>Ga0334901_1002860_pt1 | contig 13907 bp, 13 predicted proteins | sample GraSluR3_MG_3_FD_207216 | JGI IMG/M metagenome (GOLD analysis project Ga0334901, IMG submission 207216) | Sludge microbial communities from methane-producing bioreactor in Wageningen University, Netherlands - Granular Sludge_15_08-R3 | ecosystem: Engineered > Bioreactor > Anaerobic >...
GTAGTGTTAGAAACACCACACAAGAACTAACTTCCGTGTTTATCACTTAAATTAATTGTCCCAAATCTGTACCAATTTTAACCAAATTCTTTTATAAATTGAATGAATTTTCATAAAAAGTGACCATAAGCATTTATAATACATATTCAGTGAGTGAATAGATTTATAGTATGATCAAAAGATATCAAGAGACATCAAATATAAGATAATTAGGATATAATTCACCTTATAAGTACCACCTAAATTTATTTAACTAATGGAAAAATAATCCTACAAAAGTATTCACATTTAAAATAGAACATACCTAAATGATTAAATGATAATTTTATGATTAGACTAGGATGATATTTGTGAAATGCCAAAACTGCGGACATGAAAACGAATCAAATTCCATTTACTGTGAAGAATGTGGTGGTAGATTATCCGGATCTCCTTCTTTTGGTAGATCTAAGAGTTCCAAAAGAAAAGAAGGAATGAACACCACCAATAAGATATTAATAGCTTCCATTATAATACTGGTGATTGTATTGGGAGTTATGGTTGGTTTTCTTTTAAGATCTCCTACTCCCACCAATAACAGCACCATCACTAATACAACCCCTGTGGTTGAAGAAGAGATATCCCTCAGTAATGGGTTCCCTGTTTCCAAAGTACCAGATCTTGCACAGGAAATAGTTAAATCTGGAACAGATTTCAATTCCATCACCTATTCTGGAGTTACTCTAGATAAAAATCAGTGCCTTTACCTACTCTCTAGGGGTATTGTGATGATTAACAATGGAGAAACAGGTAACATTCCCATCAAGAATTATGAGGATCCTGATAATCCTTATGGAACTGCTTCATCCGCTACCATTACTAAAAATGATTATGTGGATATGGCTCAGAGGACCTATACTTGGATGGATAGTTATGGTATTTCCCCTAACTATATTGGTATAACAGTTTCAGGGGAGCCTGATCTGTCTATGGATAATATGTTAAGCCTTTATTCCAAGATTTTAGCCCAGTATAAATCCAGTGGTCAACTACCGGAAACTGTAACTTTCCCCTGAATATAATATATCTTCATGGGAAGAAGATTATGCAAATATAAAAATAATCTTCATATGGATAAGGTGTTATGAAAATATAAAGTTGAGGCTCTAAAAAATGGAGGAAAAAGTTAAATTACTCATTTTTCTGGTATTTTTATTTATTGCCAGTGCTTTTTCCTCATTTTATTTATACAGTATTATTTATCCCCCTCAAGATACCAGTACCTCCACATTCAGTAGTGTGGTTCTGGGGGAAGCTGATTATGGTACGGTTATCAGGGAGGGTCCCTATGGAAATGCAGATTCTCCCCATAGAATAGTTTATATTGTTGGTGTTCATCCCCTGGAATATCAGGTTCACCAGGCTCTCCTGGAAGCTGTGAGCAGTCAAAATGAATCTTTGAAGAACTGTTACTATATTTATAGGGTTAACGTCACCCAAGATGCAGAGGACTATGAGAAAGGCAGGTCCCATGGTCAGTTACTGGCTAATAATTATGTTGTCCCTGATATTGAAAACATGTCCATTGATTTGGTGATAGATGTGCATTCCAATGAAGGTAATTACCAAAAAACACGTTTTCTTTTCATCCCTGAGTACTCAGAAAAATCTGAAATGATAGCTCTGGCCATTAAAAATCAAACCAACTGGTTAACTATATACAGCCCTCCCAATCCAACCAGTCCTGCTTATGTTACCATTCCTTTAATTGAAGCGGGAATACCTTCTTTAATATATGAAACCTACACTTATGAACCAATAAACCAAACCAGAACACAGACTCAGGAATTAGTATCCATTGTTGATAATTTAAGTTTATGGTCTTAAGCTATATTGTATATGGTTTTAGTACCCATAAATTATTTTGTAACCTGTTATAAGTTAGATTGAATGGTTTAATTGTTATATGGTTAGATTTATGGCCTTAAATTAAGATAAAATTAGATGGATGAATAAAAGAAAAAGAATTTTCGAAAAGAGATAAAATCAAGTTTTATCCCCTTTCAATTTTGTAGAGATTTTAGAACAATAAATTTATATTTATTCTACTACTTCAGCGAAGGCAAATTTCCTTCGGACAGAGTTAATTCTGATTTTAACTTCGTCGCCCACTTTGGCTCCTGAAACGAAAACAACAAAACCTTCAATACGAGTAATGCCATCTCCATCTCTACCTAAATCTTCAATTTTAACATCGTATTCTTCCCCTTCATTGATAGGGGCAGAATTTTCTCTTTCATCTCTTCCGTAATTATCTCCAAACATATTTATTCACTCCAATTATAATTTGCTATTAAATTAGCGTGTAAATTAAGAATTCTTAAATCAAATAAAAATCAGTTTTATTTCGTTTCAAGAATTACTTCAATATTTATTCTACAATCTCTGCGAAACCAAAATTCCTTTTAACTGAGTTAATTCTGACTTTAACTTCGTCACCTACTTTAGCTCCTGAAACGAAAACAACAAAACCTTCAATACGAGTAATGCCGTCACCATCTCTACCTACATCTTCAATTTTAACATCGTATTCTTCCCCTTCATTAATGGGGGAAGAACTTTCTCTTTCATCTCTTCCGTAATCATTTCCAAACATTTATTCACTTCCAAAATTGCCATTAGAAATGGCTGAGTTAATATTGGTTTGGGGGTTTATAAAGGTATGTTAAATTATTAGCCCATTTTGACTAATTTTCCATGGAAATGTTGCAATTAGGATAGCTACTGATATCAACACTTAGGATAAAAATTTGATGCAAACAGTAAATTGGGAATTTGATGTTAGATTATGAAATTTGGGAGCATTCCATAAAAAATCATTTAAAGATCAAAAACCTACCTACTTTTATGGAGGTTAAAAACAAGATAATCCTGGCCATGGATGTTGGCAGCATCCAGGAGGCCCTGGAATTAATGGATGAAGTTTCTAGTTACCTGAATACTGTTAAGATAGGTTATCCTCTGGTTTTAGCTGAGGGGCTGGAAGCTGTTAGTAGAGTTAAGGAAGAATATGGTTGTAATGTTATCTGTGACTTTAAAGTGGCTGATATACCTGCTACCAATGAGAAGATTGCTGATGTGACCTTTCAGTCTGGTGCCGATGCCCTGATTGTGCATGGTTTTGTGGGACGTGACAGTGCAGCCAGCTGTCTTGCATCTGCCGAGAAATACGATAAAGAAATATTCCTTCTCACTGAAATGTCCCATCCTGGTGCAGAAGAGTTTTTAAAACCAGTTTCCATGGATATAGCCCGTATGGGTGTAAATATGGGTATTAAAAATTATGTGGGTCCTTCCACCCGTCTGGATCGGTTGGGGATGATCAGGAAGATTGTGGGGGAAGAATCTTTCATTATATCTCCAGGTGTGGGTGTGCAGGGTGGAGATCCCAGGGATACTCTTCAGTTTGCCAATGCCCTGATTGTGGGTCGTAGCATATACCTAGCTGATGATCCGGTAAATGTTGTAGAGTCCCTCATAGATGCTGTTAAACTTTAAACCTGCCAGTTCATAGGCCAGATCGAATAACATGAAATAGATGAAAGTCACTGGCTGGAAAAAGTTGATCCCCGGAATTTGAAGCGGATAGATTACTTCAAGGCCTCCCAGAACTGCCAGGATGAGAACCATTATCTTTAGACTAAAACGATACTTGAAAAAAGTTTCCACTATTTTTTTCCCTTTTAAACTTTCTCTGTCGTTTCCCACCTCATCCAGCCAGGCAGCTATGGTACATAGGGCTAGAGATATGAATCCAATGGTGGGTATCCCCCAGATAAAAAGGATGACCAGGAATATTATTAGAGTGACCAGGTGGCCCAGTTTGTCTACTTTAGCAGATAGTAAGGTTCCTAGTAATATAGCTAGGAATATGGTGGCTGCATCCTGAAAATTCACTGCCAGGTATCCTATTCCTGCAACGCAGAGTATTCCACTGGCCACACCTAGGATGGTGTTGTTCTTTTCATCCAGGGCATCGTCAGAAAATTTCATGAAGAATCCGGATAAAGCATAGAGTGCTGCCTCTAAAAACATGATCTTTTATGACTCCTTTAAAATTTGGGTTGAAACTCCTTAAAATGAGTTAATTGACCTTATAAATTAAACACTTCAGGCTTAAACACTTTTTTCCATTAATTCTCTGGCCCCTGCTACCATGAGGGGGAATATTATGGTGGCATCTCCAATAACTGTTACCAGTCGAGATTCGCATTTGGCTTTAGCCCATGATTTGGCTTCTTCTAAGGGTGCTCCGCTCAGGCTGCCTGCTTCACTGCGGTCTAATGTTACCTGGATAGCGGCATCCACTCCCCCGGTTAATATGTTAGAGGCCAGGGCGTAATGTTTGGGTAGGCCCCCTCCCAGGATTACAGTGGCTACCTTGGGGGATGCGTAGACCAGGTCTGAGAGTTCGTGCATGTCTCCACTTGCATCCAGAGTTAACTGGTTTTCCTGGGTGAACATCCACAGTTGTAAACCCAGCATACTGTCAATTAATCCCGGAGCATATATGGGGATTCCTTTCTGGGCTGCGGTGTGGAGTATGGATTCTTCATCATCAATTAAGTGTCCTATCTGGGTCAGGAATTCTCGGATGTTGAGGTTATTGTTTTTTGCAGTTATTTTTCCCAGTATGGTGTCGATCTTTGATTCGAATACTGTAAAGTCTTCTGATTTGGTGTAAATATCTGCGATGCGACCTATTCCCATCTGACAGAGTTCTTCATCGTTTCCTGCCTGGTCCCGGTAGTGTGCACCTCCAAAGGCTTCCAGGAGGTCATGGGTGAGGTTGGCTCCGCTGGTTATAAGAACATCCACATAGCCTTCGGCTATTAAGTCTCTTATGATTTTTCTAAGACCTCCAGGGACCATGGGTCCGGCCAGGCTGAGGAATACTGTGGTTTCCTCATCTTCAATGACTTCTTTCAGGAGTTTAGTGGCCCTGTAGAGTCGACCTGCACCTAATACTCCGCTTTTACCCATTTCCTCGATGAGTTGGAGGGTGGTCATTCCGGGGTCTAGTTTCATGTGTTCAATTTTCAGTTTCTCACACTTCCTTCTTAGGATTAAAAAGTAGATCTAAATAAATTTAGAACTAGATAAGTAACCATAACAAAAAAATTTGATGGTGTATTTTTTTATGTAATTGATTTATTTAAAATTAGGTTTTAGATGGGAGTTAACTTTAACATAATTACAAGTCATTTATCAGTAAATCATTTTAACATAATCTGTAGTCATTTATCACTAAATTATTTTAAAATAATCTGTAGTCATTTAGCGGGTAATTCATTTAAATAGAATTTTTCCTTTTAATGGAATTTTTCTTAAAAAAAATTCAAAATCAATAATTGGACTTTTTTTATTTGATGCCGGCGATTTTATCCAGAAGATCGGTTCTGGTTACAATGCCTTCTACTTTTCCTGCTTTGTCCACTACTATTAGGCGGCCTATGTGGTTTTTGTTCATGATTTCAATGGCGTCGGCGATCATCACGTCTTCGTCAACGGTGATGATGTTTTTGGTCATTATATCCAGTACTTTCATTTCTTCCCGGGATTCTGCTAGGGCTTTGCTGATGTCGGATAATGTTACCATTCCCATAATTTCATCATCGTCCATTACTGGTGCGCCTTCAATTTCGTTTCTGGATAGGACTCTGGCTGCGTCTCTGATTGTGCTCAGGCCGTCCAGGGTTATGACGTTTGAGGTGGCTACTTCAATTACTCTTTTTTTGGGGATGCTGCGGATTCCGGTGGTGTCCAGTAGTAAGATGTTGTCCATGTCATCTCGGCCTACTACCACGCCATCTACTACTAGTTTGTTTACTGGGGTGGGTCCTACGCGTATTCTGTCTCCCAGGTCCAGGGTTTTAATGTTTCCCACTGCTTTGATGGCTGCTTCACATTCTCCAGGGTGGGGTATGCTGGTGAACTCGATTTTAGCTACTGTAATGTCTTTTAGAAGTTTTCCTTTCTTGTATATGGGTACCATGGTTTCTTTATCACTGTCGTGAATGTTTAGTGTGTGATAAGCTTCAATGGTGGGTTTGTATCCTCCTCGAGGTCCAGGTACTCCTTTAACAAGGCCTAGGCTGCGGAGTGATTGCATTTGATTACGGATGGTTCCAGGGTTGCGGTTCATTAGTTCCGCTATTTCTTCCCCTTTAATAGACATACCTTCCGCGTTGCGGTACAAGTTTATGAGACTCTGTAATATTTCTTTCTGGACTGATGTGAGCATTGTAATCACCCTATGTTAAACACAAATACAATATATGATATTAGTTGGGATTTTCCATTATTTATAATTATCATTAATTATCATCTTATGATAATATATAAAGTTTTTGTATTACTCCTTATTTTTTAGTATATCAAAAGGATATTAACTAGTCTAAGTTAAAAAATGTGGATTATTTAGTAGAATTTCCTCACAGGAAAGATAAAACGTTAGGGAAAGAATAACTTTCTGTCGGAATTGTTACTCTAAGAATAAGTAATCAGAAGGGGTTTTGGGTTATGGGTTTTTTTATTGAATTTAGAATTTATTTATTTTCAAGGCAGTCCATATCCTCTTTCATTTGTTCATATTGTTTAAGTGACATCCTTAGATAATTATCCAAAAAGGATTTGCCCTTTTCTATTTTTGTTTGATACGTAATTTTTTGATTATCTGTCCAGTCTTTAGACTGCTCTTGAACGAGAATATTCATTCTATTATTACACCTATTCCAGATTAAACTCCATTTCTTAGTTATAATTGCCTTATCTTTTGATATTAACTCAGCTTCTTCTTTTGTAACCTTATCTAAATCTTTAATTAATGGAGTCACTACAATCGTTTTCTTATCTGGTCCTGTTCCCAAATTATAATAATGTCCATTTTTTTTAACTAAGTAATCATGTCTTGAAATAAATCCGTTTGACGAATCAGATAACATTTGAGGAACTAAACACCAAATATCCATTCTTTGAATTTTTATATGTAACCCCAAACCCGCTTTAATCATTGCTTTAATAAAACCTTTATTCGGTTCCCATACAAACATAAAAATATACTCTTCAAAAACACGCCTTAAAAAATCTTGAGTAAACCCAGTACCTCTGAAATCTTCTCTTATCCAAACATGCTTTAATATAAACTCCTCTTTATCGTAATTAATCATAGCTTTAAATTTTCCATTTTCATCAAATTCAGCAGAAACATGATCTATAAATCTTGTATCCCAATTATTTTCTTGAAATATTTCTTCAACTTTATCTCTAATTTCCATATACCCACCATCTACAAACATGATTTGACTCTACAACTATAAATTTTAACTTCATATACAAAAAAAGTTATCAAATCAGACTATAAAGTAGCCATTGCTGCAACCCATTAAAAAGATTAAATTAAAGGTTAATAATAGGAAAGGAATTTACCTTCTTCTTGGACTCCATTCTCCTTCTTCATTATAATTTTCAGACCCTGCAAATCCACATGCATTCCTAATAGCATCAAAAGCAGGTTTAAGTACTTTACCTACATTCTCAGGATATTTTGACAATAAAATTTCTGAATTAGCTAATACATTTCTATCAATATAATAGTTTCGCCCTCGCACAGTGCGTATTATGGAATTCAATTCATTATTTGATTCCATTTTATAACCTTTTACTCCAACTACACTTAGAAAGACAAATATTGGGAATTCAACATTAAGCATCTTATATGTTTCTAAATATTCTGACAATGAGTGTACGACTTCAATTTCATAAGAACCACTAGAAATAAGCCGTTTATCGTTGTTACAGAATTCCGTACTGGTTGATTCAATTATTCCATTTCTATACAATTGAACATAACCATATGCAGGTTCATCTTCGTTAGTTGATTCTATTCCTAGAAGTCCATCAAAATTATATCTCAAACTATAATAATGAGCATACATTGGCTTTAATCTATGTGGATATGGGGTTATTTTTTCAATTTCATATTTTCGACCAATATAAAACGCATTTATTGGTATTATGTGGAGGACAACTTTGGCGCTATTTTTAAGGAAAATTGGAGTTTCATTGGATAATATACTGCTAATTCTTTCTTCTCGGAATCTTCGGATTTTCTCTGCTAGTGTTTCAGATAAATTAAATACATTTTTGAGTTCAAAATAGTCCATTTCTTCACTAAAACGACCTCTTCTAATATAGAACTTTTGAGTATTAGGCCCCATACTTACTCTATGAGGTAGGTTCCAACTTCTTGGTACCTTAACCAAAATAAAAACATTATTTGACTCACTTTTATCAATAAATTCAATTTCTAATGATGATATTTTAGGTTCAGAATTGCCACGGATGAAGTCTTCTATCCAAATTCCTAATTGATCTTTATTATCTACTTCAATTCCTTTTAATTCTGAAGGAATACCATCTTTTTCATCTATGCCATAAATTAATAAACCGCCATTTGAATTAGCAAATGAAGATATTGTTTTTAATAGTTTACGTTTATGATCATTATTAGCCGTGTCTAAACTTCCTTTATACTCTAATTTATTGTCTTCTTGAGTTTCAGATTCTTTTAAACGTTCTATATCCTGTTCTACAATTTCTTTAATTGGTTTTTCAAAAATAATATATCATCACCCCATCCTGTATGATTTTCTTTTGCATTTTCATTGCTTAAATTTTTTCTAGAATAGCCTGAAAGTAATTAGAAAAGTGTTTAGGATTTTGGTGGTGATCTATTAATAGAAAAAGATAAATAATCAATTTCTTAAAAAAATGATTATGAATACTAATTCTATAGATTGTCCAAACATTAATTCGGAAGATTCACTATTTTCAAGTATGCTAAAAAAATTTCCAACACTTATAGGCATAATTTTCATAATAATATTTGTATCAATTTTATTTCTTTTAGATCCTAAAACCCCTATTCTAGAAATATATGTTGTAACAACTGTGATTTTAGGAATAATTAGTATAATTAGTTATTTAGTTAATTTAAATAATTTATCAGAAGAAATAAAATATTCAGAACCAGAAATTTATCAAACAAAAGATTTAGAAGAAAGAATTGAGCTTATTTTGAATCAAGCAAATATTGTATTCAACCGACTTGAAGAAAGCATCAATACATTAAAAAATCAGGTTTCAATGTTTTTTGCTATAATGATAGCGACTGCGACTTTCACAATTCCAATATTACAGATATTTCATACGGCAAACAATGAACAAACTACTTTACAATTTATTTTATTTATTATTCCTTTCGTATTTTTAATTTTAATTTCAGTGATTTTAATAATTAGCATTTTTTGGGGTATTACAGAATATTTTGATATTGACATATTTCGGATAGAAAGATTTAAGGAAATAATTAACGCGGATAAAATTGACATACTGATTGATTTTTTATTTTTTATTAGATGTTGTTACGAAAATAATTATGAAATATATGGGCGGGAAATGTTTAAATTTCAAAACTCCTTAAATTTTTTTGTTTCTGCAATCGTATATTTATTAGCAGGGATGTCCATATTATTTATGTGTAAGACAACTTTGGGATGAGCAAGATGGGTAAAGACAAAAAACCTTCTAAACCAGTGAAAGTTAAACCTTTAGGTCACGCTAGAGGAACAAGGCGTGTGCAAAAAGAAATGGTGGATGTAAAGAAAAAATAAATTTTTTTTATTTTTCTATAATTCCTATTTTGACGCTTATTTTAGGAATAGGATTATTTCATATCCTGAAACTCTCCGCCTAAGAAGATAAGGATAATTTAGTAAATTCCTTTTCAAGTTAAAAAAATAGAATGAGTTTTGGATTTGGAGTTCACCATGAAAAACAGGTAAATGATAAGATATAAATAAAATAGTCAGTACTCCATTAAAGCTTTTCGTTAATAATCCTTAGTCTTTGAATCAATTCAGGAGCTTTTTTATCACCATCCATTCCGATCCAAAAGTCAATAATGCTATTTATTAATTCATCTGCTTTTTTGGACTCATTTTTTTCCAACAATCTATTAATATGAGATTCAATGATATTGATATGTTGTTGAAATATATTTTCCCCTTCTAAAAATGAAAGGTAACAAGATGCATTATAACTATCAATGGCTGATTTTTTATCACCCATTACAAATTTAATCTGCCCGTATCTGGCTAGTGTATTTGAACACATTCCTAAAATGTTTATTTGTTCACTCAGTTCTAAAATTTCATCTAAACACCGTATAGCTTTATCATATTCACCTAATTTTTCATATAACTCACTAAAAAAAGTTAAAGAGTATGGAATACCATAAAGATCATTAATTTTTTCCTTAAGTATTAACCCATCTTTTAAATACTTTTTAGCATTTTTATCAGCATTCAAATCATTAGAATAGATATATGATCTTCCAAGACTCGTGTATATTTGTGCTTTTAATAAACCTATTTCTGGATCTGCAACTTTATTTATTATATCTTTTGCCTCTTCAAAAGCATCTAAAGCCTTTTTATTATATAAATCTTTTTTATCTTTAGATAAACCAGATAATACAGAATAGACATCCCCTATATTAGCTAAAGAGTTTGCTAAAGGTATTTGATTTTGTGAATCAGAATATAATTTTCTACACAATTTAAGGCATTCTTCTTGTTTTTCATATGCTTCTTTATAATTACCTAAAAAAAGGTATATTACTGATATTTGCCCCAATATAACTTCTTTCATTGGGATATCATCATTTTTAACGTACTTATACGCCTTTTCATAGCTTTCAAAAGCTTTTTGATACTGACCAACTTGTTTATAATAGTTTCCTAAGCAACTTTCAAGTGTAGCTTCTAATTCAGGGTCTTTTAATTTATTAGCGGCTTTTTTAGATGTTTCTATACGTTTTGAAATATCAGTTAATTCAGGTAAACCTCTCATAAATTCAGGTGAAAATAAATTATTCATTACATTAACAACTTTCTTCCAATTTTCTGCGTAATATAACTGATCAACTTCTTCAAAGTAATTTCCAGTTGTTTCCAAATAGTTTGCAGCTATTAAATGATATTTTTTCTTATTAGCTAATTTATGATATGCATATTGCCTTATTACAGGGTGTAATACGAAATTATCACCATTAAAATGTAAAAATGATCTCCTAACCAGTTCATTTTTTATCTTTTTCCAATTATCATCTTTAAAAAGTGCATTTATTGCATTTTCATCAAAATATGAATCAAAAACAGAAATATTAACAAGCATGTTTTTTTCTTTTGTCCCCATTTTATCAAAGGATGTATCCAAAGCCAATTCTAATCCTTCAAGAGGTTTTTCCTTAAGTTCCGATAATAAACTTTTTACAGATGTACTCTTTACCAATGGAGCAATAAGTTCCATAGATAATGGGTAACCGTCTAATACTTGACATATCTCCTCAATATCTTTATCTTCACTGAATGTAATACCCATATTTTCGCACATTTTCGAAAATAGTAATTTAGATTCTTCTAAAGATAATTTATATAACTGAATTGTTTTCCAATTTAGAATTTCAGGATGGGTTTGGCTAGTAATAATTACTTTTACAGGTCTTTGTATATCACTAATAAAATTTTTAATCATTTCATCTTTATCTACTGATTCAAAATTATCAAGAATGATAACTAAGTTTTTATTTTCCAATAATTCGTGGACCACCTGAATTTTTTTCCCAATCTCTTGATTATTAGTAATTCCATTAATCTTAATCGAAATTTCATCTAGGATAGCATCTAATGATTTACCTCCTCTTAGATCTATCCAAAAAATACCATGAGGAAAACGCCAACTCTGCATTTTCACAAATTCGGATGCGAAAACGGTTTTTCCTATACCTCCACTTCCCCAAACAACAAAAATATTAGCATCAGTTGAATCCATTAATTTGGCAAACTCAATTAAATCTCTTTGTCTTCCAGTAAAATACTGAATTTTATGAGGTACATAAAAATCAGAGGTTTTAAATCTTTTAATTTTCTTTTTTTTATCTTGATCCTTATAAAAAAGTTTATCTGAGCTGCTCCCCAGGTAAAGAGTAGGTATAAACCAACTCAAATCTTGGAATAAAACTTTACGACCTTGTATGACTGCATTTCCTATTCCATCAAAATTCGCAAGCGATGAATAAAAATGTTTACTAAATCTTTCAGCAGAATCACTTGGAATAGAGAATTGCATAGCTACAACCGCTGAAATCCCTGCTTGTATCAATGAAGGGGCAATGCTATTAAATATATTATTATCCTTGACCATAGAGGATTGACAGGCACTGAGGATAACTAATTTAACACTGCTACTAGCCAAGGTATTTGCTATTGTATCAACATCAATCAAATCAGATTGAAAATATTCATCTTCAAATGCAAGATATCCTTTATCAGTAAATGCTCCATGCCCATCAAAGTGTATAGCATCATAAGATCCTGTATTAAGTACAGTTATTAAAGCATCGAGTGTTGGGGGTTTAAGAAGATCAATTACTACACTATCATCTTCTTCTAAAGAAATTAATCCTTTATATATTGCTTCTTGCTCAGCAATATTATCTAATGGGTCTTCATCAAATGGTCGTGCTGTTATCACTAAAACATGAAAAGGTAATGAAATATCTGTTTTCGGGGTAGATTGAGGTAAGTTAATGTGTCTTACAAGATTTATAACGCCTGAAGAAACTAAGAATCTGGATCCATCATATAATAATTCCCAAGGTAGTTTTGATAGATGTAATGCATCATCATTAAATTGAAGTTTTAAATCAATAGAATCACTAGACTGCACCATTTGAAGAGATGATTCAAAAAGCTTTTTTATATTTCCCTTAAACAAGCAATCATAAAGAATTCTACCATAATATTTCAAAAATTCGTTATCAAACATTCCAGTTTCTAGATTATCTAAAAATTCATCAGTAATTCCACTATCATACGGTGAAATGAAAACTTCTTCAGCACTACCTTGTGAAGAGCTGATAGAAATAATAAAATCTTTATTAACAACACTTATGGTCAAAATGATTGACATTTATTATCTCCTTATCCCTATTATAATTTAATTAAAGGATTTAATTAATAAAATTAACTCTAATAAATTTGTTTAATACTACAGAAAGTTTCATATATTTATTATAGAGTAAAAAATATTCAAAATAAATAATTTAATATTGTCCTCGATCAAAAAAAATAAGCCCCTTCAAACCTCACCTTTAGTTTCTGTAACTCCTTTAGTTGAATTTTGGAGAAAAAAAGATAATTTGTTATGGGACGGCTAAATTTTGTTTTATTCTCATTTTTAGTTAAAACGTAAGTTGGAAGAGGAGTTTTTGATATTAAGATTAGGAAATTTAAAATAGTATTAATAATAATTATATGCAAAGATTGAATAATGGGGGCTGGGATAAATGGAAAAGCTGAGTAAAATTCTTGCTGCAATGTTAATTATCGTGGTGGCATTGTTTGCTTATGTTTTAATTTTTGGATTGTCTTTTGAAGGTAGCGAGAGTGATTTTTATGTGCCTGCTGTTACCGGAGCTGAAAATATCTCTGCATATAAAAATTCATGCTCGGAACTCAATGCGTCCACTTTAGTTGATTATAAGGCGTTAACTGGTGAAAAAGTAAAGGTTACTGGCCAGATATTTGAAAAAAATGAATTTATCCAATTTGACAAAACAAGAACTTTTATATTACTTAATGTTCCCGAACTTTCTGAACCTTACCCTGCACCTTACATTACAGTTTCATATACTGGCACAGTACCTTACAATATTAACGAAACAATAACTGTTTATGGAAAATATTTCTATCCAATCTGCGTTGATTCGCCTCCAGAATTAGCTAACAAAGGTTTAATAGATA
>Ga0334901_1002861_pt1 | contig 13897 bp, 9 predicted proteins | sample GraSluR3_MG_3_FD_207216 | JGI IMG/M metagenome (GOLD analysis project Ga0334901, IMG submission 207216) | Sludge microbial communities from methane-producing bioreactor in Wageningen University, Netherlands - Granular Sludge_15_08-R3 | ecosystem: Engineered > Bioreactor > Anaerobic > Unclassified...
AGCAGAGCCGAAAACTACATTGATCTCGACGTACTGATCGGCTACCAGGTCTTTCTTATCAGTAAGATCGACCCTCCCCTTGCTGAAGACAATATTGTATTGATTGTTCCCTTTCTGGATGTTATATCCTCTGTAAGACCGTTCACTTCTCTGAAAGTCAGCTCTCCTGCGTGACCGAGCACTTCCCCCGAAAATAACCTGGAAACCGAAATAGATCAATAACAATCCGATAACAACACGAAAAACCGGGATATCGACATTGAATACAATCCTCACAATAATCGAAAGCCCAATGAGCACTAAAATCAGACCCCAGAATACTCCACTTGATAATATGTTCATACCTTCACCTCGCAATTTTGGTTATATATAATCTCTACATATACTCTTTCAAGAACTGTGAAGAACCGAATTCCGGCCTGCCATAATCGGACCGGTGTTATCTCTGAGTATCGCCTGATACTCAATTACATTGCTATCCTGATCCAGGACAGCTGCTATTATCCATACCCTGTCATATAGCGTTTCATCAGAAATTTCTATCTGCTTGAATATTTTTCTTATTACCGGATTGCTCGCACTGAGATTGGAGAGATTTTTCTCTGTCCAGTTCCTGAGCTGTTCAGATATGCATGAGAATATCTTCTGGTTCTCGATTGGCTTGTCAGTATCACAGACAAAGATTCTTTGAAATGCTGAATTGACAGATTTGATCGTCCCGTCTTTCAGAAATCGGCAGACCGGGAGATTTAACTCTTCAAGCAGTCCGAAATAGAGGCTGTTTAATCTCAGGATCTCTTGTTCTGCAAGACGGGATTCTGTGATATCGATTACGAGTGACTGCTTAGATATTCTTCCATCATGATGATATATGGGGGTATTTACTATCGAATACCAGCGATTATCTTTCGAACTCCTAATCTCTCTTCGGACTGTCTCACCCTTCTGAACCTTTTCATTTACACACCAGGGACAGACCTCATCTCTATCGTGCAGTGCCCTGTAACAGACTTCACCGATTGGGTTACGACCGGTTTTCTTGATGAGTTTATCATTGACGAATTCGATCTTACGATCTGCAGAACAGACAAACGAGAGACCATCAAAGGACTTTATTATGGCATTCAGATGCGCCTGCTTCTCCAGCAGTTCTATCTCGTATCTTTTTCTCTCAGTGATATCCTGAACCACCCCGTCGTAATAGGTCAGTTTACCTGTTTCATCGAAATGGAGAACGGGGGTATTCCGGAGCCAGGCAACCTTACCATCTTTTCTGATTATTCGGTGTTCATAGGGATCGATCTGTTCGCCGGACAATACCCTCTTTACATTCTCGAGCACCAGATTCCGGTCCTGCTCATCGACCATTTCGATCCAGAGATATGGATTGTTTGAGAGCTCTTCCGGTGTATAGCCCGTAATAACCTGACAGGCAGAACTATGGACTGTCCTCAGCGGTTCGCCATTATTGACAAATACAGTATAGATGTAATCGGTCATGGTTTCTGTTATCCGCTTGAGACGTTCTTCGCTCTGACGAAGCAGATTTTCGGTCTGCTTTCTATCGGTGATATTCCTGGCAATCGTTAATACTACAGAATCATTGTCATATTCTATAAGCCGACTAATACATTCAACCGGGATTTTTTTATCTCTGGTATCGATCAATGTAGTCTCGAAAATAAGCTGTTTATAGGCACGAAGTTCTGAAAGATAGAGATTAAAATTCTTGTTGAAATCTTCGGGAAGAAACTCGAGATAGTTGAGTTGATCCAGAGCTCTCTCCTCGACCCCAAGCATCCTTAGTGTAGCCTGGTTCGTTTCCAGTATTCTTCCCTGAAAATCGTATATGAAAATGGCGTCTGTAATGCTGTTGAAAATATTCCTGAATTTCTCTTCACTCTGTTTCAGGCTTTGCTCTGTTACGGCCAGCCGGTCTTCCAGATCCAGCTGTTGAATTACATTCTTGACAGAGGTCGGCAATAGCTCAAGAAAACCCTGCTCCTTGACGAGATAATCTCTCGCTCCGAGCTTCATCATCTCGATCACCCCCTTCTCATTACCAGGTGCTGACATGATTATAAACGGAACATCTATCCTGCTCTCCTTCAGATTCACTATAACATCTTTGGCAGTCATATCGGGAAGTTGATATTCCATCAGGAGTAGGCTGTCATTCTTCTCGAGAGCATAGAAGGTCGCTGCACTCCCATAGGAGATAACCTTCGTTTCAAAACCTTCGTCATTCAGTGATCTGGCTATTATCTTAGCTACATTATCATTATCTTCAACTATTATTATCCGTCTGATCAGCCCCTCTCTCCCGGCTGACCCCGAACTGGATCCCTTCTGACCAGTTCTGTCAGGAGAATGGAATTCTCCACCTTTTTTCCCCTCATCATCCATTATCGTTTCCTTCTCTATAAAACAAAAAGGGTGATAATACACCCTTTATGTAAAAACTTTTCTCTGCAGATTTCCTGGATATCTACTCTTCATCTTCACCAGACTTTTCCGGTAGTTCATACACCTTAATCTCCATCTTGTCTATCGGTAATTCAGGATAGAAATCCTTAATATAATTCTCGACAACTTTCTTCAGATCCTTTTCTCTCTGAAGAATATCCTTTGCCAAACCAACTTTCAAATCATACTTGCCGGGTATTGCTACAGAGCAATGAACGGACGGCTTGACACCAATCATATCACGAAGATACTCGGGTAAGGTCTGGCCGAGCTTTATAAAGTGGATAAACCGGACAATAAACCGATAGGAAAAAAAACCTGCTACTGCCGCAATGATGACGATTATAGTGATTCTTGACTTACTCATAATAGCCTCTGATTATCTTTAAAAATATATTAACTGATCTCGATTGAAAAGCAAGTGTTCAATACGCTTTCTGAAAAACAACAGGCCGTAAATGTGCTCAGTATCTGAGATAATCTGCCTGTTCCACCAATCAACGATAATAAGACTTGATCCTGCCCCAGGAAGGCTTGGTCACTCCGACAGTAGAACGTTGTAAATCGGAAAAAATCCGTGGACTTACCCTGTATTCGCCGTAACGATAATCAACGATACCGGTAATCTGAGAAAACGACTCGCCGGTAGTTATTGATAACCTGCGGTCACTGACAGGTAAGAAACCATCCCCAAGGCGACTAATTCCCGAACCATCATTGATCAACCAGGCATCACCCTCTCCGTTTTTACCGATTACAGCAGCATTGGTAATTAGAACCAATACCCCTTCATAGGCTTCACTGATCGATAATTCGCCTGTAGTAACGGGAGTAGGTACTGGTAGTGGATTGTTTGAACTGATTACCTTGAGATCTCGAACATTTCTGATTGTAGTGAAACCAAAATGCTCGACCACCTCACCGGTAAGCTCCACAACATCTCCGACCTGTACTTCTCGGTTTCGGTCATTAATATAAATACCCCGCCAGGGTCCACCTTCAGGCTCTGAAATGTAGAATCCATCGTTGCGGTAATTCGTAGCTGTTACAATACCGTTAGTTGATACTATCTGATTACGCAAAGGAGAGGGATATGTCCCATCTGTCCCCGAATTGCTGGTATATTGTATGTCATAAATCGAGGTCTGACCGGAGTAAAGAAATAGCGGGATCATTAAAATGATTGCCATAATATAGCTCCGCATTGCACCTCCTCGTTTAAAATCCTTTATGTTATAACTCATTTGACACAACATTCTCCCCTGCTTTCAAAATGTCAAGCTTTTATGTCGTGTTATTAAATCTTCCGGCATAACTATCCTCCAGACCCCTCTGCTGTCAAAACCTGCCCTGTAAAAAATTAAGCAGATCAATATTCTCAGACTCTCTAAATAATCTTACCGGCTGATTATAATAGTGTTTCAAAATATCTGGAGAGCTTAGTCCGAATGAATAACTTCTTGACAGTAAACGAAAAAGTTTTTTAGTAGTATCAAGAGTAAAGGCAGGTAACAGAAAATAGGCAATCAAATACCATCCCTGTATTAATCATCAGTTAATAAGGGTATGTTTATGTATATGCTAATGCAAAGCGGCGACCATTATGATTATGATTTCTCCCTCGTCCATCACCGAACAATGCCTGGTCTGAAGCTCATATTATGCAAAATAAGGTAAAAAGTTACAAGGAGACTTGGTATGGCTAATAATGAATTAGAAAAGATCCATTCGTTGAACACTCAGGGTTTAGTTAAGCTGGCAAAGGCTTATGATATTTCCGGTTATACGACCCTGCCCCGGAACGAGTTGATCTTTCGTATTTTAAAGTCGGCAGCAGAGCAGGAGGGACTGGCCTTCACTACCGGCTGTCTCGATATAATGGAGGACGGTTATGGATTTCTCCGCTTTCCAGAAAACAACTACATCCCGAGTAGAGACGATATTTACGTTTCCCTCACTCAGATCAAGAAGTTCAATCTCAAGAAGGGACATATGGTATCAGGACCCGTCAGATCACCAAAAGAGGGTGAGAAATATTTTGCTCTTCTCAGGGTCGATGCTGTTAATATGCATGCACCAGAAGACCTTATCAGCGGAAAGGATTTCGATGACCTTACCCCCTATTATCCCGAGAAACGACTTGATCTCGAGACTACTCCGAAAAACGTATCAACCCGGATCATCAATCTCTTCACCCCAATTGGCAAAGGCCAGAGAGGATTAATCGTTGCAGCTCCGAGAACGGGGAAAACCGTCCTGCTGCAGGATGTATCCAACGCTATTCTAACTAACCACGAAGAGGTTTATGTAATCGTTCTCCTGGTCGATGAACGGCCTGAAGAGGTAACCGAGATGAAGAGAATCCTGATTCCGCAGAACTCCGAAGTTATCAGTTCTACATTTGACGAAACACCTCACAACCATATCCAGGTTGCAGAGATGTGTATCAATAAAGCAAAGAGAATGGTGGAACTAGGTCAGGATGTAGTGATAATGCTCGACAGCATTACCCGTCTGGCCCGTGCTTATAACAACGTTTCACCTTCGAGCGGAAAGGTCCTATCCGGTGGTATTGATTCTAACGCCCTGCACCGGCCGAAGAAATTCTTCGGTGCCGCTAGAAATACAATAGAGATGGGTAGCCTGACCATTATTGCCACTGCTCTGGTTGATACCGGGAGCAGAATGGATCAGGTAATTTTCGAAGAGTTCAAGGGGACAGGTAATATGGAACTCGTTCTCGACAGGTCTATCAGCGATATGCGTCTCTATCCGGCAATTGACCTGGTAAAATCGGGAACACGGCGAGAAGAACTGCTTCTGACCAAGACCGAATTGAACCGTATGTATGTAATGCGAAAATTCCTGAAGACTATGAGTCCCGTACAGGGTATAGAAACTCTTCGGAACAAGGTATTGAACTCTAAAAATAATCAGGACCTACTCGATTCAATGAGTCAGTAAGCTGGCTCGCAACCAGTTAAGGCCAGTAGTCTAAGCTCTATATACAATTTCGGAATGAGGGGTATAATCGCAGGACTTATTTTAACAAGAGAATAAAAAACGTGCGGATTATTCGTCGTTTCTCCCGGGGATAAGGTGGAGTAAATTCTTCAGATTAACTACCGTAAATCTCAATCCTCATTTTTTATCTCGGTATCAGGATTATTGTTGACATACGGGACTGTCAGCGACGAAATTAGATAGGAAAATGATTATGGAAATACTTGCACCCGCGGGCGACTGGGACAAATTAAGATACGCTTTAGCCTATGGGGCCGATGCAGTATATGCTGCCGGTAAACACTTCGGACTCAGAGCAAAAGCGGGAAACTTAGACCGTGATGAGTTGAGAAGAGCTGTTCAATACTGTCACGATAGGAAGAAGAAGATCTACATTACAGTAAATATCTTTGCTCATAACGAGGATATCGCTGAATTACCACCCTATGTAGAGTTCCTTCGTAATATCGGCGTCGATGCTCTGATTATCTCTGATCCGGGAGTAATTTCCCTCGTTAGAGATATTGCCCCAAATCTACCCATCCACCTGAGTACACAGGCCAATACCACATCATGGAAAAGTGCTGAATTCTGGGCGAAACAGGGGGTGAAGCGTATCATCCTGGCTCGTGAACTCTCGTTTCATGAGATCAAAGATATTATCAAAAGAGTCCCGCAACTGGAATTCGAAATCTTCATCCACGGAGCAATGTGTATCTCCTATTCGGGACGTTGTCTTCTGAGTGCTTTTCTCAATGATCGTTCTGCCAACCATGGACTCTGCACCCAGACCTGTCGTTGGAAGTTTCATCTTATGGAAGAATCCCGTCCGGGACAGTTCTTCCCAATCGAAGAGGATGACCGAGGAGCTTACATCCTCAATTCGCGAGATCTCTGTCTCTACGAACATCTCCCGGAGATTATCAACACACCGATAACCTCTCTGAAGATCGAGGGAAGGATGAAAAGCTCTTACTATGTTGCCAATACTACAAGGGTATATAAGACAGCTATAAAACTTCTTGAAGAGGGGAAGAAACTATCCACATCACTGAAAGAGGAACTCGATAAGATCAGCCATCGGCAATATACCTCCGGGTTCTTCTCCACTCCGAAGAGAGAGACCCAGTATTATGAATCATCCAGTTATATCCGAAACTATCAGTACCTGGGGGAAATTCTGGAAAATAACAGCTTCATTCGTCACATTGAAGGGCAACCAGGAGAACGGTATTACAGGGCGACAGTAAACGTTAAATCGAAGTTCTCACGCAATGAAGAGATCGAGATTGTTTTCCCCGATTACAGAAAGGATATGATTTTAACGGTTGACGAGATTTACTCCCCTGAAGATGAATTACTGGAAGAGACAAAACCGAATAGTAACGTTATTCTGAAGTGGAGAGAAACTAATTGCCGTTACCTCCATGAAGAATTACAGGGAAATGGGAAAGAAGAGTATGAACTGGATCGATATGCCATTTTACGTAAAAAGATCGTTTAGAATGCTGTCGACAAGAAAACTCTCTATAACGATATTATTAATTCTTCTCCTCTATTCATTCAATGCAACTCCCTCTCAGACCGGTCAATCACACTGGCTCGATGAGATCGAACAACACTACCTGGTCGGTAACTGGACTATGATCGAGACTATTCTCAATGCTAATCAGCCTGAGAACAGACTGGAGAGAGCTGGACACTATTACTACAAAGCCAGGATTGCCCTGCAGAGTGAAGAGATCATTCCTCTACTCGAAGAAGCGGTGAACATCGCTCCGGATCTCATTTATGGGCAGAGGGCACTCATAGAGCTGGCTAACCTCTTCAGTCTGGAGAGAGATTATCGGATGAGTCTTGATTACTTGCTGCAAGTCAGCCCACAGATGATTTCTGAACGTGATTATCTTCTCGCTTCTGTTTACCTGAAGATGGAAATGTACCCCGAAGCGATAAGATCTGCTCAGGATTTTATAGCAATCACGAAAGACAGTGTTAAACGTGAACTGGCTTACCTGATAATAGTCGAAGCTTACCTGCTCAACAATCAGTTTAATCTGGCATTGATGAATCTCGAGACGATGAGAAATCAAGACTACATCCGTAACCATCATGCCAGTGTCGACTTTAAAGAGGCTTACTGCCTGGAAATGATCGGTGAGAAAACGAGAGCAGTGAGTAAATACAACCGGGTAATAACCGGTTATCCATATTCCGAATATTCCTTCAGAGCAGAGCAGAGGCTCTATGAAGTGCTCCTTACTACTCCGGACTATAATGAAACAGAAAATACAATTCCGACCGGACTCAACTATTATGTTCAGGTCAACGCCTTCTCGGTTGAGAGAAATGCTACATCTCACTCTGAGCATCTGAGGGGACTGGGATTCGATAATAGGGTTATCAAGACGGTAAGAGCCGATCAGACTATGTATCTGGTTGCCGTAGGTCCGTTCAATTCAGAAACAGATGCTCGATCGATGCAGCAGAATATAAAAAATAATCTCAATATGGACTCTTTTATCATCAGACATTGAACGCTCAGCAGAAGATAAGGAACAGTAATGACGAAGAGAGAGAAATTCAATAATGTAAAACTTACTCCCATGCTCAAGCAGTTCACCAGTATCAAAGAGAAACATCCCGATAAAATCATACTCTTCCGGATAGGAGATTTTTACGAAACTTTTTTCGAAGATGCGGAAAAAGCAGCACAAATACTTGGGATTACCCTTACCTCAAGAAATAAGAAAGACGAGAATGCTATACCTCTCGCCGGATTTCCCTATCACAGCCTGAAAAATTATCTTGATAAACTCATCAAGAGTGGTGAAAAGGTTGTCATCTGCGAGCAGCTTGAAGACCCGAAAAAAGCAGTAGGGCTGGTAAAACGCGATATAGTCGAAATTATTACCCCGGGTGCTATCATAGACGAGCATTTGATCGAACTCAAAGAACACAACTTTCTAGCAGCTATATATATCCCTGAAAAGAATCCCCGGATCGGTTACGCTACCCTCGACATCTCAACCGGAGATTACAATTTCACCGAATTTCACAAAGATCAGCTTAAAAATGAGATACTCCGCACCAGGCCGAGAGAGATCATCGTAAAAGACGAAACAACTCTAAATTCGTTGCGAGAGTTGAGGCTGGAGTATAAACCCCTGATCACTCTCTTTGATTCTTACTACTTTGAACCGGCTGAAGCGAAGGATCTGCTGAAGAAGGAGTTTGCAACCATAACTCTGGAAGGTTTTGCCCCTTCATCCCGCAATTCAGGTCTTACCGCTGCTGGTGCTGCACTCGCATATGTCCGCAATCTTAAGAATGATGATCTGAAACATATCAACTCATTACGCTTCTATTCTCTCGAAAATTACATGCAGATCGATGAGATCTCCAGACATAACCTGGAACTGTTAAAATCGATCCGCTATTCGACCCGGCATGGCAGCCTGATCTCTATTATAGACCAGACAAAGACAGCAATGGGATCCAGACTACTAACTGACTGGCTCTTAAGACCATTGCTCAATCCAGAAGAGATCGAACAAAGACTCGATGCCGTGCAGGAATTTAAAGATAAGATAATAAAAACAGAAGAGATCAGGGACCTGCTCAAGAATGTCGGAGACTTGAGTCGACTCCTGAGTAAAATTGGCACACTACGAATCAATCCCCGTGAGATGATAGCTCTGAAGAACTACATCGAATCTTCTGCGAGAATAAAGGAGATCCTTCACGACTTCTCAGACCCTTATATCGTTACCATCAAAGAGGGAATAGATGATTACTCCTCAATAACCGGAATGATAGAGAACAGCATCGTTGACCTTCCCCCTATTCAGATCACTGCTGGTGGTATTCTACAGGACAAGGTTAATCCCGAACTCGACGAACTGAGAGAGATGAGCAGAGAGGGAAAGGGATGGATAGCCCGTCTTGAAGATTCGGAGCGTAAAAAGACCGGTATTCCCTCTTTGAAAGTTGGCTATAATAAGGTTTTCGGCTACTACCTGGAAGTAACTAATACACACAAGAATAAAATTCCTGAATACTATATCTGTAAACAGACGCTGGTAAACAGTGAACGGTATATATCACCTCAACTCAAAGAGTATGAAGCGAAAGTTCTTGGCGCTGAGGAAAGGATCAAGAGCCTGGAATATGAGCTCTTCCAGGAGATCCGAGAAAAATTGCTCCTGCAACTTCCCCTGATCCAGCAGTATGTTGAAAAGATCGCCCTGCTTGATACCCTGACCTCGCTTGCCTATCTCGCTCATTACAATAACTATACTCGCCCCACATTCAACAAAGATGGAATATTGGAGATTAAAGATTCCCGACACCCGGTAATAGAGAGTCTCCTTGCCGAGGAGAAATTTATTCCTAACGATGTTATTCTCGACAACCAGGAAAACAAGATCATTCTGATTACAGGACCTAATATGGCTGGAAAATCAACCTATCTCCGACAGGTAGGACTTCTGGCTATAATGGCTCAGATGGGAAGTTTCATTCCAGCCAGCTCTGCAAACTTACCCCCGTTCGATAAAATTTTCACGAGAGTCGGTGCTTCAGACAATCTCGCTATGGGTCAGAGTACCTTTCTCGTAGAGATGATCGAAACTGCCAATATCCTCAATACTGCAACGCCTCAATCGTTGGTCCTGCTCGATGAGATCGGAAGGGGGACGAGTACTTTTGACGGTTTGAGCCTTGCCTGGGCTATAGTGGAATATATCCGCAACCAAAAGAAGATCAATGCTAAAACTCTGTTTGCTACCCATTATCACGAGTTAACTGACCTGGAGGAGATCTTGCCCGGAGTGAAGAACTTTAATATCTCTGTCAAAGAATGGAATGAGGAGATGATCTTCATCAGAAAGATTGAGAGAGGTGGTGCTGATAAGAGTTACGGAATCCAGGTCGCAAAGCTGGCGGGTATTCCCGAGAAGGTGATCAAAAGAGCCAAACAGATACTGCACAACCTTGAGCAGCAGGAGTTAAGCCCTCAAGGTTTGACAGCGACAGCCAAGAAGCAACTGAAGCGAGCTGCCGATCAACTAGATATTTTTGATCTACTGATGCAAGAAAACAGTAAAAATGATTCGATATTGAACGACATCCGAAACCTTGACCTTAATACCCTGACACCACTGGAAGCTATGCAGTACCTGAAACAACTGCAGGAGAGCCTCGAAAGCAAATGAGAAGAGCTAAGTTCGATGAAAAGAGATCTGTTATCGGGATTGATCTGCATGGCACACTACTGAATAGAGACTGGTCAGTCTCTGATACGCTGCTTCCCAAACTGACAGATATGATCAAGAAACTCCGGTCGAAAGCCTATATCTTTATCTGCAGTGGAAATGATCTCGGGTTTACCAGAGAAGTGCTGCCACACCATCTCATTGACCTGATCGATGGTTATATACTTGAAAACGGATGTGTCTTTTCGAATGGAAAAGAGGAGAGGTTACTCATAGGTGAGGCTCAGATTAAAATAATCAAAGCCTTAGAGTCTGATTTACAGAAGATGAATCTGCCCGACCTGCTATTCTTCGCTCATCGACTGGGTACAGTAAGTCTTTTTACCAGGGATCATAGAGAGGGTAAACTCCCTGACAAACTGTTCGATTTTCTGAATAATCTACTGCAAAAACAGACCCTGAATAACGAGATCACTATAACCCATTCTGATGTGGCAGTTGATATCCTACCTGCCGGAAATTCAAAATACAGTGGCCTGACCAGGATCTGTCCGCATCAAAGGATCATAGCTATTGCAGATTCCTGTAATGATTGGGAATTTCTCTCCAGAGCCAATGAGAGTTTTCTGCCGTATAATTGCAGTTCACATATTATGAACAAGTTTATAGAGAAGGGATTCTCAATCCTGCCGGTCGAGCGATATAACAATGCTGCCGATAAAACTGTATATAAAAGCGAATTCGGCTATACAGAAGGTGTTCTGGATATTCTGACTAAACTGGCTGATAGACTCTGAATAACAGAGCTAAACCAGAGCTTAATCCATTAACTTCAGTAATTAATCAAAAAAGCCGTTCCCGGTATCTGATCAGGAACGGCTTGAAAAAACTGATCTGTTGCTGGTTAATGAATCGCTTATCTGAACGACTTCTTGATCATGTCTGTTAGATTATACAATTCTCGAACAGCATCCTCTGAATAGAATCTCTCTTCACTATAGATTATATCTCTGATTTGATGGTAAAGTTCGTTAGAGAGAACATAATATTCTTGCTCATGAAGTCGATCGTCCCTGACATGTTCAAGATTGTTAATCAGGGAATTGAGAATACCCTTCTGATCAATGATACTACTCTTCTCACGATTATAATTATTGGTGAGAAGATAGGCTGTCCTGTTCAATCCCTGTGTCCAGCCACCTAACTGCATCATGGTGAATAGATCGTATTGTCTGCTTTCATATAATGAGAGTTCAATCTCTTCTCTATAACGTTCCAATGAGTCCATAAGCCTGTCCCATTCTCCACTCTCTACCATACGATGCAATTCATCTCCAAGCTTGAGAATCTCTTCACTCAAACCAAGAAACTTGGCATAATTGATCATAATTGAAGCAATCTCGTTAAGCTTTTCACTATTCCTTCCCTTGGTCGCCATTATGGCATCTGCTGTATTGACACCGAGAGCAAAAGCAACCTGATATACCTCTTCCTCAACCTTATAGACCTCTCTCTCCAGAGCCATATCATAATCTCTGATATCGAGGTAATCGAGGGCTGAGAACATCTGATTGAACGAAGGGAGCGGAGCAAAATAAAACTCAGGTTCCTGCTCCTGTCTATCCATCTGGATCTCCTGCCGCTCAGCTATTTCACTCTGAGCAAAAGCCAGACTGAAAGAAGTAAATAACAGAACAACGAACCCGGAAATAATTATCCTCTTTGTTAACATCTTATCATCCTCCTTAATATGCTTGGCTACTGATATACCGCCAATATAATCAATCTTCAACGTTTATTCCTGCCTTCCCCTCAAGGAATGCTTTGATATTCTTTTAATCTTATATAATCTATTCTTCAATCGACTAATGTCAATCTTTTTTTGTCCTGCATTCAATTGCTATTCATACGCTGCCATAGAATAACTAATCAGTTACTTCACGACCTTTCTCGGACACAAGACCTCAATCTGAAAAGCTCTATGATTCTCTAAAACATCGCCCCCTGTTTATCTCTGAAGAAAAACTTCAACTTCAACAGGGTGATGAAATTAAGAACGAAGGCATAGAAAAACAGGATTATGAGATTGATGTTATAAGTCCTGAAGACTTTGCCCCCTATCATTTTGTGGCTGGCTAGAAAGACATTTCTCTCACTGTTAAGAAATTTGCCATCCATCAGGTCTGCTGCAACAGCAATATCGTAATTAGTATATCGTTCTCTTGGATATTGACGAGCAGTCTCCCCCCTCTTCTGATAAACTTCCCTCAGAACTCTGTCATATTCACGGTCGTCAATACGTCCCTCACGATAGTCAGTTCGTAATCTTGATAATTTATCATCTAGTCTCCGCATCCTCTGCTCATAGCTGTTCAACCTTGCCTGGGCAGTAAACAATCCTTCAAACAGCCATCTGGAAGGGATAATTTGAACCACTTCCGGAATACTACTGGACTTTCTTATCGTAATATGGGGATTCATATGTTCATAAAGAATAATAGCCCCACCAAAGATAATCTGCGGTATGAGGATCAGGGGAAGGATATTTATGATTGCTCTCCTGTTATTAAGGAAGGAAGAGATGAGCAGTCCGAGAGAATAACCTATTAATCCAGCCAGGAAGAAGTAAACTATATTGATGAACATCAGGCTGGGTAACTGCAGGATAAATATACTGACCAGATAATAGAGTAGCACCTGGAGAAGAGTAAATAGTGAGAGTGCAATGATTTTTGATGAGAGGAAATAAGAGAGTTTCAGATTCAGTATCTTCTCCCGTTGTATTGTCTTACGCTCGGCCATAATCTCTTCGATACTGTTGGAAAGCCCAAGAAAGATGAAGACAATCAATGAAACAAAGAGATAGGTGGTTATATTCGCGTTATGGTGATAGCTATACCCCTCAGCACCGAGAGAAGTCCTGAGAATGAAAGCTATTACAAAAGCGAGTAGAGGTGCTTCGGCAAATGTAATAAAGATATTCATCCTGTTACGTAATTTCATCAGTATATTTCGTTTGAGATAGGTCATAAACTGGGAGAGATGACCGGAGAGAGTCAGTTTCTTCCTCGAGACCTCTTTTTTGCTCACAATATTCTTTATTTGAGGTTCTTCGTAGCTGATCAGATCAAAGAACTGCTTCCGTTTGTATTTATCCCTCCAGTAATTAGGAGAAAATTTACGCCGTGGAACAAGATTCTGCTCTATCTGTT
>Ga0334901_1002870_pt1 | contig 13870 bp, 12 predicted proteins | sample GraSluR3_MG_3_FD_207216 | JGI IMG/M metagenome (GOLD analysis project Ga0334901, IMG submission 207216) | Sludge microbial communities from methane-producing bioreactor in Wageningen University, Netherlands - Granular Sludge_15_08-R3 | ecosystem: Engineered > Bioreactor > Anaerobic >...
TTTTTAGGCATAGTCTGTTTTTTGCATAAAAAAAGCAGATCTGGAAAGGCAATGGTGGAATGCTTTGATTCGATTTTTCGATGGCGATAATTGGAAGATATCTCCCGCAGGAGGATTAACAGGAGAAGCCTTTATGGCAAGCTCAGGGGAAAATAAGCTTTTTATAAAGCGAAATTCTTCCCCATTTCTTGCTGTCCTATCTGCTGAGGGCATCGTCCCGAAACTGCTGTGGACGCGGCGCATGGATAACGGCGATGTGTTGACTGCACAGAAGTGGATGAAAGGGCGAGTGCTGCTGCCGAGAGAAATGTCCTCAGAGCAGGTTGCGGATCTGCTGAAAAAAATTCATACGTCTGAGCCTCTGCTGAATATGATGAGGCGTTTGGGCAAGAAGCCGATGACGACCACACAAATACTTAATCAATTGGAGAGCCGGGCACAGGGGCGGAATGAGACTCGGGCGCTTAGACAATCGCTTAATCTCTTGAAAGACATGGCTGAACTCGCTGAATTTCCAAACAAAATGGTATGCCACTCGGATATTAATCATAATAATTGGCTGCTTAGTCACGATGAAAAAAGTTTATATCTTGTCGATTGGGATCAGGCGGTAATCGCTGATCCGGCCATGGATTTGGCGATGCTGCTCTACTGGTACGTCGAAGAGGATCAGTGGGAAAACTGGCTTGGTCTCTATGGACTTAAGCTTACGCGGTCACTGCAGCTGCGGCTTGTATGGCATATGGTGGCTATGACCTTAAGATTTATGTTCTGGCACCAAGAGCATGCCGAAATGAAAAAAATGATCTTATTTGAGAAAGATTTGCTTTGGCTTAATGAGTATGCTGCAGATATCCTGCCTTAATTTTGTACCGCTTGTTTATTCGGATGCCCGCTGTAAAATAGTCGTATGAAGCATCTTCCCATAAAAGAGGGAGGATGCACTTTGTTGCGGACTTGAGCATTTGATTGAAACAGCCGATGTGGAATTAATGGCTGCCATGGTAGAATAGAAAGAAAAGCAATAGAATAAGTTTACCGCAAGTCTTCAAGCGGTACTTTAATTAGTGATTCAAGTGAAAATAAGGGAGAGTTATTCATGAGAGTACGCCATAAACCTTGGGCAAAAGGAAAACTTGATCAGTATTCGGATATTGTGATTCAATCGCCTAAAGAGTATAACGGCGAATGGCGTGATTTATTTAAAAGGGATGCGCCGCTTCACGTAGAAATAGGATCCGGTAAAGGCCGTTTCATTACGGGAATGGCCAAAAAATACCCAATGATTAATTTTATTGGCATAGAACTGCATGAAAGCGTGATTGTCACTGCTCTTGATAATTGCTTGAATGAGAACCTTGAAAACGTACGGTTGATTAACGAGGACGCAAGAGGTTTAACGGAGTTCTTTGCTGAGGATGAAGTAGATGCACTTTACCTGAATTTCTGTGATCCTTGGCCTAAAAATCGTCATGAAAAAAGAAGACTGACCTATTCTGCTTTTCTCGCTCAATATGAGTATGTGTTAAAAAAAGGCGGAATCTTGAATTTCAAAACAGATAACCAAGGCTTATTCGAATATTCGCTTGAAAGCTTTTCTAAATATGGATTTGTCCTTCAGAATATCAGTCTTGATCTGCACCATTCAGGGACAAAGGATAATGTAGTGACTGAATATGAAGAAAAATTTTCTGGAAAGGGTCAAAGAATTTATCGCTGTGAAGCCATATCCAGTGAATAATAAAATCTCACTGCACGAGAAGCGGCAGTGAGATACACGTTGTTAGTGTTGTGCAGTTAATTCAAGGACCGTTCCACTATGTGCATCGGCAACAAAATCGAAATAGCGGCTGGTTCCATGTTCATTTGAGATCAAGCCCCCCTTGTAGACCATATAGTTCAAGTCGTCTCTTGACCAAATGTGCGGGGAAAGGTAAATCCAGGCACCTTCGATCGGCAACTGGTTATTTATCGCGGACTTGACGTGTTCCAGCACATGTTCCGAACTCAATGTTTCTTTTTTACTTATAAGGCGGCACGTGGCGATTCCGGCGAAATAACCGGTGATTGTTCCGACCACAAGAGCTGCAGCAAAGCGTCTGCTCATGCTATCTCCGCATCCCTTCTTACAGGAGTGTTCCAAGCAGCTCTGCCGGGCTGTGTGGGACTCCCTGTATTTTCTTTCTTATCTAAAAGTATAATGAATCCGAACGATTTTACCAAGAATAACCGTAAAGATTAGAAATGGGAAAGCGGTCCGGTGAATCTGGGGCAGTACGATTCAATAGAATGAATCACGAAATAATTCAGTAAGGAAAGTTCATGACCATTATTGGGGTCGGGACCAAGAACCCGGCGAAAATAGATGCAGTAAGACAATTACTGCAAGACGGATCAATCGATGCAGAGATCCGTAGTTTTGATGTTCCATCAGGCGTTTCCGCAATGCCGATGTCCGACCTTGAAACAAGGCAGGGAGCGATCAACCGTGCAAAGACCGTATTGAGTCAAAATCCCGCAATTGATTTCGGTATCGGAATGGAAGGAGGGGTATCGGATATCGGAGGCGAGATGTATTTATGCAACTGGGCGGCAGGAGCTGATCGAGACGGCAAGGTGATCAGCGCAGGCGGCGCTCGAATTCTTCTCCCAGAAGCACTTGCTGAAGGTATTCGTTCCGGCAGCGAACTTGGCGACATTGCTGATGCGTATGCGCATCAAAAAGATGTGAGCACTCATGGCGGAACAATTGGTATTCTAACGGAAGGACGCATCACGCGTACCGAAATGTTTTTACATATTTTAAAACTGATTGAAGGCATGTACGCGCATAACAAGAACTAACTGTCTACCATCATGTATCCGGTCTATGCTAAACTAAGAGCATGTTCTTTCTATGACGGATGTACCGTTAGGTAGATGGTGAATGAAATTAATAAGGGGCTGATTGATTATGGATCGCGCCGAACTGATAAAGATTCTTGAGCAGAGATTTAATACGAAAGATCGAACGATTCGTTTTGATCATAAGAATGAAACAGTGCGTATTGAGCAAGCAGCAAATGGCAAAGGCGTTACTTTGTCGCTTGCCGAGTTGCAGCGCCGGGTACAGGAAGATGGAAGTGAAGCACTGGAGCAGACATTGATCGCCATTGATCGCGGAATCGAAGCGATGGCTGTCTCGCCTCATTTAAATGGAAAAGAAGATCGGATCTTTCCGGTCATCCGTTCTGCGTCTTTTCCGAACCATACGCATGACGGCCGTCTGTTGATTTCCAGAGAACATACGGCTGAAACGAAGATTTTTTATGCGCTGGATCTTGGAAATGCATGCCGACTCATCGACGAGCAGTTTCTTGCTCGCGAAGGCCTGGACAAGCAAACGCTAACAGAACTTGCCATGTTTAATTTGAGCGCACTTCCGACGACTTTTAAAAAGGATGTTGTCCGACACAATACGTTTTACTTTATCACGATGAATGATGGCTTTGACGCTAGCAGAATTCTGAATCGAAAACTGATTGAGACGATGCGTTCCAAGGCGAAGGGCGATTTGACTGTGGCTGTGCCGCATCAGGATGTATTGATTTTCGGCGATATTGTTAATCCTGAGGGTTATGATATTCTTGCACAGATGACCATGAAATTTTATACGACAGGTAATTTAAGAATCACCATGCTGCCGTTCATTTTTGATGAAAAAGGTGAGCTCGAACCGATATTCATCATGGCGAATAAACGGCCGATGACAGGCAGACCGAAAAAGTAACAGGAAAATGGTGCATACTCAGGGTCGTGTGCAGCAGCATAATGGGTTGGAAGGGGTTTAATTGAATGATTCTTTACTATAATCGTGAGGGCATTGGCGATATTTTAATCATTTATTTGAAAGATGGAGAGAAAGAAACGTTTCAGACAAAAGGCGACGTGACACGAATTTTCGATGAAACAACAAATGAGACATTGGGTTTTAATATTTCCCATGCTTCACATTTTGTAAAAAATGAATTGGCTGGAGAAGTCAAAGCAGATGCATCACTGATCGAGCACTTAAATCAGAAACTTGCAGATGAAAAACTGGATTATTCTCTACCCGAAACACCAAAACCATTGATCGTGACAGGATATGTGCGTGATTTGAAAGAACATCCGAATTCGGATCATATGCATGTGTGTCACGTGGAATGCGGGGAAGATACACTGCAGATTGTCTGCGGTGCGCCAAACATTGACCAAGGCCAGAAAGTGGTTGTTGCTAGACTTGGGGCTTTAATGCCGAACGGAACGATTATAAGGCCAACAGTGCTTCGAGGAGTAGCATCTGACGGAATGATTTGTTCTGCTCGAGAATTAGCACTGCCGAATGCGCCTCAAAAGAGGGGAATATTAGTACTCGATTCCGCCACTCAAATCGGGCAGGATTTTTATGCGCTCGTAGCAAAGAAAGTGCGCGTTTAATCATTAGAGAGCGTTGTGTGAAGGTGAGGTGAATGAAAATGGCTGATAAATGGTGGCGCCGATTGTTTAGTTCGGATAATGATGAAACACAGATTCAGGGCAGCGAGCATGAAGAGACGACTGCTGCGGCTCCGGTTGGGCGATTCAAGGATGCCAATAGGCATGTTGAAGTGAAGATGCTTGCCAAATATCCTGAGCATAGCCCGCAGCCCGAGAGAAAATCAGCGAAGAAAAAAAATGCAGATGAATTGATAGCTTATCAAGCGCAGCATGCGGCTCATTTGAGGAAAAAGGCTCCTTTTCGACTAACTAAGGTGCCTTCCCCTGTTTTTGGCTACCGACAGCCTTCAGAAACAATCAAATCGAAGAAACCAGATCCATCTTTTTATCTAAATAACGATAAAGAGGAGCAAGAGAAACGGCAGATACATGATCGGAAAAAGGAAGAACAGTTGCATCCGGTTGAATTGCCTCATTCTGCAGATCAGCCGATACTTGATCGGCAAATTACTGATCAACCGGCCATGACTAGGAAAAAAGAAGTACGCCGTGATGATTTTACTGAAAACATATCTTCAAATAAGAAAGTGATCGGTGAGGATGAACATGTACTGTCAAAGGAGAGTGCAGTTCACTCAACGTTGTCGGAAACAAGTCACACTGATCAATCAGAAGCTGTGAAAGATGAAGTTCGGGAAGAACACGGTTCATTTCAAGAGCTCAGACGAACCGAGCCAGATCAAAGTCGTCATGAAACACTTCGAGTGAGCAGCAGACTGCCTCGCTCACCGCATCGTCATGAATCACAATCAAAGGTTCCTTTCAATGTTCTGATGTTTCATTCGGATCGCAAACCGAAACAAACGGCTGTAGCTGTACCTGCCGGCGAGTCGCCGAAATCAGGTGGATTGCAGCTGCCCCTCAATCTACTCAATGATCCGAGCCATTCGGAAGAGGAGAGCAATTCATGGATTGAGGATAAACAAGAAACACTTAGTGAAACCTTAGAAAATTTCCATGTCGACGCTGATGTCATTGGTTACGTCCAAGGACCGAGTGTGACACGATTTGACCTTCATCTGCAACCGGGTGTGAAAATCAACAAGGTGCTCAGTTTAAATGAAGATATTAAATTGAGTCTTGCTGCAAGACAAATCCGTATTGCGCCGGTTCCTGGTACAAGTGCAGTGGGTATTGAAATACCGAATAAGGTGCGCAAATCGGTATTGCTCAAAGAACTGCTTGCATCCACAGAATATATAAAAAGTCAGGCACCGTTGACGGCAGCGCTCGGTCAGGACGTTTCCGGCAATCAGGTGTTTACAGATCTGGCTAAAATGCCGCACGGTTTAATTGCCGGGGCGACGGGTTCGGGAAAAAGTGTCTGTATTCATTCCTTGATCTTAAGTTTGATCTATAGAACATCACCTGAAGATCTTCGCTTCTTACTGATCGATCCGAAGGTCGTAGAACTGGCGCCTTATCAAGAAATACCGCATTTAGCAGCTCCAGTGATTACAGAGCCGAAAGAAGCGGCAGCGGCACTTAAATGGGCTGTGGAAGAAATGGAGCAAAGATATCGGTTATTTGCTGAAAATGCTGTTCGTGACATGGAGGGCTATAATCGAAAAGTTCGTTCTGGGGATGCAAGCGGCGAGAAAATTCCTTACATAGTGATTATTATTGATGAACTCGCTGATTTAATGATGGTGGCACCGCAGGACGTTGAAGAGTCCGTTTGCCGCATCGCTCAAAAAGCAAGGGCAGCAGGTATTCATTTACTTGTCGCTACTCAGAGACCATCTGTGGATGTTATTACTGGATTAATTAAATCCAATATTCCAACCAGAATTGCCTTCAGCGTTTCCTCGCAAACAGATTCCAGAACCATTTTGGACTGTGGCGGTGCTGAACGATTACTGGGTCGCGGTGACTTGCTGTTTGCGGAAAACGGATCCAGAAGCTTGCGCAGGCTTCAGGCTTGTTATGTATCTGATGAAGAAATTAATCGGGTAGCTCATGCATTCCGGAATGATCCAAAGCCGGATTATCTCTTTTCACCGGAGACGGTTCGGACCGATTATGAGCGATCCGAACAGGAAGACGAACTGCTCGGTGAAGCTGCTGAGTTCGTTGTGGACCAGGGGCAGGCTTCAGTGTCTGCCATTCAACGCCATTTTCGAGTCGGCTACAATCGCGCGGCTCGTCTTGTCGATGAACTGGAACTGCGCAGCATTATATCTGCGAATAATGGCAGCAAACCACGTCAGGTTCTGGTCTCTAAGGAAGCACTCAAAGAACGTATGTCTGAAAACGAGTTGGAACAATTTTGAATGAATGCAGCAGGAACCATTTCTCAAATGGTGCATCCGGTGGAAAAATATACTTTTACAATACATTAAATAAAGGTTAAAATAAGTGTCGGGCATGGCGGGCATTCACATTGAACGCCTAAATCACGCCCGAATTTTGTGCATTCACTCTAAGGAGAATGATTGCACATCCGCACTTGTCGATCAGTTTCTGTTTTTATTGATGATGACGATCCTGCAGCACACAGAATAGTCAATAATTGAGTATACTATTCATATTGCAGCGATTTAGTCATGCACGAAGCAATTTATGGAGGTCATTGTATGACGAAATACCATTTTGTTGGCATAAAGGGTACTGGAATGAGCGCACTTGCTCAAATCCTTCAAGATCTGCATCATGAAGTTCAGGGATCGGATTATGACAAACGTTTTTTTACACAGAAAGCGCTTGAGGATAAAAAAATTAAGATATTGCCCTTTACTGAAAAGAATATTACTTCTGATGAAGTCGTAATTGCTGGGAATGCATTTCCAGATCAGCACGAAGAAATTGTCAAGGCAAAAGAAATCGGCGTACCTGTGTATCGCTACTACGACTTTTTGGGCGATTTAGCAAAGAAATATACGAGTGTCGCGGTTACCGGAACACATGGCAAAACATCAACGACAGGTTTGCTTTCTTTTGTCTTTGAAGCGTTCGCGCCGACCTCATACTTGATTGGCGATGGTACCGGTTCAGGCAATGATAAGAGTAAATATTTCATTTGGGAGTCTTGTGAATATAAACGGCATTTTCTCCATTCAGATCCGGACTATTGCTTGATCACCAATATTGAATTTGATCATTCGGATTATTACAGGGATTTGGATGATGTTGTCAGCGCTTTTCAGGAATTGGCCCTAAAGGTGAATAAAGCAGTCTTTGCATGTGGCGATAATGAAAAGTTGCAAATGATTAAATCAAATGTCCCGATTATTTATTATGGTTTCAATGAAGAAAATGATTTTCAGGCAAGAAATGTGACCTTCCTGCCTGATGACTCTGGAACTGAATTTGATGTCTATGTACGCAATGATCTCTATGGACATTTCAAAATCACCGGGTATGGCAACCATAATGTGCTCAACGCGCTTGGTGTTATTTCCTTCTGCAATTATATGAATGTGCCGATCGAACTTGTGAAGGAACGTCTTGCTCAATTTCACGGTGTTAAACGCAGATTTTCTGAAACGAAACTCGAACAAGAGGATCAAATACTAATTGACGATTATGCGCACCATCCGACTGAAATTCGTGTAACAATCGAAGCGGCTCGTGAAAAGTATCCGGACCGTAAGCTGGTTGCCATTTTCCAGCCGCATACGTACTCCAGGACAATGACGTTTATGGATGAATTCGCTGCTTCTCTCGCAACAGCCGATGAAGTCTATCTTTGTGATATTTTCGGCTCTGCACGAGAGAAGAGCGGCAAAACGTCTATTCATGATCTTCAAGATCGCATTAATGGATCTCATATTTTGCATAACAGCAACATTGAAGACCTGAAGCAGTATCGACACAGTGTCCTGCTATTCATGGGTGCCGGTGACATTCAAAAATATCAGAACGCTTATAAAGAAACGTTGTAAATCCTTCTTGCCGAATGCTTTCTGCCTTTTTTTACCGGTTTTTAAATGGTAAGATATAAGAGTGGACAAGTAATTCGTGATTTCAATCACGCACAGGTATAGAAATGCGATGATTCATCAAACTAATAAAGAATCGATTGAAAGGGAGGATCTACGGTGATCATTATCTTGTATTTAGCCGTTGCGGTTATAGCCGTTGCGTTTGCCGTTCTTGTTTATTTCCTGTCACAAACATTACGTGCTGCACAGAAAACGATGGAAGACGTTGCATCAACACTTGAAGATGTTCAAGTGCAAGTTAAGGGCTTGAGTGAAGAGACAACAGAACTTTTACACCGGACGAACCTGCTCGCGGTCGACCTTCAGAGGAAATCTAAAAGTTTGAATAGTGTATTTGATGCTGTTGAAGGGTTTGGAGAGTCTTTAGGTTCAATTAATACGTCGGTTAAGCGTGTTGCGAGCAATATTGAAAGTAAAGGCTTTGAAAATTCAGGCAAGATCGCACAAACCATGCAGTGGAGTAAAGCAGCCATTGATTTAATTCATCGCTGGCAAAGTGCTCGCAAATCGAATCAAGACTAAATTTAGGGGGCTTTCCAATGGGACAGGACAGAGCAGGCTGTTCTGGAAAAGGTATCGCCTTTTTCTCTGGGCTTGTCGCCGGAAGCGCGCTTAGCGCATTGGCTATTTATTTGTTTATGGCACCTTCGGGGAAAAAGGTTGTGCGTCAGCTGCAGCAAGAGAGCATTGTGCTGGGAGGTAAAAGCGCTGAGCTGCTTCAAACAGCAAAACGCAAATCGATTGATTTAACCCATAAAATTTCGGCTGTCAACAGCGAAAAAAGAGAAGAAAAGGAACAGATGATTCCGATTCCGAAGGATTACTGATTCGCTAAGCTCCAATGCACTACTGTTCCGAGCTCATGGTCTGCAATGAGACAATAGATTGCAGAAATCCCCACTTTTTCGCAGCTTGAACAAGAAATTATAGCGAAATAAGTAAAGTTTTGATAGTATTGGAAATAGGCATCAATAAGTAATTGATGCGTATTTTGGTTACGATAAAATGAAAACGGTATAGAGCGTGAACCGGTGTTCAAGCTGACTATAGAAAAATTGGTTGATTTTGAGGAGGAAAAGAGCATTGAGCGCAACGATTTATGATGTAGCCAGAGAAGCTGGCGTATCGATGGCGACCGTTTCTCGAGTAGTGAACGGTAATCCAAATGTGAAGCCAACAACTAGAAAAAAGGTTTCCGAAGCGATAAAAAGACTGGGGTATCGTCCAAATGCCGTTGCACGCGGGCTCGCAAGCAAAAAAACGACGACGGTAGGCGTAATTATTCCTGATATATCCAGTGTTTATTTTTCCGAGCTTGCACGAGGTATTGAGGATATTGCAACCATGTACAAGTACAATATTATCCTGTGCAACTCTGATCAAAATAAGGACAAGGAAATTCATCTGATCCAAACACTTCTCGGCAAGCAGGTTGACGGTATCGTTTTTATGGGCGGCAAAATCGATCCGGAGCATATTGAAGAATTTAAACAATCCAATGTACCTTTTGTTCTTGCATCGACAGTGGACGAGCAGCACGAAATCCCGTCGGTAAATATTGATTATGAACAGGCTGTTTTTGAAGTCATTTCAAAATTGATTGAATCAGGCAACCAGCATGTCGGTTTTATTAACGGACCGGTTGATGTACCGATTAACGGTAAGTATAAGCTGAATGGTTATAAGGCTGCCCTTAAATCACATCATATTCCGTTTGAAGAAACGCTTGTGACTGAGGGGGATTATACTTATGAATCCGGTAAGGAAGCAACGTCGCAGTTTCTGAGCCAGGAAATCAAACCAACGGCAATCTTCGTTGATTCAGACGAAATGGCGATTGGAGCGATTCACGAGATTCAGGATGAGGGTTTGAAGGTTCCGGAAGATATTGAGGTTGTCAGCAGTGAAAATACGCGTCTCGTCCAAATGGTGCGTCCGACGCTAACCAGCATTGCTGAACCGACATACGATATTGGTGCAGTTGCAATGCGCTTACTAACTAAATTAATGAATAATGAAAAAGTGGAATCGATTACGGTCGTTCTTCCACACCGAATTGATGAAAGAAAATCAACGAAGTAAAGAACGGATCAATAGTGAAGTATTAGAAACCACTAAATTTTTCTGATATATACGTTTTAATTGAGTAAGAAAAGCCCTCTGGCTAAGGTTATATACCTTAGCCAGAGGGCTTTTTGGATTGATTAAAGGTGCCTTTAAGGACGGATTTTGCCGAGAACTCCCGGATTAGCCGCACTTAAGTCTGTGTATGGGAAACGTGATTTTAAGAAATCCGGTTTAATTCTAAAGAGGCCGCTCTCATCCGTTTTATTTTCATCCTGCGGCTGGTTTTCATCAGGTTGATCTTGATCGACAACCGGCTGATCATTCTGCTGCTGCATCTGGTTGAAAGGCTCGAGCGCTTCAATTGCTTCCGTCGGTGTATATTTTTCATTGATTAAATCGTTAACCTCAAAGCCCGCAGCTTTGCAATAGGCGGTCGGCTTGCCATCTGTCAGTCCGCAATAGGTTTCCTTTTTTACCCCCTGGGGTTGCTTGAAGTGTTCCTTAGGAGCCATTAAATCTGGGTCTATATTATAAGCACTGTTGGCAAACCCGGCAAAGAGCTGTTTGCTCTGATTCGAATAGGTGCTCCGGTTAAGCTGTTGATTATGAGCGTAGCCGATCCAAACCCCCATAGTAATATTGGGATTAGATGCGACAAGCCAGCCGTCACGCCAGTCCTGTGACGTTCCCGTTTTTCCTGCCCAATCAGCCGAAAAATTGAGCATACGGGGCAGAGAAGCACCTGTTCCGTATTTAAAGACATCGCGCATCATGTCCAGCATGAGATAATTTGTTTGTTCTGAGAAAACTTTTACGGACTTTGTTTTGTGCTGATAAATGATCGTTCCACTGCTGTCTGTAATTTTATCAATCATGTAGGCATCAATAAATTTTCCGTCGTTTGCGAATGTTGTATACGCATTCGTGTTTTCCTCTATGGTTATGCCCTTTGTAATGCCGCCAAGCGCTGCAGAGACATTATATCCGTCTGATCCGACCAGCGAGGTGATGCCCATCTTTTTCAGATAGTCCGGCGCCTTGTTAGTAGCAGCACTTAATCGCGTAAAGACACTGACAGCTGGTACGTTGTGCGATGCTGCCAATGCCGCGCGAGCAGTCTCAAAGCCGTGAAACGAAGAAGTCGACGTGGTTGAACCATAATCGGTAGGCGTATACGTTACGCCATTGACAATCCGCTTATAGGGAAGGTCGGGAACGATTGAGCCTGGTTGGATCAATCCTAGTTCCATTGCTGGTGCATAGACAAGCAATGGTTTCATAGTCGAGCCGTTCTGGCGAGGCACTTCAGTTGCATAATTTAACTGTGAGCTGTCAAAGCCGCGTCCTCCGACAAAGCTGACAATCTGTCCGGTTTTGTTATCAATAAGAACAGAACCGACCTGCATCGGATCTATGACTTTTTCCATTTTGCCATTCTTGTTTTTCACTTCCATGATTTGCCCATTGTTATTTTTTGCGTACTGGTCAGGACTGTAACCAGAATAATTACGGGCAAATGATTCCATATCGTCATAGATTGGTTTGTTAATGGTTGTGTAAATGCGGTAACCGCCGTTCTCTAAATCAAGTGATGCGTTTCTCATAAATTCAGTAAATAGCGAGTAATGATTTTTAATTGAAGTATAGTTATATTTATGCATTTTAGCAATTTCTTCCAGACTTCGCTTTGGATACACATGACTATGCTCGTAGACCACTTTTTTATAGTTTGTATAATCATCGTACAGCGTATCACTGCTGTAGCCTTGTTTTTGCGCCATTAGCTTTGCCAGGATAATGCTCGAACGGTTCTGCACTTCTTTTGACAGGTAGGGGTAATCGCTGTTAATTGATTTACCTGCTTTAGCAAAATGTTTTTTATAATCGTAGGTCAATGCCTTGTCCAATTGTTCTTTGTTAATGTAACCTGCGGCGTACATGCGGTTAAGTACCGTATGAGCCCGATTGATCCCGGCAGACAGATCTTTTTTTAAACCGCCGTGATTCTGAAATGGGGAGTATGTAAAGGGATTCTTTGGCATACCGGCGATAAACGCTGCTTGAGGCAGCGAAAGCTTATTTGGTTTGACACCGAAAATTCCTTCGGCAGCTGCCGAAGCACCGGCGACATTTTTACCGGAGGCATCCCGTCCGAATGAAGCCATGTTGAGATAGGATTCAAGAATTTCATCTTTTGTGAAAAATCGTTCGACGCGCAACGCAAGCAATATTTCTTTAAACTTGCGGTCAAGTGACACTTCATTAGTCAGAATTTGATTCTTTACGAGCTGCTGAGTGATCGAGCTGCCGCCGGTAACTTGCGGCTTATTGAGTAACTCTTCAGCACTGGCACGAAGGACAGCTTTGGGCACAACGCCATGGTGCTGATAAAAAAGCTCGTCCTCTGTTGCGACTACAGCATGAATCAAATAAGGAGACATATCACTCAATTTTGTCTTTGTACGTACGAGATCACTGTTCATTTTACCTATGGGGATGTTTCCTGCAAAATAACTGACACTACTCTCTGAATAATTGGTAATATCTTTCTTTAGTGTCTTATAGCTGAGCACGGGCTGATCACGTACAAGTGCAGCGAAATAGCCAGAAACAGTGCCAGCCGCAAAAAATAATCCAATAATGACAATGGATAAGGTAAGCAGCAGTGAGTTCCAAATAATACCGGCTATGGATTGTAACGTTTGAATAATTGAGCTTGAAGCCCACTTTTCCGCCAATCGGTCGAAAAAATCGGAAATGTTTTTCAATGGGGCATGCATTCGCAAATCTCCTCTAAAAATCTAGAATATAATCGTTTTTAGGATGCAACATTCTGAAAAATTTAATTAAAGCTCCTTATATATTAGCGTAAATGGCAAAGGTTGAAAAGGAAAAAGCGAACAAACGACTCCCGCGTTGTGTAAAGGATGTGCACGCAGTGAGCAGAAGATCCATATATACGAAAGCCATTCATCAAAAGTTCATTATACTGTTTTCATTTTGTAAAATAAAAAACCTTTCTGCCGAAGCGGAAAGGTTCTTCACAACAAGATCGATTATTTTGAATAGAATTCGACGATCATCGCTTCTGTGATTTCCGCAGGGAGCTCTGAACGTTCTGGAAGTCGTGCATAGGTACCTTCCAGCGTTTTTTCGTCAAAAGTCAAGTATTCCGGAACGAATGTGTTCGTTTCCAAAGAATCCTTGATAATCACGAGGTTACGTGATTTTTCGCGAACGCCGATTGTTTCGCCTGGTTTTACACGATAAGACGGAATGTCAACGCGTTTGCCGTTAACGGTGATATGTCCGTGATTGACAAGCTGGCGTGACTGTCTGCG
>Ga0334901_1002872_pt1 | contig 13839 bp, 14 predicted proteins | sample GraSluR3_MG_3_FD_207216 | JGI IMG/M metagenome (GOLD analysis project Ga0334901, IMG submission 207216) | Sludge microbial communities from methane-producing bioreactor in Wageningen University, Netherlands - Granular Sludge_15_08-R3 | ecosystem: Engineered > Bioreactor > Anaerobic >...
AAGAGTCTCGGGTTTCCCACGATCACGGTGCATGAGACGTTCACTCATTTCGATTTCACCCTTCCTGGAAGACGGGTGCTCGTCATAGGGCCGATGGGTTCGGGAAAGACCGAATTTTCCGCCCGCGTCTGGAGAGATGCGGCTATAGCACAGAAGAAGAGCGATGTGATTCGACGTCTCACCAGTACGGGAAAAGTAGACAGAAGAAAGGTATTCTTTATCCGATCCGAGATCGACGGTGAGCGTTTTCAGGAATATCCAGTCGATGCGCTCGCATATAGGAATGGGTATATTCGGTGCGGTGAGAACATTGCGCGAATCCGCGATTCGTTCGGTCTGGAAAAGGTTCTGGCGGACAACCCCGAAGTGGGAACGTTCATTATCGATGAAGCCTCTTTTTTCGACGAGAGAATCGCCTACGTGGTGAGAAACCATAGTATCGAACGGGGGATTCTCTTCATTTTTCCCACACTCATTCTCAATTTCCGGCGTGATATCTTCAACTCGACTGCGAGACTGATGCTCGATATTGCAACCGATGTCATTCCGCTCACAGCCTACTGCGAGCACCCGGATTGTATGAAGGATGCGTTCTACACCTATCGGTACTATCGAGTCGATGGGCAGGAGTGTCCGGCACTCTATTTCGATCCTCTGATCATCGTTGGTGGAGATACTCAGAAAGAGGATCCGCTGAGTCCGAACTACTGCAGTCGGTGTGACGAACACCACTACCTTCCAGCGAAGGAGTACACCTTCTTTCATCTGAAGCCACTTGGTGAACGGGCGTCTCGAGGAGATATCGATCCTCTGCGAGACGAGATGCGTGCACTGAATCGAAACCTGCAAGAATCGGCACTCTACAACCATATGGAACAACGGTACGGGGATCGTGCCGATGCCCATATCTTTATGAATGCCCTCAAGCCCGGGTGCCTTGCGGAGAAGGCTCTCATGTACCTGTTCTGTGAACAGAACCTCCTCGCAGAGGATCTTCTGGTCAGGCTTGCCTACGAACTTGAGCTCGACCGGACCTACATGACCAAGGTTCTGAGCGACAACCTTCGCCCGGTCTCTTTCGACCAGCCACTACTCTCTGTCATGGACTGAAATCAACCGGTTTAATTTGACATACCTCTCCGGCAGGACTAGAATAACATATCATAGGTTATCAAAAGGAGAGATCATATGAAGAGATTACTTGTTGTTCTCTGTGTACTGTTACTCCTCGGCTCGGTCGTTTTCGCGCAGGGCCAGGCAGACACAGGAAAGAGATTGCTCAAAGTCGGCATGGTCACAGATGCCGGAACCATCGATGACAAATCATTCAACCAAGGAACTTGGGAAGGAATCCTTCGTGCTGAGAAGGAGGGTCTCATCGAATCGAAGTACCTGAAACCCGCAGGGACCACGGAGGCCGATTATCTGAAAGAGATCGCAAACCTCTACGATGCTGGATACAAGTTCATCATCACTCCTGGATTCAAGTTCGAAACAGCCATTTTCGAGGCTCAGGATAAGTATCCCGATGCCAAGTTCGTCATCCTCGACGGTGAACCCCACTCTGCCGACTATTCGGAATCCCGAATCGAAGACAATGTGGTTGCAGTCTACTGGGCAGAGCACGAATCCGGATTCCTCGCTGGTGTTGCAGCAGCGCTCCAGATCAAGAACGGTGAGTTCGGTTTCCTCGGAGGTATGGAGGTTCCAGCTGTCCAGAAGTTCAACTGGGGGTGGCAGCAGGGTATCAAGTATGCGAACGAAAACTTGGGAACCAACATTGCCATCAAGGGTGAGAACGTGATCTATCAGGGAACCTTCGACAACGTCGCAGCTGGTCAGCAGATTGCTGCATCTATGTACGACAAGGGTGTCGATGTGATCTTCGCAGCAGCCGGCGGTGTCGGTGTTGGTGCGATCAATGAAGCTAAGGCCCGCGCTACTGCTGGAGAGAGTGTATGGATCGTCGGTGTCGATGTCGACCAGTATCCCGAAGGAGTGCTTCCGAGCGGTAAGTCGATTATTCTCACCAGTGCCATGAAGTATCTTGATCGGGCATCGTACGACATGATCGAGCACGAGTTGGCAGGAACCTTCCCAGGTGGAGAGATCCTTCATCTTGATGCGACCAACGATGGTATCGGGATTCCCGTGGAGAACCCGAACCTCTCGAACGATGTCGAGGCAAAGGTCAGCGAGCTCTATGGCAAACTGAAGAGCGGTGAAGTGAAGGTTGCAGATTCGCAGATTCCTGGATTGTTCAAATAAGCGAGCTGTGACAAAGAATCGAAACAGTATAAGGGCCGCCTCCAGGCGGCTCTTGTCGAATGGTGGGAACAGAGCGTATGAATCACGTTATTGAGATGTTGCATATCCGCAAGGAGTTTCCCGGCATCGTTGCGAATGATGATATCACCTTACAGGTGGAGAAGGGGGAGATCCATGCAATCCTCGGAGAGAATGGTGCTGGTAAGTCTACACTCATGAGCATTCTCTTCGGGTTGTATCATGCAGATCGGGGAACCATAAAGGTCAGGGGGAAAGAGGTCCATATCGCTTCTCCGAACGATGCCACCGACCTCGGAATCGGAATGGTGCACCAACACTTCCAACTTGTACAGAACTTCACGGTTACCGAGAACATCATTCTCGGAATGGAGGGGGGATTCGTCCTAGACCGAAGGTCGGCAGGAAAGAAGATCAAGGCCCTCTCGGAGCAGTATGGGCTGAGTATCAACCCCGATTCGGTGATAGAGGACATCACTGTGGGCATGCAGCAACGAGTTGAGATTCTGAAAATGCTCTACCGAGATGCCGAGATCCTGATCTTCGACGAGCCTACAGCGGTGCTCACTCCACAAGAGATAGAAGAACTCATGCATATCATGCGCAACATGGTGAAAGAGGGGAAATCGGTCATCCTCATTACGCACAAGCTCGATGAGATCAAGGCGGTAGCCGACCGATGCTCGATCATCAGACGAGGGAAACTCATTGATGTGGTCGATGTAGCTACAACATCACAGGCCAAGATGGCCTCGATGATGGTGGGAAGACCGGTCAACTTCAAGGTGGTCAAGGAGCAGGTTTCAACAGGAGATATCATGCTCGAGGTGCAGAACCTTGGTGTATCGAATGCAAAGAAGTTGCCGGCTGTGAAGAACTTTTCTCTGACGGTGCGCTCTGGAGAGATTGTGGGAATCGCTGGAGTCGATGGAAATGGACAGACAGAGCTCGTCGAAGCCATCACCGGTCTGAGGCAGGTTGATTCAGGTAAGATCCTCCTACAAGGCAAGGACCTGACGCATGCCTCTATTCGGGATAGAAATGAGTCCGGGCTCGGACATATTCCCGAGGACAGACAGAAGCGAGGGCTGGTGATGACCTCATCGCTCGGTGCGAATATGATCATAAAGGAGTACTATAGGACTCCGTTCAGCAAACACGGCATTCTCCAGGAGGAGATCATCGATAAGCATGCTCAGGATATCTGCGATGCATTCGATGTCCGTTCCGGTGAAGGGATTCACTCTCATGCCGGGAAGCTCTCCGGCGGAAACCAGCAGAAGGCGATTGTGGGGAGGGAGATGTGGTTGGAGCCCGATGTCATCATTGCCGTGCAGCCAACTCGTGGCCTCGATGTCGGAGCTATCGAATATATTCACAAGCGTTTGGTGGAGCACCGAAACAAAGGCAAGGCGGTGTTACTGGTTTCGTTCGAGTTGGATGAGATTTTCAATCTCGCCGATAGGATCGCTGTCATGAACAGTGGCGAGCTTATCGATGTAGTCGAGACGAAGCAGACGAACGAGGAGGAGATCGGGCTTATGATGGCCGGTGTCAGAAGCAAGGAGGTCGCCCGATGAAGATCAAGAGCAATGCCTTTCTCATAGCCATCTCAGCGGTGATCCTCGGAATCATCGCCGGTGGTCTGCTCATGCTGGCGATAGGAAGCAACCCTTTCGAGGGGTTCTATTACCTGTTCCGAGGCAGTCTCATGAACATGGAGAGAATCGGCAATACCCTAGCTACCGCGATCACGCTCATGCTGGTTGGTCTTTCGGTCGCATTCGCCTTCAAGACAGGACTGTTCAATATCGGGGCATCGGGGCAGATGCTCATTGGTGGACTCTGTGCGACGCTTGTTGCACACCATGTGTTCATCCCGAGGCCCCTGTATCTCGTAGTGCTCATTGGTGCGGCATTCCTCGGAGGTGCTCTCTGGGGTGTTGTGCCCGGACTGCTGAAAGCGAAGTTCAATGTGCACGAAGTCGTTGCCACGATCATGATGAACTGGATCGCCTATTGGTCGATCTACTACTTTGTTCCAGCCTACCTCAAGGGGCCTTCTCTCGAGACCGAATCTAAGTCGATCGCGCTCGAACAGACGCTCCGTTCTCCCTGGTTGACCGAGCTGTTTGGGAGAGGATACATGAATCTGGGAATATTCATTGCAATCATAGCTGTATTGGCAATCAAGTTCATACTCGACAAGACGACTCTTGGATTCGAACTGAAGGCGGTCGGTTCGAACCGATTCTGTGCAGAGTACGCAGGTATAAAGGTGAATCGGAATGTCGTTATTTCCATGATGATCGCCGGAGGTCTTGCCGGTCTTGCCGGGGTGACCTATTACGCAGGGTATTCGAGAAATATGCAGATTGGAGTGCTCCCGCAAATGGGATTTGATGGCATTGCAGTTGCTCTTCTCGGGGCAAGCAACCCAGTGGGTGTGTTCTTCTCGGGGCTGTTCTTCGGCATGCTCCAGTCCGGTAAGGGGTTCATGAACGCGATGACCGAAGTTCCTCCCGAGATCGCAGATACGATCATTGCAACCATCATCTACTTCACAGCTACCAGTGTCTTGTTCAGTAGATTCTGGGACAAGGTCGGCAGGAACAGGCGCGATCGGGCAGATCGACGTAATGAGACCGCTTCACAGGCTGAGGAGGTACACCATGAACAGAAGTAGCAGGCAAGCCTTTGCATCCACACCAGTTGGTATTGTAGTGATCATCGCAGCAGCTCTAGTTCTCCTTGCACTCATCTCGCAAGTTCCCATGGTGGGGCGAATCCTTCCCTATGCGATCGCCTATACGATCCCTTTGCTGGTGACTGCGCTTGGAGGGCTCTACAGCGAAAGAAGTGGCGTTACCAACCTCGGCCTTGAAGGACTTATGGTGGTCGGGTATTTCGCAAGTGCACTGACCATTCGGTTTGCTGAGCAGTCGTTACAGGCCATGGCGCTTCCTATAGGCCTGTTGGTAGGGGTGCTTGCAGGAGCGCTGTTTTCGATGCTCCATGCGTTCGCTTCGATAAATCTGAAGGCGGATCAGGTTATCAGCGGTACTGCGATAAACATGTTGGCAAGTGCGATCACGGTCTACCTGGCGAGAACGATCACCGGGAGTGGGAATGTGCGGATCATGCTCGGCATAATCAGGAGAAACATCCCCGGTCTATCGCAGATACCGGGAATCGGGACCCTCTTCTTCACACAATCGTATTGGAGCACGTGGGTTGCCCTTGCCGTCTGGGGAGCCTCGTGGTTTCTTCTTTATAAAACCTCGTTCGGTCTCAGACTGCGTGCGTGTGGTGAACACCCCCATGCCGTTGCCTCTGCTGGTGTCAATGTCTATCGAATGCGATACTTCGGTGTCGGCATGTCGGGAGCATTGGCAGGATTGGGTGGCAGTATCATTCTCGTCACCTACTCGGGCGAATTCAACGGGACGGTCGCAGGACTCGGGTTCCTTTCGATTGCCGCTCTGATATTCGGACAATGGAAACCACTAGGCATTCTCGGCGCCACTTTCTTCTTCGGTACTGCGACGACCATCGCAAACGTCTCTCAGGTGATACCGCAACTCGGTGTCATTCCACCGGTACTGTTCAAGGTGTTTCCGTACGTGGTCACGTTGCTCGCTCTGGTGGCATTCTCGAAACGATCTGCGGCTCCGAAGGCGATCGGAGAGCCGTTCTAATGGAGGAAATCTATGGATGATGTTATGAAACGACTACGAGAGGCCGCTACCTACGTGCAACATGCCGTTGGAGGCGACCCGATCGATATCGGGATGATCCTCGGGTCAGGTCTTGGAGAACTCGCAAATGAGCTGGAGAACCCGGTTGCCGTACCCTATGCGAAGATTCCCCATTTCCCTGTCTCCACGGTTCCCGGACATGCTGGCAGACTCGTCGCAGGAGAGCTCGGAGGTCGTCGGGTATTGGTCATGCAGGGCCGGTTTCACTTCTACGAAGGGTATGGAATGGACACGGTCGTATTTCCTGTACAGATGATGCGGGTGCTTGGGATCCGGAATCTTCTGGTGACCAATGCAGCCGGGTGTGTGAATACCGCCTGGCAGCCGGGTGACCTCATGCTGATCAGTGACCACATAAAGCTGATTCCCGATAACCCGCTTCGTGGACCGAACATTGGTGAGTTGGGCGATCGCTTCTTCGATATGAGCACTGCCTACTCGGAAAAACTTCGTGCAATGGCTCGTGAGCAGGCATCGAAATTGGGGATCGTCGTACGCGAAGGTATCTACCAGCTGTTCACCGGACCTTCATTCGAGACTCCCGCCGAGGTGAGATTCGCCCGTTCCTGTGGTGCCGATGCCGTAGGCATGTCGACGGTTCCCGAGGTGATAGCTGCCCGTCATGCAGGTATGGAGGTGCTCGGTATCTCCTGTCTCACGAATATGGCTGCGGGGATACTGAATCAGCCACTGAATCACGAAGAGGTGCTCGAAACAGGGCAGCGGGTGAAGGCAACCTTTTCAGCTCTGGTGAAAGTGATTGCCGCAGCATGGCCGCTGTGACTGCCCAGAAGTTGATCGAACAGCTCGGTCTGGAGCCCCTCGCTGGTGAGGGGGGCTACTATCGTCGCGTATATCAGGATCCGCATACGGTGAAGACCGACTCGCTTGGTGCGTTCGTTTCATCCGAGTTGCCGCTCAGCAGTGCCATCTACTATCTTATGACACGCGAGAGCTTTTCTGCCCTACACTGGTTGGCAGGGGCGGAGATATGGACGTGGATTGCAGGAGACCCGATCGAACAGGTGATCGCGCACCCTTCGCAGGGAGTCGAGGTTCGACAGATTGGGCTCTTGGAGGGGATGTCCCCCGTATCGGTTGTCCCTGGAGATCGTTGGCAGGGGGCTCGTATCCTTGCTGGTGGTACGGAGGGGTTCTCGCTCTGCAGTACGGTCATGTCCCCCTCGTACGATGAACGGGATTTTCGTCTTGCCGATGCACAGGTGTGTGAGCGATTCGGTACGTATGCAGCCTATCTCGGAGAGTTTCTTTCACGGAGCACCTAAGGAGAAGTCATGGATTTTCAACTACGGGGCAGACATGCCTTGATCACAGGAGCCTCGGGAAATCTGGGTGGAGCGATTGCCACAGCGCTTGCCATGCAGGGGGTCTCGGTCTCTCTGCTCTACGGGTCGGAGCGCTCTGAGGCCTCTACCAAGACTCTCGCTGATCGGCTCTCCTGTCTCGATGATGTGGATGCTTGTGCATTATTCGGGGACGTGACTCGTGATGAGGGTATCTCCCAGGCGGTCGAACAGACACTCAACCGTTTCGGTTCGCTGGAGATCGTGGTGAACAACGCCGGGATATTCACGACCGCTTCCCATGACCAGATAGACGAACATACATGGGATCGGGTATTCGATATCAATATGAAAGGGATGTGGCGGGTGAATAGATACACCTTCGATGCACTCTATGAATCCAAAGGTGCCGTGGTGCAGGTGTGCAGTATCAACGCATTCAGACCCGGATTCGGGCACACGGTCCATTACGATGCATCGAAGGGGGCAGTGGCAGCCTATACGCGTTCGCTTGCTGCCGAGTATGCTCCATATGGAATTCGAGTGAACGGTGTGGCTCCCGGACTGTTGGATGCACAGATTCTGCATGAGAGGGCTCCGGATCTCGTTGATCGGTATGAGTCGCGCTCCGCTCTGCATCGGCTCGTGAAACCGGACGAGATCGCTTCGATCGTCTGTTTTCTGGCATCTGAAGCCTCTTCAGCGATGGTTGGAGAGATTCTCGTAGCCGATTGCGGGTATGGTATGATGTGAGTATGAAGATACTGTGTGTTGCCGATCAGAAGGACCCGCTTGTCTATTCTACCCGTGTCGCCGACCGGTATGGCGATGTGGATCTGATCATCTCGGCAGGCGATCTGCCGTTGAAGTATTATGAGTTCATCGTCTCCTCACTAAACAAGCCGTTCTACTTCGTGTTCGGAAATCACCATACGGAGGAGCTCAGGAGATTCACTCGGCGTCAACTCATAGAGGAGTCGTTCGAGATCAGATACGATCGGTCCAGCATGTGGGGTATTGGGGGAGATTTTCTCGATGGGAAAGCTCTGAGGGACTCGGCAACGGGTCTACTGCTTGCAGGGCTCGGTGGCTCGATTCGTTATAACCTCGGAGATCATCAGTTCACTGAATTTGAGATGTACATGCGCATATTCCGGCTATTACCTCGGCTTCTCTACAATCGCCTCCGATATGGACGGTTTTTGGATATCCTGGTGACCCATGCACCACCGCGTGGAATAGGCGATGGCGAGGATCGCTGCCATACAGGATTCAAGGCCTTTCTCTGGTTCATGCGAGTATTCAAGCCACAGTATCTATTACATGGGCATGTGCACCTTCTTGATATTAACACTCCTCGGGTTTCGCAGTATCATGAGACCGAGATTATCAACGTGTTCGGAAGTTATCTTCTAGAAAAGGGTTGAGTATATGGGGTTTTCCAGTCTTTCAAGCAGAAACGATTTCTCGAAGGCTCGCTCTCGAGCGAGAATGCAGGAGCTCATGTCCACGTTGAGGTGGAGAAACAATGAGTTGCTTTCGTTCTATGAGGTTACGAAGCTTATCAAGCCTCGGTTGGAGACCTACCGAGGCTTCATGGCTATTCCTATCGACCGGATCATCGGTAGCGAGGGGCGGTATCACGACTTCACCCTTGCATTCTATCCGAGGAAGGATATGCTCCGCTCACGGTGGCAGAGTATCGATGAAGCTCATCTGCGAAATATCACACTGCCCCCTATCAGTGTCTACAAGCTCGGAGAGTACTATTTCGTACGGGATGGAAACCACCGAGTCTCGGTTGCCAAGATGCAGGGAGTCGAGTTTATCGATGCTGAAGTCGTTGAACTGGATTCACAGATAGACCTCGAACCGGGACTGACCAGGGCTCAGCTGACAAAACGTGTGGTGAACTACGAGCGGGATCGATTCATAGAGGAGTATGGATTCGATTCCTTTATGGATATGAGTCTGGTGAAATTCTCTTCTCCCGGTATGTATCCCGAGATTGTGAATCATATACTGGTGCACAAGTACTATATCAACGAGGGGAGAGAAGAGGAGATATCGCTCGAGGATGCAGCCAGATCCTGGTACAAGAAGGTGTTCCTGCCGATCGTTCTGGAGGTTCGCCAAGAGGGGTTGCTCCGTTCGTTTCCGGGACATACGTATGGGGATCTCTATCTGTGGATCGTTCGTCACTGGGACTACCTGAAGCATGGGCTTGAAAAGGAGGTTACCATAGAGCGGGCAACAGACGATTTTAGAAGTCGGTTTGGAGCCGGTTGGTTCAAGCGTTGGAAGAGTTGGCTGCGTGAGCGTTTTACCAGGAACTACTGATATTATCAGTTCATGGTGAATGAGAAGGTGATCGTGTCGCTGTAGTCGCCTGCGAGGGCAGTCTCGTTCTCGGGAACGAGAATGGAGAAGGTTCCGTCGAGTTCGAGAGATTCCATACTGGTTGCCACGCCATTTTCGACCAGTTGTTCATTTTGCGGGCCGGTTCCAGCGTAGTCGAAGTACATGTAGTAGGGGAGGAATGCCGAGGAGACACTTTCGTGGACCATCTTCATCTGCGACCCGACGACAGGTGAGTTGTCGCTGGTTATGGTGAGTTTCATGGGGCTGTTGGAGGAGAAGTGGTATGAGATGCGCTGTCGTGTCCCAATTTCCACCAGATACGGAGATGCTGCCTGAAACTCGAATACGCTATCTGCTAGTATCGTGGTGTTGAGTTGGAGCATTTCCGTCTGGAGTGTCGTCTCTGCAGTTAATGGAGAGGCTCCAAGCATGACTATCACGAGGACTGCCAACGCCACTCGCGTGAGCAGTTCCCTTGTCGACTTCTCTGCATGTGCACGTTTTATGACTCTTTCCATGATGGTAATGTAGCAATGCCTTTCACTTGTGTCAATAGTTCCCAATATTGGAACAGAAAATTTTTCCTGATAGAAAATCTCCTATGTATCAAATAAATGACATTGTAACAAAAGATTAATGCATATTTATTTTCTTTGGAACAGGTTGATGAAAGTTTGGTATTCATCTTTCGCTAGGTGTTTACCACGAGCAATTGATACGATTCATCCTATCTTATGACAAAAGATAAGGGATCCCTAGAAGGTTTGCAGAGGGAAGTTCTTTTCTAGTATCCTTTTGTGGAATTTTGTGGCATTATATAATGAGGTCAAGAAGGAGAAAGTAGAGTCATGATAACATCGTTCAGTACAGAAACTAAGTCGGCGCAGATTGCCAGGCAGATTGAAGAAATGATTCTTACCAAAGTCTATGTAGCAGGAGAGCCTCTCCCTAGTCAGCAGGAGCTTGCTCAGGAGTTCAATGCAAGTTCTCGTTCTATTCGGGAGGCGTTCAAGCAGCTTGAGGCGAAGGGGCTGGTCGAGATCAGTCAGGGTAAGCGGGCAATGGTAAAGACGAACAATCTTGAACAGTTCGTTGCGTCGCTCTCCTCAACACTTATCAGCAACCACACCACAGATAAGAAGCTTCTGCTCGATCTCATGCAGGTGAGGACCACGATCGAGGTCTCTGCGACAAGAGAGCTCTCGCGTAGTGACCAGAGGAGTATCCTCGTTCGTTCGTTGGATAACCTTACGACTCGGATGGAGCAGCTGCTACCGAAATTGAAGTTGGAAGATGTCGATGCCATGGCTCAGTGGAACAATCTCGATTTCAATTTTCATAAGACGCTGATCGCATCGAACGACAATGTGATTCTCACTGCAATCTACGAGAACCTCTCTCCACTGCTCTATTCGAGCATGGATCAGATTACCAATACGTTCAACGAGTTGGAGAAGAGCACGCGAGAACACCGCTATTTGGTCGATGCTCTTGAGCAGGGTCAGACCGACCTTGCCGTTGCACTTGCACTGGTCCATCTGACTGCGATCCGCGGAAAACTGGAGGCTTCGGTCATTAAGATCGATTGACCGGACAGCCATTTTTCACAAAGTAGTGACATACATACAACATAACTCATGACATCAGATAAACTGAAATAGTGCCTCTTGCCAAATTATGCAAGATGTATTACACTAGTGACGTGATAATGTCGTTTACTTATGACAGAGATGAATTAAGAGCTGTCATAAGTGTGAGAGTATAAGGAGGTCCATCTTTGGACACTATGGAACGAGTCCCACAGCATACATTGCAAGGACGCACGAAATCGGCGCGGATTGCGAACTACCTGGAAGAGATGATTCTCTCGGGTCAATTGAGCGCCGGTGAGCTGTTGCCCTCGCAGCAGGAGCTTGCGGAGAAGTTCAGTGCGAGTTCACGCTCGATCAGAGAGGCTTTCAAGCAGCTGGAAGCGAAAGGGTTGCTCACTGTCAGTCAGGGTCGCAGGGCTTGTGTAAAATGCAACAATCTCGATCAGTTCGTCGAGTCGCTCACAGACTCGATCATTAGAAGTGGTTCAAGCGATACGAAACTCATGCTCGACCTTGTTCAGGTGCGTACCAGTGTCGAGGTGTCTGCAGCTCGTGATTTCTCCAGGAACCCTCGCCGAAAAGAGGTGGTCCAAGAGCTTTCGGTTGCTGCAGTGAAGATGGAAGAGACGCTGAACGGTATTCAGGCACGAGAACAGCGGGCCATTGAGAATTTCAGAAAGTTCGAGGGAGACTTTCATAAAGTGCTGGTTCGATCGAATGACAACATCATTCTAGATGCCATCTACGAGAATCTCTCACCACTGCTTGACGAGTCACTCTCCTATTCTGCTGTTACTTTCGAGGAGTATGAGAAGAAAGTTCGTGAGTACCACTATATCGTGGAGGCGTTGCAGAATGGGCAGACCGATCTTGCCGTGGCTCTGGTGTTGGTGGATTTGACGAATCTCAAGAAGCGGATAGAGGAATACGCTGCAAAGCGGAGCAAGTTCCAGTTCGCTTAGGTTTTTTATACACAGGTGCTCTTGCATGAGGCCTCCGCTATCCGTATGCTTATGGATCGTGGAGGCTTTGTCATGTCCAAAACGTCCGTTGTATCTCTGCAGAACATCACTGTACGCAGGGCGGGTCGCCCCATTGTCGATAACGTATCCCTATCCATATATGATCGAGAGCATGTTGCCATTATCGGCTCTAACGGGGCGGGAAAGTCGACACTTGTCCAAGTGATAAGCGGAGAGGTCCATCCGCTCTGGGCTCCCGATAGTCATAGGATCCTCTTTGGAAAGAGCAGGTGGCAGATTCTCGAGCTGCGTAAGCGGATGGGGATCGTGAGTCAGTCTCTTCAGTATATGTGCAATACAACCTATCCTGTACTCCATATCGTGCTTTCCGGATTCTTTAGCAGTATCGGTCTCGATTTCCACCACCAGGTGACCGATGAGATGGTGCAGCGGGCACGGAGCTGTCTTGCTGAGCAGGGCGTGCTGTCTCTCGCTGAAAAACCGATGAGAACGCTCTCTTCGGGTGAGGCGAGAAGGGTATTGCTTGCCAGAGCCGTGGTACACGACCCTTCATTCATGTTGCTAGATGAGGCTGTATCGAATCTCGATCTTCCAGCAAAGCGGATGTATCGTGAGTCACTCGAATCGTTTATAGAGAATGGAAGAACGCTCATTCTGGTTACCCATGATCTGTCGGAGATTGTCAGTCGAATCGAGAGGATCGTGGTCATGAAGGAGGGGAGGATTATCGCCGATGGGCCGAAGCGGGAGGTCCTGTCTGAGGGGGTTCTGAGCGAGGCGTACGGGACGAGAGTCTTCCTGTCTGAGCGGGAGGGGCGATTTACTGCTTGGTGTTGAGCACCCCTCATAGTATATTGGAGGTATGTCATGGCGTAACTACGCCGGATAGGAGGAAACCATGAATCGGTGTTCAATCATTGTACACAGCGTGAACGGAAACAGCTATATCATTGCCACCTACCTGCAGGAGTTGCTGAAGGAGAGGAGTGTCGATGCTCGGTTGTATCGTGTCGAAGATGCCGATCTGCATATCTGGGCGAACAAGTCCGATACGGCGAACGATTTCTATGAGGATATTCAGGCATTGCCGGTAGCGAACGAGAGTACGCTTCTGAAGAGTAAGATGGTGATTCTCGGTTGCCCGACGACGTTCGGTAATGTCTCTGCAGAGATGAAGACGTTCATGGACTCTACATATCCGCTTATGGAGAGCAGGGAGATGGAAGGTCGCTACTTCGCCTGCTTCACAAGCTGTACTCATAGTATCTGCGAGGGGGCGTTCTGTCTCGACTCCATGGTCCACTATGCACAGACGATGGGGATGGTGCATATTCCACTGGGGATCCACGATACACTCGCGTGGGCGAACCAGCCGGTGAGTGGAATCGTCCACCTGGCGGGAAAGGAGAATGCGATTCGTCCCTCTAAGCAGTTGGGCGATGTGCTGGCAGTCTACGCGGATACACTGGCAGACTATCTGCAGTGAAACGTATATTCGATTGGAACAGAGGCCCGGCGAAAGCCGGGCTTCTTGCTAAGCTGTGTCAGAGGTTGA
>Ga0334901_1002873_pt1 | contig 13838 bp, 11 predicted proteins | sample GraSluR3_MG_3_FD_207216 | JGI IMG/M metagenome (GOLD analysis project Ga0334901, IMG submission 207216) | Sludge microbial communities from methane-producing bioreactor in Wageningen University, Netherlands - Granular Sludge_15_08-R3 | ecosystem: Engineered > Bioreactor > Anaerobic >...
CTGGCCGGCGCTGGTGACCAACCTGGCCGAAACACAGGAACCGTTTTTCGAATTTGTGGACGACCTGCGCGAACGGGGTTCCCAAACGGCCCGCGAAGTTTACGGCTGCCGCGGTTTTGTGGCCCATCACACCACCGATGTATGGAAATTTACCGACCCCATTGGCATGACCGGCTACGGGATGTGGCCCATGGGCGCAGCCTGGTGTTCCGACCATTTCTGGGAACATTACGATTACACCGGCGACGAACAGTTCCTTCGCGAAAAAGCTTACCCGGTTTTGAAAGATGCCGCCCTCTTTTTTGTGGATTTCCTGGTGGAGGACCCGAAAACCGAACTACTGGTTTCGGGACCAAGTATGTCTCCCGAAAATACGTTTATTGCACCCAATGGCGAAAGGGCTGCTGTGTGCATGGGACCGGCCATGGACCACCAAATCATTCGCGAGCTATTCAACAACTACATCAAAACATCCGAAATACTGAACATCGACCTTGCATTTGCCGACACGCTGCGCACCATGCTGGCGCAACTCACGCCATCGCAAATCGGTTCCGACGGCCGCATTCTGGAGTGGTCGGAAGAGCTGCCGGAAGCCGAACCGGGGCATCGCCACATGTCGCATTTATATGCTCTGCATCCCGGCGAAGAATTTACGGACCCCAACGACCCTAAATGGATGGAAGCATCGCGCAAATCCATCGAGGAACGATTGAGACACGGCGGCGGTCACACCGGATGGAGCCGTGCCTGGATCATCAACTTTTTTGCCCGACTGAAAGACGGCGAAAAAGCGCATGAAAACATTCAGGCACTGCTGGCCAAATCAACGCTTCCCAATCTGTTCGACAATCATCCACCCTTCCAGATTGACGGGAACTTTGGCGGTACTGCCGGCATCGCCGAAATGATGCTGCAAAGCCACAACGGGGTACTGCAACTACTGCCTGCCCTCCCACCCTCCTGGCAAAGCGGCCATGTAAAAGGCCTCCGGGCCCGCGGCGGGTTCGAGGTGGATTTGGCCTGGGAAAATGGTCAACTCACTGAAGCCAAAATTACTTCGCTGCTCGGCAATTCATGCAAAGTGATGTACGGAGATAGAATGACGGAAATGGAAACGGAAGTTGGGAAAGTGGTAATGCTGGATGAAAATCTGGAATAATATAAAATCAGAAAAATCCCAATTCATTCAAAAATTCTTCTGTCGAAGGGGAACATTTCCACCTGCAAAATTTTAATTCGGGAGAAGTCGGAATGATTCGGATTGATAATGAAGTTATAATCTCCCTGAGTTACTACTGAAGGTATCTTCAGAACACAAATTCTGTTTTCAGTCACAAATCTGTCGCCAATAGCCTGTGTGGAGGGCGGATGTGGAAATTTGTTCCATTCGGGGGGAAGGTCGCTGACAGATAATTCCATTATTTCAATATCATCCGGGATAAATATGTTCATCATCATGTAATCATCAGGCAAAGTGCTTAACGAAAAATGGACTGCAACCTCTGCCATGGCAAGTGAACGGTTGGCAGCAGTGTAAATGAGCTCAACCCCGGCAGAATTCCATCTTGCACCTTTCAGTGCAGCTCCCTTTCCCGAAAGTGAACCGGCAAATTTTTTCCTTGTCAGCCTGAACACTTCCATGCTACACCAAAATTCCGTGATTTATCCGGGTTAGCTCCCCAATTACCATCTCTTTTCCGTAAGAATCTTTTAGCAATTCAATTGGTTTCAGGTTGCCCAAAGCATACACAGGCGAATGCAGCCAAAGTTTGAATTTTTCCATACTCCCAAAAACCTCAAGGCCAATATTAGTAACCTCGGCCATTTCGATAATTTTTTCAGATTGTAAAGGTTTGAAACTTTTAGATGCCTGTTTATAACGCTGTAATGATTTGGTTGAAATATCCAGAAACCAGGCCCAGTCGTTTTCATTAAAAGGTGTATAATGCTGGATTAAATGAAAAAGAGAATAAGGTATCCCCTCGCGAATAGCTCTTATAATCAACATTTTGTCAGATAAAAACTCCGAATAGGTAACTGCCCTTTTTTTGGGTAACTGAAGGTCTTTCCTCTGAAATCGATTTAAAAATGAAGCTATTTCCTTGTCAAGTTTTTGTTCAATTTTTGTTCTTTCCGCTTCCATTATAATTCTCTTAGACATTTGTCTGTAAAAATAAGACAAATATCTAAGGATTCAAAATTCGGCAAGAAAAAAACCTCACACTTCCTGCACCGTTTCCACAATCTCCTGCCCTTTTTGAATGGCCTCCAGATTTAGCGGAATGAGTTTGTGATAGCGCTCGGGCCGTGATTTCTCACAAAACCTGAAACTTATTCAACGGTTTTTGATATTAATTTTAAACATATCTTAAAAATAATTTATACATTAGCCCATGAATAATTAATTTTAACCAATCAACTGTTAAACCAACTATGGCAGCAGCAATAAAAAAAACTGAACAATTAAGGGGAACCAATCTGCATAATAGAAAAAATTCAATTCTTGAATTAACTTTATTTTCAAATACCAAACACAGTAAAATATACGGTAACTTTATGCTAATCAATCACATATATTATTCCAGAAAATCAGTTCTTCTAATGTAAATATGAAATAAAAAATCTTTCAAATACTGTTTGGGTTGTAAATTAAACTCACATAATTTAATGAAATATTGTAAAACATTAAAGCCAAATTTCGATGTATAAAACTCTAACAACTTTTATAGCAATTATTTTATTTTTCACTGCCTGTGGAAATAGAAGAAAAATTGATAATTCTCATTCATCTGATTCCAAAGGAAATTTTAAAAAGACTGAAATTATACAAGTCAAGCCTACAGTCAATGTTTTTGTTGAAAATTCAGGCAGTATGTTTGGTTACATCAGAACCGGAAATGATTTTGACCGTTCTATAAGCAGTTTACTGACAAGTGTAAGAGTATCGGAATATTCAGATAGTATAAAATTGCATTATATTAATAGTAGGGCATTCAGACAAAACGTAGATATATCAACTTTCATCAGAAATACGAATATACATAACGCTCAAACCTGGTCTGGAAACTTGGCAAGGACGGATATGTGTGTATTATTTGATACAGTTACCTCATATGTAAGCAGTAACACAATTTCAATTTTTGTTTCTGACTGTATTTTTTCTCCAGGTAGTGGTATTGATGCTACAAGGTACCTTGGGGAACAGAAAGATTGTATTACTTTGAAAATAAATCAAAAATTGAGAAGCCAGAATTTGGCTTTTGTCGTTTACCGTTTAATTTCCGAATTTAGAGGGAATTATTTTGATTGTCAGAACAATGCTACTTCAATAAACAGACAACGCCCATATTATATATGGATAATTGGAACTAAAAAGAATATTGCTACATTTAAACAAAAAATACCGACTTCACGAATTGAAGGTCAATTACAAAACTCATATACAATATTTAAGAGTTCGACAAATATTCCATATGCGGTTCAGTTGACTCCTAGGTTTGGCAGTTTTGATAGGACAAATCCAACATCAATAAGAAGAACAAGAAGAGCAAGTGATTCTGGCAAGTTCATGTTTTCTATTGGAGTTGATTTTTCTTCGTTATTAGTTGATGATTCCTATTTGATAAACCCGAATAATTATGTTTTAACAAATCCTAATTATAGTATTGAAATAATTAGAAATCAAATAGGGAGTCATACTCATTTAATAAAAGTTACTTCAACTGCAAATATTATTTCTCCGACTAAACTGACAATACAGTTAAAAAACAAAGTCCCGGATTGGGTAGATGAATTCAGTGATGAAACATGTGCTAGTATAAACAGCGAAGGAATGATGCAAAAAACATTTGGGTTAAAACAAATCATTCATGGAATATACTCGGCATACAATTATGATGATGATATATTATCCGAAATCACAATAAATATTAATCAAAATCAATAAATTACGATGAATATTATTAGAAATATTTATAGTTGGTTAAATCCAATTTTTGGTACTGATTTGTATGAGTACCTAAAAGGAAATGATTGCAATGGTTATTTTATTGGACCTAATCATTTTCAAACAATAGGAATGATGGTGATTGGCATTTCATTGTTCCTATTTATTATCTATTACTATGTAATTAATCATCCTAGGTTAAACCGTTGGTGGAATTGGTTAATTATTTTGCTATTAACAGGAGCGATTAATCTATTCACTGGATTTGGATATATCTATACAAAATTGAATGAAGGTGTAATTCCTGCATGTTATACCCATTCACAAGTTGAAACTGCACAAGATGGTAGTATTTACGGTGTTAACGGAACAGAGATACTATTTGATTCAAATTGTTGGCAATTTGGAATTGCAAATTCAATTGTTGCTATAGGTTTGTTTATAATTTTTTCTTTTGCCTTTAAATGGTGGAGCCGAAATTGTAAATATTCTCCCTTTTAATCAAGTGTAAATCTGTAAAACAAATTAATATGAGTAAATTATATATTTTCGGAATAGGCGGCACTGGTTCACGAGTGCTAAAATCACTCACAATGCTGTTAGCAGCTGGTGTCGATTGTGGAGTTGACACTATTGTTCCTATTATTATTGATAGGGACAAAGGAAATGGCGATTATTCAAAAACTGACGGTTTAATAAAAAAATATATTGCTGTTAATAAAATTGTACCTAAAAATGATAGTAAGAAAAAAATAAAAAATCGTTTTTTCAATACTGAAATCAAATTACTGGGCAACGAAATTTTGTTAAAATTAGATGATGAAACTAAGAAATTTGAGGATTTTATTGGAATTACAACCCAAACAAAAGAAAATAAATCATTGTCTCAAATGCTGTTTTCTGAAGACACATTGACGATGGACACTGAACATGGATTTAAAGGAAATCCAAATATTGGCAGTGTGGTATTAAATCAGTTTGACGATAAGAATATTTTCAAGGCGTTTGCTTCAGATTTTGAGGATGGCGATAGAATTTTTATAATTTCTTCCATTTTCGGTGGAACTGGAGCAAGTGGTTTCCCATTACTTCGGAAAATGTTACAAACTCCAAATCTGAAAGACGCTTCTGGTGCAGAATTACCGAGTTGGGGGTTGATAAATACTGCACCGATTGGTGCGATTTCGGTGTTGCCGTATTTTAATGTTGATAAAAAAGATAATGTAGATTCAGATACTTTCAACGATAAAACCCGCGCAGCATTATCCTATTACGAAACTGAGGATGGTAAACTTGATACGCTTTATTACATTGCCGACACAAACCGCAAAGCTTATAAATATGCCGAAGGCGGAAAAGAACAGGAAAATGATGCTCATTTTGTAGAGATTGCGGCTGCAATGTCAATACTCGATTTTGTCAATGCTGATAAAAAATTTGTTAATTTTCAAAAAGACAACGAGGGCAAAAGAAAAACAATTTATAAAGAATTTGGAATTAATTCAGATGTCAAGGAAATCAGTTTCAACAATCTCGCAGCCGAAACGCAAAAACTACTGGTAAATCCGCTTTCACGTTTCGTGCTATTTGCAAAATATATGGGCTATACCATAGTGAAAAAGACAGTAAATAGTAAAGATAAATTTGTAGCTGAAAGAGTTCCTAAGTATGATATTTTCGATAATGAAAAAAAATATCAACCCTTTGCGAAGGGTCGCTTTGCAGGTGATTTCCGCACCAAAATTGCCGACCTTGAAACCGTTCAAAGCCTATTTTTTGACTGGTTGCAAGAAATGGAACAGCAAAGTCGTAAATTTTCGCCTTTCAATCTTACAACTGACGATGCTTTCAATTTTGTTAATGGAGATATTAGTTTATTTACCAAAAAAAAATCTATTTATAAAAATTGGGCAAAAGTTGATAATGAGCTTAACCGACAAATTAAAGAAACAAATAGTACGCTCAAAGAGGAAGGGAAATTTATTGAACTTTTTTATCGGACAACAGAAGCACTAATTAATCAAACAACTCAAAATAATGGAGATAGTAATGATAAATACATATTTCGTTTACAAAACGAAGGAGATTTTGGATTAGTTAATACAATAGAACATTGGGGTATTTCAGATATGTATGGAGAAAAACAGCGAAAAGCCATTAAAAGCTCTAATGAAAAATCTGAAAACCAACCAACTTCTATTCCTTCACCATTTGCCCGAATTGCTTTAGTAAAAACAGCATTCAGCGAAGTTGCCGAATACGGGGAAAATGCATTGGCATCTTATCAAAAAATTGTTTCAGACAGTCTTGACGTCGCAGAAATATTTTTCACCTTCGATAAGTGGAAAAATGAGATTGAAGTTATAATGTGGGACAAACAATCCGATCTGCAAAAATTATCGCAGCATAAAATTCTGCATAAAACACTGAAAACCTTTTTGGAAAACGATACTGAAACGTACAATTTTGACAAAATGGAGTGCATTTATATACTAAAACACAAAAAAACAAGCAAAATAATTGGCGCAACTTCTCCCTGTACATTGTTTTTTAGTTCTGCAAATAAAATAAATGTTGATATTGAATTAAGCAACGGTCACAAAGCATTTCAAAAGATTACGCCTTTGAACAACCGTAGTTGGGACTTCCAAAAATACCTTTATACCTGGCTAAGTATCAACAATGAAACCCGGCAAATTAAAAACAAACCAGTTTCAATTTTTAATGAATTTGCAAACTATCTTGAAACGCAAAAAAAACTGACAGACAGAATTGATGAAATTGACAATAATTTACCTGTAAATTTTGATGAGTATAAAGAACATCGTGCTCCTAATATCAAAATTTTGGATAAAAATCTACATTATATTGAAGCAAATACATCAACTGCAGGTGGATATCTTTCTTCAAAGGATTTATTAACAAACAAAATCATTCGCCTGCCCTACAACATTCAAAAAGACAGTTTCTTTGATGGAAACCTAAATGAATCAAGCAAATATTCTTATTTTTTACCAATTACTGACACTTTTTTTGAGTACTTTTCAGTTGCCGATTTAAAAAAATGGATACAAATAAACGAGAACGGAACAGGTGGCAGCGTGACGGTTCAGTTAAAGATTCCTCACTTACAGCAAGAAATTAAAAAAGAATATCAGGATAATGGTGCAATACTCAAACTTGAAAACGGATTCGATTGTTTGTTGTTTCCCAACGTTAAGTTTGCTTTGGAAAATGATTCTTTTTATCGTTTTGGATTATTTCTGCCTTTTGCTCAAAAATCTAATATGGAAAAATATTCTGTTGATTTTTATTTAGATAAAGACAGAGTAGTGTCTGAAAAACCATTTTATCGAAACACCGATGATGCAGAAAATCCAATATGTAAAACATGGTCGCTAAATCAGAAAACATTTGACCGGATAAAAATTAGTAATGAAAATGAGAGTGGAATATTGTTGCCGATTTTGCCAGAAAGAAGCAAGGCTGAAAATTTCACTTTTGCTGTGGATTTTGGAACCACAAATACACATATTGAGTACAAAACAACGACAAATAACACAATTCGTCCATTTGATATACAAAAAGAAAACGAGCAAATACATTTTCTTTTACTTAATCCCGACAGTGAAAATAGCAATGCATTGGTTGCTGATATTGACTTCATCCCGCAGTTGATTGATGATAATAAATCATTTAAGTTTCCAATTCACACGGCTTTATCGGTGGCAAAGAATAAGGAAAATGCTGCTAGAGTATACCCTTTTGTACAAGCGAATGTTGTTATCCCATACCAAAAAAAGATAGTGCCAAATTACAACAGGGTTTTAACACAATTAAAATGGGACTCAACCGAAGATGAAATGGGGTATTTTATTGATTCTTTGTGTTATATTCTGCGAAATAAAGTCATTCTGGGCGGTGGAAATCTAAGAGAGACTAAAATCGTTTGGTTTTATCCGCTCAGTATGGCAGGTTCTCGTTCAAACATTATTAGAGAAAAATGGAAAGTTGCTTATGCAAAATATTTTTTGGGACATTGGATAGATGATGTTGATGATCTTGCAGAAGAAGGTAAAGAAATTTTGAACAGGCACTTAATAGAACTACCTGAATCTATAGCCCCGTTTTTGTGCTATAAAGACGATAATAAATATCGTGATGCCATAAATAATATTGTTTCTATAGATATTGGTGGAGGTACAACTGATATCGTGTTTATCAAAGAAGGCAAAAAAGCAGAATATGTAACTTCTTTTCGCTTTGCAGCTAACTCTGTTTTTGGATTAGGCGAACATATAACTCCTATTGTTTCCAAATATCAACCAGATATTGAAAAGATTATAGAAGATAACGACCCACAGTTTAAATTAAGAAACATTCTCAATAGCATAACAGGCTCTACTTCAGGTGACCTTGCTTCGTTTTTCTTTTCACTTCCGTATAATGAAATGCTGAAAAACGTTGAAGTCAATTTTAATACAATGTTGAAAAAGGATGTTGACCAAAAATTGGTTTTTGTGCTATTTTATTCTGCTCTTATTTACCACACTGCTCAAATAATGAAAGCAAAGAATATGGGACTACCACGTCATATTGCATTTAGCGGAAATGGTTCGCGAATTGTGAACATTATTGCCGATAAAAAAGTTTTGGCTGAATTATCAAAATGTATTTTCGAAAAAGTTGTTGGACAAAAATATGGTAGCAGTGGTTTGGATATTATTCAAAATACGAAGAATCCGAAAGAAGTAACTTGTAAAGGTGGTATAAAGGCAGCTGATAAAGATTATGTACAAACACCATTTAAACCTTTAGTTTTGTTGGGGATTAACGAAACCTATTTTACAAATGATAATGATACTTATTCGTCTGTAAGAATTGAAGAAAGTGTAGTTAAAACCAATAAACAAGTTAAAGAGTTCATAAATTATGTATTAGACGATTTACTGCAGCAAAAATACACAAAAGGAGTTATGGCAGAAACATTTGTGAGGGCTTTGGACCTAAATCAGAAAACACTGTTAATTGCCAAAGAGGTATGCGGCAAAGACGACGATTTTACAACTTTCACAAAGAATGGTATACAAAGAAAAATAGAATCAATCAGTGATACTGCTAACACGCAAATTGAAGAAACTTTTTTCTTTTACCCAATTGCGAGTTTACTAAATGCTATAAGTAACGAAATCAATAAAATTGACTGATAATGAGTGAAATATTGATTGTTAGTGCTGCATTTATTGCAATCGTCTTGACAATATTTGTCTATTTTCTTTATCGTTTATGGGGTCGATACGCCAAGCTGAAAAACATAGTTTCAAGAATTCAGAAAGAAGTAAAAATATTATCTGAGACATCCACGAAATTTTCTCTTGATGAAAAAGAAATTGACACGATTACAGATGTTGTTGTTCCACGGGTATTGGAGTACATAAAATTATCTGTGAATGAAAATTATACAGATGTTTCAACAATAGAAGATAAAACAATTCCTGATATCAGATTTTTTCGCTCAAAGAAAGGCAAAGTATTAATGGAAGAAGTAACCAATGAACGTGATGCTGCGTTTAAGGTTTTTAATATCAAAAATAACGAGGCAAAATTTGTCTATTGTGGAGATATTCAGAACCCTGATTGGTTTGGTGCAATTGTAGAGTTTGTGAACAATCCGCAAGAAATATCCAATAAAACAAAAATTGATACAACTACTCCTGGCATTGTCAAAATAAATAGTAATAATAATTGGGAGGTAATTACACCAGCAAAAATTAAATTCGTATAAATTATGCACTACATTCTTGTTTTCGCAATAATTGCACTTATAGTTATTATTCAGTTACGTTCTTTTATCAACACGAAGCAGAAAATCAGGAATTTTTTGAGTATTTTCCCAGAAAATAGCGAAGTATATAAACTGCAAAAAGAGGCGTTGGTTGAAAAAATCAGTAAAGAAAAAGACAACGAGATTGTAGAGATAGAAAAGGAAAAAGAACAGGAAATTGCGAAAATAGAGGCTGAAATAAATAACCTTAAAATTGCTGACAACGACGAATTAAGAAACAAACTCAATCAAAGTGATTCGAAATTTTTAAATGATACAGGTGAATTTAAACTTTATCAAGTTGAAGCAGCAAGAAAGGTTCTATTTACAAGATTGAATAATAAAATTATAATACTAAGGAAAGAATTTGATAAAAGAGTTGCAGCTAAAACTCGAGAAAGAAACAATGCAATCGCCAAAATCGGAAACGAAAGCGGCATTTTAATTAATCATAACAATTCAACTCTTAAAACAATTGTAGGCTCTATTAACGATTACCTGAAAAATAATAAAACTGTAAGCGACTTTCATTTGATTAAAGATGTTGTAGAAAGAAATTGCGATGCCAAGGATGAGGAAATCAGCACCCAGATACCAATTCCATTGTATTGGGGGTTGGTTGGTACGATGGCTGGAATTTTAATAGGAGTAATTTCATTAGTTTTTTCAGGTGAATTGAGTGGCTTATTGGGTAGTGAGCCCAAAGGTTTTGTTAAATGGATTGTAGATTTGTTTGGTTTAGAACCAGAAGGAGGAGGTATTGAAGCATTGTTTGCAGGTGTGGCGTTAGCAATGGTTTCCAGCATTTTAGGCATTTCGCTGACTACTTTCGGTTCAAACGAGTTCAAAACTGCAAAATCGCAAGTAGAAAGCAATAAACACGTTTTCCTATCCTGGATTCAGGCAAAACTCTTACCCACACTTTCAGATAATGTAGTGGGTGCAATTCGAGAATTGACAGGCAACCTTGAAAATTTTAACGATGAATTTGCAGAAAACACGGGAAATTTGGGAACCGCTATTCAAAAAGTGAACGAATCCTATAAAATGCAGGTGCAGCTTTTAGATTCTGTACGTAAAATTGCCGACAAAGATATCACACTGCAAAATTTGCAATTATACTCTGCTCTGCAAAATTGCACAGGCGAAATTGGCAAACTCGGCGATTATTTGCAGGGAATAAATCAATATAAAGCTAAAACCAATGAAACAATTGATGAAATGCACAAATTCCTTTCAAATGGCAATGTGCAAATTGACAGTATCAACGGCAAAGTCAGAGAAGCGTTAGAAAAGTTCGGAGATGATACCGAAAACTATCTCAAAAATTTACAGCTAAAATTGGATAGTCAAATAGGTGCGGTTAACGAATCAATCCAAAAGCAGCAGCATGAATTGCAGGCACATTTTCACAATATTTTCAATACTTTGTCGGACGCGTTGAAATTACAAAATGACGAATTGTTAACACACTTTGGGACAGTTTCTACTCAAATGCAAACAACTACAAATGACCTGCAAGCACTCTTTAAGCAAAAATTAAATGAAACTTCACAAATTGTAGAAGAACTGAAAAACCTCACAGAGATTAAAAAAGGAGTAGCTAATTTTGAAAAAGCTACCAAAGAGCAAAACGGCAAAATTGAAGAACTTACGCGTTCAATTCACAAATTGGCACAAAAAGAAATTAGCGGCAGTACGATTCTACCACAGATGCCCATTTGGTTTAGGATAGCCTCGATTACTGTCGGCAGCCTTGTTTCTGTTACCTGCCTTGCTGTACTTGTGCCATTACTCATTGAGTGGTTCACAAACTTGTTTAATTGAATATTCTGATGTCGAAACGAAAAAAAGAATCTTATTTCTGGACAAGTTTTTCAGACCTCATGACAAGCTTGTTTTTCGTAATGCTAGTGCTTTTTGTTTTGACAGTGGCTTTATTGCGCAAAAGAATGGTTGTTATTGAAAAAGATAGAGAAGCAACCGAGGCCCAATTAAATAAAATTGAAGAAATAGAAGAAGCTACCAGTAGAATTGATACAACCTATTTTGAATATAGAAATGAATATAAAAAACATATACTAAAAATCCAGGCAAATTTTGAAAGGGATAAATTCTCAGAATATGACATTGATCAAAAAACAAAAACAGAACTTGAAAATGCAGGCTATTCCATTAAAGATACAATAGCTTCTATTACTAATAGGTATTCCAATATACAATACCTGCTTATTATTGAAGGCCAGGCATCAAAAGATAATGCAAGTGATACTCACAATTTTGAATTAAGTTATAAACGCGCTTTGACATTAAAGAATATTTGGGATAGAAAGGGAATTGATTTCGGGAAAAATTGTGAGGTATTGATTTCAGGAAGCGGAACAGGTGGTACTATGAGAGAGGATGAAGAAAAACTGAATCAGAGGTTTTTAATTCATTTAGTGCCAAAACCGGGTATTATCGATGCAAGTAAAAGAATTCAAAATGAAGTACAAAATGAAATATAAATTTTATATTATCTCCATTATTGCTATAATAATGTTTTCTATTTCTTCTTGTGAACGTAAATCAGGCAGAAAAACTAATAGTAGGCCTATTACAACTTACCCAAAAGAGAAGCCTGTAACAAGACAATCAGGAATTAAAGAACCACATTCATCAGGATTGCCTTTAAATCAACTCTTCAAAAAATACCAGTCAGCAGTATTTATGGTTTTCACTTCTGATGGTTTAATGGATTATCAGGGTTCTGGTTTTTTCATTTCAGCCGATGGTGTTGCAGTAAGCAATTACCATGTATTTGAAGGTACAACCAAAGGGATGGAAGTTATTAGAACAGCTGGTGGCCAGGAATTAAAAGTAGAACGGGTACTCGCCCAAAGCAGTGATAACGATTATATTATTTTTAAGGTCAGGCTTAATAGCAATATTAGGTTTATCCCCATTCCAGTCGCGCAAAGAAGCCCAGATATTGGTGAAGATGTTTTCGCCATTGGAAATCCTCATGGGCTTGAACATACACTTTCAAAAGGAATTGTTTCCGGATATCGGGACAATGGAAATTTAATTCAAACAACAACTGAAATTACTCATGGAAGTAGTGGCGGGCCTTTGCTAAACATGCAAGGAGAGGTTGTTGGAATTACTACCGCTGGCTTAGGAGAAGCCAATTTAAATTTTGCGGTTAATATTAAACATCTAAACTTAAACAGGTATTTATCTCAAAATGTTGAAAACTATCAGCCAGGGCATACTTATATTGCTCAGGTAAAACGAGTTATTGATGGAGACACTTTTGTTATTGAAACAGATGAAAGAGTCAGGTTAATAGGAATTGATACCCCTGAAACCGTGCATCCCAGGCGTGGTGTTGAACCATTCGGACCTGAAGCTACAGAGTTTACGAAAAATGCAATTGAGGGGAAATATGTCAGACTTGAATTTGATGTGGAAATATATGATATGTTTAAGCGTTTATTGGCCTATGTTTATGTTGATGATGTTTTACTTAACGAACAATTGCTATTGGAAGGGCTGGCAGTTATTTCAACTCATCCGCCAAATGTGAAATATGTTGAAAGATTTTTGGAGCAACAGAAAATTGCACAAAAGAGAGGTATTGGAATTTGGAGTAATATTTAAACATCAGCAGTAAGTTCAATCTATCTTTCACTTTTTAGCTAAATTTGTAAAAAAGTAGTTATGAATATTCAAACTCAAAAAATAGAACTCGCCAAAATGATTCTTGAAACAGATAATCCTGTAATTCTTGAATCAATTAAAAAACTCTTCAACAAACAAATCAGTCCGGATTTTTGGGAAACGCTTTCATCGGAACAAAAAGAAGAAATTGAAAATGGCATTTTGGAAATAGAGCAAGGTGAGACTGTTTCCTACGAGGATTTGATGAAAAAACTACAATCCAATCTAAAATAGCTACACCTCCTGCACCGTTTCCACAATCTCCCGGCCTTTCTGAATAGCTTCCAGGTTTAGCGGTATGAGCTTGTGGTAGCGCTCGGGCAACGATTTTTCCAAACCTTTTTCCACGTTATCGAGTTTCAG
>Ga0334901_1002877_pt1 | contig 13820 bp, 14 predicted proteins | sample GraSluR3_MG_3_FD_207216 | JGI IMG/M metagenome (GOLD analysis project Ga0334901, IMG submission 207216) | Sludge microbial communities from methane-producing bioreactor in Wageningen University, Netherlands - Granular Sludge_15_08-R3 | ecosystem: Engineered > Bioreactor > Anaerobic >...
TCCAGCCCTCCACCAAATGGGTGAAACGTTCATGACGTAGTGACTGGATGTGATTGTAAACAAAAACAAGGCGATATGCCAACTTTGATGTTGTGTCAGGCTGGAAAATCGCTCAGGTTAGGTATTATAAGGCTTCACATCGCGATGCACGATGCCCGCATAATGCATGCGCCGCAGCGCTTCGAGGGTCTGGCGGGCATAACGCACCGCCCTGTCCAGCGGCAGCCGCCGTGTGGGAGCCTCAACCCTGTAGCTTTCGCCGATAAGCATACCCAGATTGAGGCAATAATACTCCATCAGAAAAAACGGTCTGTTGCGGGCGTCGTGGTCCGCATCCAGCACCGCGGCCACATGGGGATGTTCAAGCTGCCCCATGATGCGGGCCTCTTCATAAAACCGCCGGGCAAGCTCTTCTGTGCCCACAAGTTCTTCCAGCACATCCGAAGGACGCAGCAGCTTGAGCGCCGCCATACGGCCGGTGACAGGCTGAAGCACCTTGTACACCGCTCCCATGCCTCCGCGTCCCAGCAGCCCGCAAACCCTGTATCTGCCTATGAACATTCAGCAGCCACTCCCCGCCTGTGCGCCGCCGGACACCATGTCCTGCACGGCGCACCCGACACTTGACATATCACATAACATATATTGCCCATCTGTACATCCGTGCTTCAACGCAACCGCTGCGCATAGCGCAGGGGCATGCCCCGCTCCGCAAACAGCGCCACGGCCCGCTCGATATCATAGGAAACAAAACGCATCTCCAGACGCCCGTCGTCCGGCCACCACAGCGCATACTTGGCTCTGTTGTCGCCGTCACGCGGCTGGCCCGCGCTGCCCACATTGACTATGTAGCGGCAGTCCGGCTCAAACAGGCACGGCCCCTGCTCCAGCGGCCGTCTCTCCAGCACGCCGCCGCGCAGGCACACCAGTTCCAGATCATGCGTATGTCCCACAAAACACAACGGCCCCAAAAACGCCTGAAAAGCTCCTTTCAGTTCTCCGCCGCTCACCGCAAAAAGATACTTGTGCACGGAGTCAGGAGGCATGCCATGCACAAAGCGGCAGCCGTGCCGGCTGAGCCCGCGCGGCAGCGATGCTATCCACTCCACGGCACAATCCGACAGCAGTGCAATGGTGCGCATAAGCGCCTCGTGCGACTGAAAATTAAACCGCCTGCGTTCGCGCTCCAGCAGCACGCCGGCTTCATGGTTTCCGGCCACGGAAATGACACCGCGCCGCATGCACAGTCTGACCACCTCGTCAGGCTGCGGGCCATAGCCCACATTATCGCCCAGAGAAATGATCTCGTGCACGCCGCAGGCGTCCATGTCTTCCAGTACCGCCTCAAAAGCCGGCAGATTGCCGTGTATGTCTGACAGAATGGCTACGGGCATAGCCTCATGCATACCAAGCTTCGCACCGTCATGAAAGCGGCAAATGACGTGCGCCGTTGCCGCGGCCGCGCCGATACGCTATGCTGGGGGCAAACCGCACCCGTGCGGCCCCGCGGTGGCAGCAATACGCCGCGGGTACAACACCAACGGAGCATATACATGCAGATAGCCATCATAGGACTGGGCAGAATGGGCATGAACATGGCCCGGCGCCTGCTGCGCGGAGGACACGAGGTTGCCGTATGGAACCGCAGCCCTGCCAAAACACAGGTAATGGAGACCGAAGGTGCCGCCGGATTCACCAGCCTGCAGGCACTGGCCGCCAGTCTTGCCCCGCCGCGTACGCTGTGGTTCATGCTGCCCGCCGGAGAGGCCACGCAACAGTGCATGGACGAAGTACTGCCGTTTCTGCAGCCCGGCGATGTGGTGGTGGACGGTGCCAATGCCTACTGGAAGGACGACCGGCCCCGTGCCGACAGGCTGGCCGCACACGGCATACGGTATGTGGACGCCGGAGTTTCCGGCGGCATATGGGGACTGGAAAACGGATACTGCACCATGCTGGGGGGTGAAGCGGCTGATATCCGGCATCTGGCGCCGGTACTGGATACGCTGGCTCCGCCGCAGGGCTGGATGCATTGCGGCCCGGCCGGAGCCGGACACTTTGTCAAAATGGTCCATAACGGCATTGAATACGCCATGATGGAGTCATACGGCGAAGGGTTTGACCTGCTGCGCAACGGCCCGTTCAGCGGGCTGGACCTGCAGGGTATCGCCGCCCTGTGGAACAGGGGCAGCGTGGTACGCTCGTGGCTGCTGGAACTGCTGGATGCGGCGCTGAAAAAAGACCCCGGCCTTGCATCGCTGAAAGGATATGTGGACGATTCCGGCGAGGGACGCTGGACAGTAACCGATGCCGTGGACCATGCGGTGCCGGTGCCGGTACTGGCACAGGCGCTGTTCCGGCGGTTCGAATCACGGCAGGACGATCTGTTTTCCAACAAGGTGCTGGCCGCCCTGCGCAACGAATTCGGCGGGCATGCGGTAAAAAACACTGACGAAGGGGATGCCTCATGAGTCCCGCAGACACCCGCGTGACCATAGGCAGAGCCATGTGCGAGGAAACACCGCCGGAACCGTGCGGTATGGTCATATTCGGCGCATCCGGCGATCTTGTGGCGCGCAAACTGCTGCCGGCGCTGTTCGGGCTGTTCCGCCGCGGGCTGCTGCCCGAACGCTTTTTCATGCTGGGTTTTGCCCGCACCCCCATGACGGATGACGACTTCCGCGGCAAAGTACGCGAATCCATCCTTGCCGCGCACCCGCAGGGCGCCGGCCAGCTGGACGATTTTCTGGCGCTGTGCCGTTACACCTACGGCGACTACGACGACCCCGCGGCCTATACCAACCTTGCGCTGTGTTCTTCGGAATGCGTCATGGACTACCACGCCGCGGAAAACCTGCTGTTTTATCTGGCTCTGCCGCCGCACCTGCACGCCGGAGTGGTGCGTCATCTGCACGGCGCCGGTCTTACGGCGGAAGGTGAAAACGGCAGCCCGTGGCGCAGAGTTGTTTTTGAAAAACCCTTCGGTCACGATCTTGCCTCGGCGCTGGAACTTGACAGCAGGCTGTGCTCCGTGCTGCGGCAGGAACAGATTTTCCGCATGGACCACTATCTGGGCAAGGAAACAGTGCAGTCCATACTAATGTTCCGCTTTGCCAATGCCATTTTCGAACCGCTGTGGAACAGGGGCTATGTGGACCATGTACAGATAACGGTGGCCGAATCGCTGGGCATAGAACACAGGGGGGCATACTACGACAGTGCCGGCTGTCTGCGTGACATGTTCCAGAACCATATGATGCAGATGCTGGCGCTGGTGGCCATGGAACCGCCCACAAGTTTCGACCCGGAACGGGTACGCGACGAGCGGGTCAAACTGCTGCACTCCATCCGGCCGTGGACAGCGGACGACATGCGCCACTGGGTCGTGCGCGGCCAGTATACACAGGGAGTTACCGCCGAAGGTGCATCGCTGGCAGGTTACCGCCACGAACCCCGTGTGGCCGAAGGCAGCACCACGGAAACCTATGTGGCCGCGCGTCTTTTCATCGACAACTGGCGCTGGCAGGGCGTTCCTTTTTTTCTGCGCAGCGGCAAACGCATGCCCCGCAAGGTCAGCGAAATTGCCGTCACCTTCCGGCGGGTGCCCCACTCCATGTTCGGCATGCACTCAAAATCCGAAATGCCAGCCAATGTACTGGTACTCAAAATCCAGCCGGAAGAAGGCATCGACCTGCATATTCAGGCCAAGCAGCCCGGCCCGAAATCATGCATGGCAACCATGGCTCTGGCATTCAAGTACAGAGAAATTTTCGGCATCAACCCTCCGGACGCCTACGAGCGGCTTCTGCTGGACTGCATGCTGGGCGACAGGACCCTGTTCTGGAGCCGCGAAGGTGTGGAAGCTTCGTGGCGGCTGATAACCCCGGTGCTGGATACATGGTGCGACAACCCGCAGACTTCGCCGCTGCATCAGTACACAGCCGGCACATGGGGGCCGGAAGCCGCGCAGCGGATGATCAGTGCCGCAGGGCGTCAGTGGCGGCGCTGAAAAAATGACAAAAACCGCCCGCGCATGATGCGCGGGCGGCCGGAATTCATCCGTATACGCGGCTACTCAGGCCCCGCAGCCGCAGCAGGGCTGCGGGGGGTGTTCCCCGCGGGCTGATGATGCCTGCGTGGTAAAATGCATGATATACCGCAGCTCACAGACACTGTGTCCCGTATCGCCCTGCGCTGTGCAGCGCTCGAACCCCAGCGATTCGTACAGCCGTGCGGCCTGCTGCAATATTCCGGTGGTCTCCAGATAACAGGCCCTGTATCCGTGGCTGCGGGCAAATTCCAGCGCTGTGAGCACCAGCCGCCTGCCCAGCCCGCGTCCTCTGCATTCCGCCAGCAGATACATCTTCTGCAGCTCGCAGATGCTGCCGTCACAACCGGCAAGCGGCGCCACGCCGCCACCGCCCAGCACCCGCCCCTGATGTTCCACCACCCAGTAACAGGCTCCGTCCGCGGCATACGCCTGACTTACGGCGTCCACCGCAGCATCCCCCACTGCATAACCGGCTTCGGCCGTCAGACCGTGCTCTTGTGAAACGCTGCGGATAATCTCTGCCACCGCAGCATTGTCGGCAGGCCGGACGGGTCTGATGATAAATCCTTCCTGCAGCCTGCTGTACCGTAACCCTCTGGCATAGGTCATCAGGCCGTCAGCCACTGCTTTCTGTTCTCCGGGGGTCAGCTGGTCCAGCCCTGCACGCACCAGACTGTCCATCTCGCCGTGCACTTCTGCCAGCCTCCGATGTCCGGCTTCGGTCAATGCCACTCCCTTTGCCCTGTCCGGCGGGCCTTCGGGCACCAGCACGGCAAGCTTCTGCAAAATAAGTGACTGTACCGCCCGGCTGGCATCGGCCGCATCAATCAGCAGCAACTGCGCCACCTGCTGCACAGACAACGTTCCATGCTCACCCAGCTCGATAAGCGCATGCGCCTCCGCCACCGTCAGCCCCTTCTGGTCTGCATAACTGCCCACAAGGCGCAGTTCCCGCGCCAGCTCGCGTGATATCTTCCTGATAAAACACGAAGTTACTTTCTCCATAACGCTCCTCGTAGCAAACTCCTGTAAATTGCAGTGTTCACACCCGAATACGACACAGATACCACAAGTACTTCACAAAACCAATCGGCTGCACATGACCGCAGATTGACACCGGCCACATGCGGAACTACCAACGAAGCACGGCAAGCACTGCCGCATCATGGACACAACAGGAGAATCCGCCATGCACACCATTAACAGCGTATGTGTTTACTGCGGTTCCAATCCGGGACTGCGTACGGAATATATGGATACGGCGCGGCAACTGGGCAAAACTCTTGCCATGCGCCGGATGACACTGGTGTACGGCGGATCCGCCACCGGTCTGATGGGAGCCGTGGCAGACGGCGTGCTGGAACACGGCGGCAGGGCCGTAGGCGTCATTCCCGCACGCATCGCCGGACGCATCGGGCACAGCGGCCTTACCGAACGCCACGTGGTGGAAACCATGCATGAACGCAAACAGCGCATGTGCGATCTGGCTGACGCCTTCATCGCCCTGCCGGGGGGCATCGGCACGCTGGAAGAAGTTTTCGAGATGCTCACGTGGGCACAGCTGGGCTTTCACCACAAACCCGTAGGCCTGCTGAATGTGCAGGGCTATTACGACGGGCTTGTACAGTTCACCCGCCATATGCAGGACGAACGCTTTATAAAACAGGACCACCGCGACATGCTGCTGGTGGAACAAAACGCCGCAGCGCTGCTGGACCGCATGGCAGCATGGCAGCCCGTATGCAGCCCCAAATGGTTTGACGAGGCGCTGGCAAAAAGCTGACATACGCCTCAGCGCAGAACAAGAGCCGCATGGTCCGAAAGGACCGCGGCCATGCGCTTGAAAAGCCCCGTACCCAGATCCCACCAGTGCCAGTGCAGTGCCACGGGCAATGCCCAGCCCGGTGCCAGATCGACCAGTTCACCGCCGGCAAGCAGCGGTTCGGCCTGCAGATGCGGCACGCAGCCCCACCCGAACCCCGCAGCCACCATTTTTACAAATGCCTCCGAAGAAGGCACATAGTGCCGCGGATACGGGGTGTCCGGCGCAATGCCGTACAAGGTCTGCAGCATGGTGTCATGCACCCCGTCCACCCTGTTGTACAGCACGGCAGGCGCCCGCAGCAGATCGGCGGCAGTGGCGGCACGGCCGTCCGCCCCCACGCGCAGGCCGTGTTCAGCGGCAAAATCCGGCGCAGCGCACACAAGGTACTCCATACTGCCCAGCCGCTGCATGCTGCACCCGTGAAACGGCGTGGCCCGCGTGCTCACACAGCCCACCACTTCACCGTTACGCAGCAGGTCATGCGTTCTGTCCTGATCATCCACCAGCACATCAAGCAGCAGCTTTTCCTGTTCCGCCACGGCATCCACCGCCTCCAGAAACCATGTGGCCAGACTGTCGGCATTGACGGCCACACTCAGCTGCCGGTAGGCGGGGGCCCGCCCGTGCGCAGCACCGCCTTCGCCCAGCAGCTCCGCGCTGAAGCGCGCGGCCATGTCACGCTCAAGGTCAGCCTCAAGCATGGAAACCTGATGATAATGCCGCAGCAATCTGCGGCCTGCCTCGGTAGGTGTAACAGGTGCCGCCCGTGTGACCAGCGCCGTACCCGCTGCCGCTTCCAGCTGACGGATACGCTGCGACACGGCCGACTGGGTCACATGCAGCACACGGGCTGCTTTTTCAAACCCGCCTTCGCGCACCACCATGGCCAGAGCCTCTATAAGCCGGTATTCAAGCATGACCTGTCATTAGCAAAACTTATGCAGCATATAAACTAGTAATTTCACTTCTTGAAGGCAGGGGTATATCTCCCATGCACGCAACCACACCAGAGGACCCCATGAACTCCGCAGTATTTTTTCAGGGATTCGGCATCTGTGCCGGTCTTATCATCGCCATAGGCGCCCAGAACGCCTTCATCCTGTCACAGGGAATCCGCGGCAGGCATGTGCTGACCGTGGCACTGCTGTGCTGCCTGTGCGATGTGCTCCTCATATCGCTGGGACTTTCCGGTGTGGGTGCATTTGTCTCTTCCAGCAGTGCTCTCACCGCAGCCACGGCCTGGGCGGGTGTGGTGTTTCTCAGCTGGTACGGACTGGGCGCGCTGCGTTCCGCCATCAGAGGCGGCACGCTGGAAGCCGATACCCGCGGTTCCGACAGTCTGCGGGCCGTGGCTGCGACCACCATTGCCGTGTCGCTGCTTAACCCGCACGCATGGCTGGATACTGTGGTGCTGCTGGGCGGCATCAGCGGGCAATACCCCGAAAGCCAGCGCTTCGTTTTCGGCGCGGGGGCGCTCAGCGCCTCGTTTGTCTGGTTTTTTTCGCTTGCATTCGGCGCCCGTCTGCTGGCCCCGCTGTTCCGGCGGCCCGCCACATGGCGCATGCTCGACGGCTTTGTCTGCCTGACCATGTGGGGCATTGCCGCCTCACTGGCGCACCATGCACTGTCACTTACGGCGTAGCACCTGCACGCTGTTATCATAGTCAGGCTCCTGCGGCGGTTTTCCCGTATCCTCATCATCTCCTCCGCCGCAGAAGCCGCCTCACAAACACACCCCGGTGCCATAACACCGGGGTGTATTTGTTTGCACGCCACAGCCCGCACCGGCTCAACCGGCAGTCCGGAGCGCAAAAAAAAACGTCCCGGCATAACCGGGACGTCTGGATGCATGATGTGACCGCGGCTACAATGCCGCGCCCAGCAATTCGCCGAACTGCCGGCAGCCCACAGTGGAGGCACCCTGCATCTGGCTGGCCAGATCCACGGTGACCGTGCGGTTGCCTATGACGGTGTTCATGGCGGTATGGATACGGGTTGCAGCCTCATGCCAGCCCAGATGTTCCAGCAGCATGCCCCCGCACAGAATAAGACTGCCCGGGTTGGCCATATCTTTTCCGGCAATGGTGGGTGCCGTGCCGTGGGTGGCTTCAAAGAAGGCCAGCGTATCGGACATGTTCACGCCCGGAGCCAGTCCCAGACCGCCCACCTGCGCAGCAAGCGCATCCGAAATATAATCGCCGTTCAGGTTGCTGGTGGCAACCACGCTGTACTGTTCCGGACGGATGAGCACTTCCTGGAACATGGCGTCGGCTATACGGTCCTTGACCACCAGACCGGTTTCCCCGGCGGCTGCCTGTGCTTCGGTCACCGCGCGTCCGGCGTATTCGTCATGCGCCAGTTCGTAGCCCCACTGGCGGAATCCGCCTTCGGTAAATTTCATGATATTGCCTTTGTGCACCAACGTGACGCTGGGCAGCCCCTGCGCCAGAGCAAAGTCCATGGCGCGGCGCACCAGACGCTTGGAGCCTTTTTCACTCATGGGCTTTATGCCCACGGCGCAGCGCTCGTCCACATTGGCGCCCAGTTCGTCACGCAGAAAGGCAATCAGCTTTCTGGCTTCGTCGGTGTCAGCCTTGTATTCTATACCGGCGTACACGTCTTCGGTGTTTTCGCGGAAGACAACCATATTGACCCGCTCCGGATGCTTCACCGGTGATTCGATGCCTTCGAAATACCGTATGGGCCGGATGCAGGCATACAGGTCGAGAGTCTGGCGCATGGTCACGTTGAGACTGCGGAACCCCTTGCCCACGGGGGTGCCCAGCGGCCCCTTGATGGCCAGTTCGGCACCGGCCAGCGTGTCGAGCGTTTCCTGAGGCAGATAGGTGCCTGTTTCGGCATAGGCTTTTTCGCCGGCAAGCAGTTCCTTCCATTCCAGAGAACGCCCGTTGCCGTATGCCAGTTCCACGGCCTTGTCGATGACAGGACGGGCGGCGTTCCAGACCTCCGGTCCGATGCCGTCACCTTCGATGAAATACACAGTCTTGCGCATAAAGAGCGTTCCTCCCGTAAAATTTCCGCCGCCCTTCTGCGAGAGAAGAGCGGCGGTAAGCAGGTCACGACCTGTCCAAAATCACGTATTGATGGTGTGACCAAACTATCCATCTGGCACGGCACTCCGCACCGGATATTCCTCAGGCGGCAGCCACCGCCAAGCGGGGCTGTCTGTCGCCCCTACCATGCGGTAAAAAAGGGCGACTGACAACTCGCGTTTACTGCTTTTTACTTTTTTTGTCAAAAAAACCCTGTTTCTTTTGCGCAGAAGCCGTTGACAGCCCCGCGCCCGCCGTCAGAGCACCGGTTCTGCCACAGGCCGGCGCCAGCGTTCCATAAATGAAGCAGCACTGCCCTGTGTGCGGATGTGGCTGATAAGCGCACTGCCGAAAATCACAGCATCCAGTCTGTCGCCGCAGGCTGCCAGCTGTTCCGGTTCACGGACGCCGAACCCCAGCGCCAGCGGCAGGTCAAAGCACCGGCGGGCGCGTTCCAGCGTGGCGGTAACCCCCGCAGGCAGGTCGGTACGGGCACCGGTGGTACCCATAACCGAAACCACATAGACATAGCCCTGCGCCACTCCGGCATAGGCACGCATACGGTCTTCATCGGTATTGGATGCCACCAGCGGAATCAGCGCCAGCCCCTCAGCCGCAAGCGCCCCGCGGCACAGGGCATCCTCTTCTAGCGGCAGGTCGGGAATGATGAACCCTTCAACCCCGGCACGGGCGGCATCGCGCGCCAGCGCATCCAGCCCGTACTGCAGAAACGGATTAAGGTACCCCATCAGCACAATACCTGCACGATAGCGTCCCTTGCGCCGTTCAAGCTCTTCAAGCACGCCGCGCAGGGTGGTTCCGCGGGCCAGACTTTCCAGCGAAGCCTGCTCCACCACCGGTCCGTCGGCGCACGGGTCGGAAAAAGGAATGCCTATTTCAAGTACATCGGCACCGCCCGCGTCCAGCTCGTCCAGCTGCCGCCAGAAATCCCCGGAATCGGGAAATCCTGCCGGAAGAAACGGGATAAGAGCCTTGCGGCCCTGACGGTTGGCCTCGCGGATACGCATGGTCAGCCTGTCTGCGGGGCTTGTGATATGTTCTGTATGCATGGTGTGTTCCCCTTTTACAGCAGGTTGTTGATGATGCCCATGTCCTTGTCGCCACGACCGGACAGGTTGACGACCACATCGGCCCCGCGGGGAATCCCGTCGCGGTTTTCCAGCACCCACGCCACGGCGTGCGAGCTTTCCAGCGCCGGTATGATGCCCTCCATGCGCGAAAGCGTTTTAAACGCATGCAGCGCCTGCGCATCGTTCACCATGCCGTACCGCGCTCTGCCGCTGCGGCCCAGAGCTGCATGTTCCGGCCCCACGCCGGGGTAGTCCAGTCCGGCAGCAACCGAATGCGAGGGAAGTATCTGCCCGTCGGCACTCTGCAGCAGCATGGTATGGTTGCCGTGCAGCACGCCGGGAGTACCCAGATTGATGGGCGCAGAATTGTAGCAGCCCGGTTCTCCGCTGCCTGCAGCCTCAACCCCCACAAGCTGTACCTGCCCGTCGGGAATAAAGGCATGGAATGCGCCGATGGCGTTGGAACCGCCGCCCACGCATGCCACCACCATATGGGGCAGCCTGCCTGTTTTTTCCAGAATCTGCCTGCGTGCCTCGCGCCCTATGACGGACTGCAGGTCGCGCACCAGCGTGGGAAAAGGATGCGGTCCCGCCGCCGTGCCGAAGCAGTAATGGTGCGTGGCAATATTGGCTATCCAGAAACGCATGGCTTCGTTGATGGCATCCTTGAGGGTGCGGGTGCCGCTCTGCACGGGCACCACCTCGGCCCCCAGCAGGCGCATGCGTTCCACATTAAGCGCCTGACGTTCCACGTCCACGGCGCCCATAAAGACCACACATTCCAGCCCCAGAGCGGCGGCGGCCGTGGCCGTGGCCACGCCATGCTGACCTGCACCTGTCTCCGCCAGCATGGCCGGCTTGCCCATATGCTTTGTCAGCAGCGCCTGCCCCAGCGTGTTGTTTATTTTATGCGATCCGCTGTGCGCCAGGTCCTCACGCTTGAGCCACAGATTGAACCCGAGCTCGGCAGACAGCCTGCGGCACAGGGTGAGCGGCGTTTCGCGGCCCACATATTCGCGCAGCAGCATGTGGAACTCATTCTGAAACTCAGGTGAAGGCACCACGGTTTCCAGCGCATTTTCCAATTCCTTCAGCGGCGGCATGAGCAGTTCGGGTACAAACTGCCCGCCGAAATCACCAAAATACCCTTTTTTCATGTCCAGTCCTTGTTCTGCCGGTGCATTGCGCACCGCACAGTGCAGAAGCCGCCGGACACCCGCCGCCGCAGGAGAGACATCACCGCCCTACATGGGGCGATGGTCTCCGCCGAGAATGCGGAAGCAGGCGCGCAGCCGCGCTTCATCTTTGATGCCGGGAGCGGACTCGACGCCGGAATTCAGATCGACGCCGCAAGGATTGCACTGACGGATGGCTTCCGCCAGCGTATCCGGTCCCAGACCACCTGCAACAAACCATGTTTTAATGCCCGGAGTGCCCGCCAGCCATTTCCAGTCCAGCGTGGCCCCCGAACCGCCGCCCGAAGTGCCCGCGTCGAAAAGCATGAAGCGCGAACAATGGGCAAACCGCCGCATGTCGTCTTCCAGCTCGCTGCGGGTTGCATACGTTGCAGGCCACAGCACTTTGATCACACGGCTTCTGCCCACTCTGGTGCAGAAAGCCTCGTCCTGCCCGCCGTGCAGCTGCGCCACGTCCAGACGGGCGCGCTGCATGATCAGCCGCACCTCGTCCGCAGTCTGGTTGACAAAAACGCCTGTACGCATAAGTCCGGGCGTCTCAATGGCGCGCACGGCTTCGGGAGTCATGCAGCGCGGGCTTTCGGGGTGAAAGACAAAACCCACAAGGTCGGCGTCCAGCTCGACGCACAAATCGGCGTCCTGTTGACGGGTAATGCCGCACACCTTTGTCAGGGCGTCTTTTTCAACAAACATGGCCTCAAACTCTCCTGTCCTATTGCAGAAGCCTGACGAGGTTTCCCGCGGGGTCGCCCCCGCTCATGAGCACAGTGCCCACAAGCATGGCGTCAAACCCCAGCGCCTCGACATACTTCCTGTGGTTGGTTCCGGTGATGCCGCTTGCCGAAATCCAGCATTCGGCCGCATCCCGTTCCTTAACCAACCTGCCGGAAATGGCAAGGCTCGTGCGCAACGTGGACAGGTCCCTGTTATTCACCTGTATTATCCGCGCGCCAGCTTTGCGCGCTATTTCAAGATCTTGCTCGTCAAACACCTCCACTACGGCCTCCAGACTTTTTTCATGGGCCGCCTCTATAAGACGCCGCACACCGTCTGCACCCTCCAGCATGCGTACCACCAGCAGCAGCGCCGACGCAGGAGTCGCCGCCGTCTGCACCACCTGCAGCGGGTGCAGTATGAAATCCTTGCGCAACATGGGCAGTCCGCAAAATGCCATGCGTTCCAGATAGCCCAGACTGCCCCGGAAATAGGTTTCCTCCGTCAGGACGGAAAGAGCTCCCGCACCGGCACCGGCATACGCCGCCGCCACCTGTTCCGGTGTCAGTTCCGGTGCTATGTCGCCCTTTGAAGGTGATGCCCGTTTGTATTCTGCAATGGTCACCAGTCCGGGACGCCGCAGCGCCTGCGAAAACACCGGACGGGCACCCCGGTACGCCTGCGGCAGCGTACCGGCCCGTTCCCGGGCGCACAGCACTGCAATTTCGGCCTCCTTTGCTGCGGCAAAACGGCTAAGCATCCAGCACCTTCCCGCCGGCGCCGCCGGCAACAGCCTGCCGCGCACGGGCCATGGCTGCGGAAATAGGCATGGAATCTTCCATCAGATACACCGCCAGCCCCGCATTGAACGCCATCATGTCAAGCATGGGAGCCGGGCCTTCTCCGGCCAGCAGCAGCCGCATGACCTCCAGCGCCTCCTGCCTGTCGTGCACTTCCAGCTGCGCGGGCGTGCACGGGGCAAATCCGTGGTCCGCCGGATTTATTTCCATCTCTTCCGTGGCGCCGTCGCGCACCATGACCACGCGGGCAGGCCCCATGGTGGTCAGCTCATCATAGCCGCCGGCACCGTGCACCACCGCCGCGCGCCGCACGCCTGTCAGCAGCAGGGCGTCGGCCATGGTATGCAGCATGGCCGGTTTTGCCACACCCAGCAGCATGCGGGTGGGACGGGCGGGATTAAGCAGCGGGCCCAGTACGTTGAAAAGCGTACGGATACCCAGATCGCGGCGTACAGGCATCACATGACGGAAAGCGGGATGATAAAAGGGGGCAAACAGAAACACGAAGTTATGCCGTGCCAGCAAAACCGGCACATCTTCGGGCGCGGTTTCCAGCGGCAGTCCCAGACCTTCCACCACATCGGCGCTGCCGCTGGTGGACGAAACAGCCCTGTTGCCGTGCTTGACCACCTTGTACCCCATGCCTGCCAAAGTCAGCGCCGCGGCGGTGGAGCAGTTGAAACTGTTGCGTCCGTCTCCGCCCGTGCCCACTATGTCTATGCGGTCATATTCAAGCCCCTGTATGAGCCGTGCATGCGCCAGCGCCGCACGCACCGCGCTGGCCATCAGTTCCGGCGTTTCTCCGTGGCTGCGCAGCCCCATAAGAAAGCTGCCCGCCTGCGCCGGAGTCATCTCGCCGGACATGAGTCTGTCAAACGCCATGTGTGCCGTTTCGGGCGGCAGCACGCCGCCCGAAGCCAGTGTTTCCAGTATTTCTGCAGTATGCATTGTCTTTTTACCTCGTACCTAACCTGAGCGATTTTCCAGCCTGACACAACATCAAAGTTGGCATATCGCCTTGTTTTTGTTTACAATCACATCCAGTCACTACGTCATGAACGTTTCACCCATTTGGTGGAGGGCTGGATGT
>Ga0334901_1002878_pt1 | contig 13814 bp, 14 predicted proteins | sample GraSluR3_MG_3_FD_207216 | JGI IMG/M metagenome (GOLD analysis project Ga0334901, IMG submission 207216) | Sludge microbial communities from methane-producing bioreactor in Wageningen University, Netherlands - Granular Sludge_15_08-R3 | ecosystem: Engineered > Bioreactor > Anaerobic >...
TATATGAATAAGATATATCTTTGTAATATAAAAATTAAATTATGAAGACAGTATCACTAAAAATAGACGACTCAATTTTCGGCGAGACAGAAAAGATACTTGCACAAATTAAGAAACCACGTAACAGATATATTAACGAGGCAATTGAATATTACAACAAACTTCAACGCAAACAGATTCTTGAGCAAAAACTTAAAAAAGAATCAGAATTGGTAAAAATGGATTCAATGTCTGTACTAAAAGATTTTGAGGAGATGGATTATGCCGGTTAAACAATTTGAAATCTGGATTGCAGATTTAAATCCACAGATTGGTACTGAACCAGGTAAAACACGACCAGTTTTAGCTATTCAGACCAATTTGCTCAGCAAAATTCCTCATCCATCAACCATTGTTTGTCCGATTACGACAAACGTTAACAAGGATTCTGAGATTTTAAGGGTTCATCTTAAAAAAGGAACAGCTAATTTAAATCAGGCTTGTGATATTATGATTGACCAAATTCGTGCGATTGATAATAAAAGATTGACGAAAAGAATTGGGATCTTGCCTGATAAATTAATTGATATTGTTAAAGAAAATATTCAAATAGTGTTAGATCTTGAATAATGTGTGAAACAACAATCGCGCAAAAAGCAAATTTTACCTTTCAGATTTGTAAGTTGCCACCCAAACGAATACAGAATTTGGGGCGAATTTAAAGAAGTTATAATTGTTTAGAATAAAGTCGGATTATTGAAGCGGAGAAAAAATTTGAATTAAATTATTTGTGAATGAATATCCAAAGATTTAATGTGCTGGTGTTGTTAGCCTTTTTGTTGTTTTCAACTGCCTGCATCGAACAAAAAGTAATAGTGTCAGGTCAAGTCAACAACAATACGGATAATCGTGCCGGAGGCCTGGAAATAAAACTTCATCCGGATAAAGAAATAAAACCAAACCGGCATTACAGACGAACAGCAGTTCAACCGGATGGTTCGTTTCAAATGAAAGTGCGTCCCGACCGTTCCTATGTTTTGGAAATCAGTGGTGAACAAGGTTCGGGAAGGGTTTTTCTACCTGCTGAAAGTTTGCCGGAAAAGGTTGATCTAACTTATCCTGTAACCGAAAAAATAGTTATTCTTCATACCAACGACCGGCATTTTGATTTGAACCACCAGGTTGAATTTGCCCGAAAACTGGAAGAAATAAGGGCAAAATACGACGATGTTTTTTTGTTTGAGGCCGGCGATGTGTTTGTGCGTCATGCCCATAGATGGGTTGTAAATGAAGGTCTGGCAAAAGATACCTCCTGGTACGGAGAACGGGCATTGTACATGATTCAAAAAATGAATGAACTCGGGTATGATGTGATGACGCTGGGAAATCATGAACTGGCCTATATGAACGAATACACCCGGGTTGCCCTGGAAGCAGCCCGCTTTCCGATACTGGCAGCCAATATGGAAGTCAGTACCGGTAAACTGCCTCAACCGGATCCTTTTACGGTGTTAAATACTTCCACCAAACGCCGGATTGCCGTTCTGGGTTTATCCACAGACAACGCAAAACGAGATGGAGTTCAAGAATTGGACCTGGCCAAAACCGTAAACAAATACCTGCTTTTGAAAGATCTTTCGGATATTTATCTGGGTTTGTCGCATCTCGGGCTGGAAAAGGATTACCTGCTTGCTGCGGAATTTCCGGTATTTGATGCCATTATCGGAGGACATTCCCACGATTTGCTGGAAGAAGCGGTTGTTGAAAATTCGGTTTTAATTGCCCATGCCGGCGGAAATCCGCATTTTGTTTCCGATGAACATCCGGTTTATCTGGGGAAAGTTGTTCTGACTCTCGAAAATGGAAGAATCACTGACAAAAGAGGAAAGGTACTGGAAATCGGCAGTAAATCTGCATTCGAAATGAAACTCCCCGAACGCGGACTTTGTGCCCACCGGGGCGCTATGGAAACGCATCCGGAAAATACCATTCCTGCCTTTCGCGAAGCGGTGAAAGCCGGCGCACACATGATTGAATTCGATGTGCAGCTTACCAAAGACAAAAAGCTGACGGAATTGAACCGGTAAAACCGGTATTCAGGCAGGTTGAAATTATTGAACCATTTTGACTTCCATTTGGGTATAAAAAATTAATTTTATAGTGAATGCTGAAAATTTATCTTTAAAATTCTAATTGTAAACATGTTATGAAAAATATTTGTTTTTATCTCCTTTTTGTCTTGTTTTTAGGCGCCTGCACGTCTCAAACCAAAACTGAAATATCGGGTTTAACCGTCGAATACCTCACTAATCCGCTGGGCGTGGATGTGGAGCAGCCCCGTTTTTCCTGGAAAATTGTTTCTGAAGAACGCGATGTGAAGCAATCGGCTTACCAGATTATTGTTGACGAATCTTTCAATGAAGTAAAGAAAGAAAAGGGTTCTGTTTGGGATTCCGGAAAAATTTCCGGCTACAAAACTGTGAATGTTGAATTCAACGGCAATCCGCTGCAAAGCAACTCCACCTATTTCTGGCGGGTGTGCGTTTGGCTCAACGACGGAACGGCTGTGTGGAGCGAGCCGGCTTCTTTTCATGCCGGCATTTTGAATGATAATGAATGGCAGGCGCAATGGATAACCACGCAGGATGAGATTGTGCACGCAAGCCCGCTTCTGCGTAAAGAGTTTCAGGTGGAAAAGGAGATAAAACAAGCTGTTGTTTTTGCTACGGCAAGTGGTTTTTACGAGCTTTTTCTGAACGGTGAAAAGGTTGGAAACCATGTGCTGGACCCCGGCGTAACCGACTATCGGAAAACCATTTTTTATTCAACTTACGATGTTACCGGTTTGTTGAAAAAAGGAACCAATACGACGGGTGCCATGCTGGGCAACGGTGCATGGAATTTCAGGAAAACAGAAGGCCGCTGGAGCTGGGGAGGTGGCGGCGCTTCGTTTGGAAATCCGGCCCTTTGGATGCAACTGATGATTGATTATAACGACGGCAGCCGCGAGGTGATTGTTTCAGACAAAACCTGGAAAACGACTGACGGACCTGTCACATTTAACAATTTGTATGGCGGTGAAGATTACGATGCACGAAAAGAGGTTCCCGGCTGGGCAAGTCCAGGTTTTGATGATTCAGACTGGCAGCCGGCGGTTGTGGCAACCGAATCCCGGGGCAGGCTGAAATCGCAGCTTACTCCTGCCATCGAGGTTACACAAACGCTGGAACCGGTAAAACAAACCAATCCGGAACCGGGCGTTTTTCTTTATGATTTGGGGCAGAACATTGCAGGCTGGTGGACGCTGGAAGTGAAAGGAACGCCCGGACAGGTCATCCGTATCCGCGGGGCCGAAACCCTCAACGATTCGCTCTTTCCCAAACCGCTGGAAAATGGGGATAAACTGAGTACAAAATTCCGTTACCACGCTGAAACCTGGACCGATTATACGTTGAAAAGCAACGAAACGGAAGTGTATGAACCGCGCTTTTTTTATACCGGGTTCCGGTACATTGAAGTAACCACCAGCGACAATAAAAATCCGGAACATCTGAAAGTAGCAGGCCGGGTCGTGCGTTCCGCCAACAAGCGAAACGGTACGTTCGAATCGTCCGATTCCCTGCTCAATCAAATCCACCGTGCCGGTGTGTGGTCGCAAATGGGGAACATGCAAAGTTACCCCACCGATTGCCCGCACCGCGAAAAAGGCGCCTACAACGGCGACGGACAGGTGATTGCCGAAGCATCGATGCACGATTTCCACATGGCGCCGTTTTACACCAAATGGCTGAATGACATGCGCGACTCGCAGGAGGAAAACGGCCGTATTCCCAACACTTCGCCCGTTTTGGTGGGCGGCATGGGCGGTGGCGTGGCCTGGGGTAGTGCTTACATCCTCATTCCCTGGTGGATGCACCATTATTACGGCGATACCCGAATTCTGGAAGAACATTACCCGGTAATGAAAGAATATCTGCAATATTTGAAAAACCTCGGCTCCAAAGACGAAGACCCGTCGGAACCCTACATCATCGATAATTTCGACGGGTACTGGTACTCGCTGGGCGAGTGGTGTGCACCGGGGCAATCCGATTGTCCGAACCACCCGGTGGTCAATACTTTCTATTATTATAACAATAGTTTGCTGCTTTCTGAAATTGCCGAAGAACTGGGCTTTGAGTCCGATGCCCAAACTTTCCGGGCGTTGGCCGATACCATTAAGCAACATTTTAACCGAAAGTTTTTTAACCAGGAAACAGCATTATACGGAACGGATGAAACATACCAGACCTACCAGTTGCTGGCTCTTGTGGGCGATGTTGTGCCCGATGGTTATCGTGATAAAGTTTTTCAAACCATTGTGGAAGATATTAAAAAACGCGATGACCACCTGAACACCGGAATCATCGGCACCAAATACCTGTGGCCGGTACTGGTTCAGGGAGGCGAAAACGAACTGGCTTACAGCGTGGCCACACAAACCACGTGGCCCGGCTTTGGTTACTGGATAAAAAACAACTCCACCACTTTGCTGGAAAAATGGTCGGGCGAAAATTCGCACAACCACCAGATGTTTGGTTCCATCACTGAATATTTTTACAAGTTTCTGGCTGGCATTCAGTCGCCCATGGAAGGGAACACGACCAAAGGGTACCGGCAAATTCACATCGAACCACATGTTCCGCAGAAGCTTGATTTTGTAAATGCTTCGGTAGAAACCGTTTCGGGGAAAGTGGTTTCCAACTGGAAAAAAGAGGCTGGTTCATTTATTCATGAAGTCACTATTCCGGCGAATTCCAGCGCAACGGTATTGTTGCCTTTAACTGGCTCTGAAAACATTACGGTTCATGAAGGAAATGAAAAGATTTGGGAGAACAATGCTTTTGTGGAAGGTGTTCCCGGAATTCGTGGAATAACGAAAGAAAATGACCGGTTAATTGTAAAAACCGGTTCGGGGAAATACCGGTTCAGGGTAGAATAAATTAAATTCGCCCTGACTTTTTTATGTTTTTGCTGTAAATTCGCCCTGACTTTTTAAAAATTACGTTATGATTAAACTATTTCTGCCCTTTTTATTTTTACTGGGAATATTAAATTTTCAGAGTTCAGCACAAACCAAAGTAACAAACCTCAAATGCGAATACCTCCAAAATCCCATTGGAATTGACGAAACCCACCCGCGGTTTACGTGGCAACTGGAATCGGAAAAACCGGGAAGTTTTCAGAAAGCCTTTCAACTGGCAGTTGGAACTGAAAAGGCCGAAGTTGCATCAGGAGATGGCAATGTCTGGGAATCGGGAACGGTCCATTCTTCAGTCATTCCTGTGGTTTACAACGGGCCGGAACTGCAACCGTTCACCCGCTATTTCTGGAGTGTACGGGTTCAGGATGAAGCAGGCAACTGGACGGATTGGTCGCCTGTCGCTTTTTTCGAAACCGGTATGATGGACATGACGAACTGGAAAGGGAAGTGGATTACCGACACGCACAACTACAATGTGAAACCGGCGCCCTGGTTCAGAAAAGAATTCAGTGCAGGCAAACAAATAGCATCGGCACGGGCTTACATTGCCGTGGCTGGTTTGTACGAGCTTTCCATCAACGGGCAACGCATTGGCGACCACCGGCTCGACCCCACCTATACCCGTTTCGACCGCCGTAACTTGTACGTTACCTACGATGTAACCGAAAATTTGCAACAGGGAGAAAATGCCATAGGTGTACTGCTGGGCAACGGCTGGTACAATCACCAGTCAACCGCTGTGTGGTTTTTCGACCAGGCGCCGTGGCGTACCCGTCCCAAGTTTTGTATGGATTTGCGCATCACCTGGTCCGACGGTTCGGTGGAAACAATCAGTACCGGGCAGGACTGGCAGACAGCTTTCAGTCCGGTCATTTTCAACAGCATTTACACTGCCGAACATTACGATGCCCGTTTGGAACAACCCGGCTGGGATAAGCCCGGGTTCAAGGCCGATGGCTGGAGAAACGCCACAAATACCGGTGCCCCGTCGCAAAACATTGTTGCACAGGCACTGCATCCCATCCGCAATGTAACCGAAATTCCGGTAGTGGAAATGAAAAAACAGGGCGAAAACAAATGGCTGTTCGATTTTGGCCGCAACATGGCCGGTGTAACGCACATGAAAGTTTCAGGACCGGAAGGAACCACCATCCGGTTAAAACACGTGGAACGGCTCGATTCAGCCGGACGTGCCGATATGTCGAACATCGATGTGCATTACCGACCCACCGACGATTCCGACCCGTTTCAGACCGATATTTTTATTTTGAGCGGAAAAGGAGAAGATGAATTTATGCCGTGTTTTAACTACAAAGGATTTCAGTATGTGGAAGTCACATCCGACCAGACACTGGAACTGACAAAAGAAAACCTGACCGCTTACTTTATGCACAGCGACGTGCCACCAGTCGGAAAAATTCATTCGTCAAACAACACGCTGAATAAAATATGGAAAGCCGCCAATGCATCGTATTTGTCCAACCTGTTTGGATTTCCCACCGACTGTCCGCAGCGTGAGAAAAACGGCTGGACGGGCGATGCCCACATAGCTATCGAAACCGGGTTGTACAACTACGAAGGAATTACAGTGTATGAAAAATGGCTGGACGACCACCGCGACGAGCAGCAGCCCAATGGCGTGTTGCCGGCCATTATTCCCACCAGTGGCTGGGGCTACCACTGGGCCAACGGCCCCGACTGGACCAGCACCATCGCCATCATTCCGTGGAACATTTACCTGTTTTACGGCGATTCCCGGATTCTTGAACAGAATTACGACAACATTAAACGGTACGTGGATTACATCGACGAAAATTATCCGTCGGGCATTACCGACTGGGGCCTGGGCGACTGGGTGCCGGTAAAATCGGTTACGCCGAAAGAGTTTACCTCTTCAGCTTATTATTACGTGGATGCGGTAATTCTTTCGAAAGCTGCAAAACTGCTGGGAAAAACCGAAGATGCTGAAAAATATGCTGTGCTGGCCGGTAAAATAAAAACGGCGGTGAATGAAAAATACCTCGACCGGGAGACCGGAATGTACGGCAGCGGTCTTCAAACCGAACTGAGTGTGGCGCTGCACTGGGGACTGGTTCCGGATAAGTTGCGGGAAAAAGTGGCTGAAAATCTGGCCAAGAGGGTGGAAGCCGACAACAAACATATCGATGTGGGATTACTGGGCACCAAAACCATTCTGAATGCCCTGAGCGAAAACGGCTACCCGGAACTGGCGTATGAAGTGGCCGCGCAGGAAACGTTTCCGTCGTGGGGCTGGTGGATTGTGAACGGCGCAACTACCTTCTACGAAAACTGGCCGCTGGATGCTTCGCGCGACATTTCCATGAACCACATCATGTTTGGCGAAATCAACGCGTGGTATTACAAAGCACTGGGCGGCATATTCCCCGATGAAAAACAGCCGGGATTCAAAAATGTAATGCTGAAACCCAATTTTGTTCCGGGCCTGGAACACTTTGAGGCTTCGCACGATGGACCTTACGGAACGATTGTTTCTGCATGGATAAAACAAAGAAGGGGAGTGGAGTACAAAGTTGAAATTCCAGCCAACAGCACGGCAACGTTGGCTTTGGATGAAGGAAAAATCCGGGAAAACGGGAAACCGCTCGGTAAAAATGAGCTGATAGAAATTGCAGAATACAAAGACGGAAAGGTTGTTTTGGAGTTAAAAGCCGGAAAATATTTGTTTACCATAAATTGACGAGGAGAAATAATCTTGCTCATTTTTCAAGCGTTTCAAGTACTTCCTTTTTGTAACTGCGGCTAATGGGGATTTGCTTTTTGCCGACTTCCACATATTCATTGGTGAACGAGTCAATCGCCGGCAATGCTACAATGAATGAACGGTGGGTGCGGATAAATTCCTGCCGGGGAAGTTTCGCCTCGATGCCGGTTATGGTTTCGCGTGAAACAACTGCTTTGTCGGACAGGTGGATTTTTACATAATCGGCCAGACTTTCGATGTAAAGGATTTCGGAAAAACAGATTTTAACCATTTTCCGTTCGGCGCGAACAAAGAACGATTCACTTTTTTCCGGAATCAGTTCAATCTTCTCAGGTTTTGGGACAACCGTATTTTCGTCGAGGTATTTGGAAATGGCCTGCAATAGCCGCTCAAATGAAATGGGTTTCAATAAATAATCAACTGCTCTTAAATCGAAACCGTCAACAGCATATTCACGATATGCCGTGGTGAAAATGATTTTGACCTCTTTATTCACCGATTTTGCCAGCGAAAGCCCAGAAATCTCCGGCATATTGATATCGAGAAAAATCAGGTCAATTTTTTTTCTGTTTAAAATATTGAAGGCTTCGATGGCATTTTTACAACTTCCTTCAATTTTTACGGCCTCAATTTTTGACAGGTGCACTTCCATAATTTCCCGGGCAACCGGCTCATCATCAACAATTAAACAGTGAATAGTTTTACTCATTTTTCCAGGTGTTTAAGTTTAAAATGGTAAGTTTTGCAGCATAGTGGCTGTCTTTTACTTCGCTTGTCAGAATGTAATTGTTTTTGTAATTCAAATCCAGCCTTTTCCTGATGTTTTCCAATCCTATTCCGCCCTCCTGACGAATACTCGCGTGATTTTTAAATGTATTTTCGATGTAAAAATCAAGCCTGTTTTTTTGAATGGAAATCCGGATTTCAATGGTTAAAAAACCCTTTTCCATCGTTCCGTGCTTAAAGGCATTTTCCACAAGCGGAATGAGTAGCATGGGCGCTATCTGTATTTCCCCATTGTCAATGTTTTGGGTGAGTTCTGCTTTCAGCGAGTCTTTGAAACGCATTTTTTCCAGTTCAATGTACTCTTTTATATGTGCCACTTCTTCGTTGATGCTCACCCGCGGTTTGTTCACCTGGTACAGAATATAATCGAGCAGGTTTGAAAGTTTCAGAATAATTTCAGGAGTTTGTTTTGATTGTTTCAGGGCAAAACCGTAAATCGTATTCAGCGTATTAAAAAGGAAATGCGGATGAATTTGCCTTTTCAGGTAATGCAGTTCCTGTTCTTTAAACTGAAGTTGAGCAGCCAGAATTTTATTCTGAAGTTCCTTGTTTCGCGATGCCGTTTTAAAACTGTGGTTCAGCAGGCTCACAAAACTTACAATTCCGGTAACCAGGTAAACAAGAATGAGAATGAAATAAAAATTTTTGCTCATGGGCGGCATGATGGCGATGTTGAAACCCAGTAAAAAAATCAGGCATCCGTAAATGATAAGAACAATAAAGTAGGAAGTAAAAACGATGGTGTAAAAACCATAAAGGGCAAAAAGCAGGTACTTTTTGGTAAGTAAAAATTTGGGAATGAGGTAGTAAACCACAAAGTAGGTAACCACCATGGTTAAAGGCAGCAAAAAACTTGAAAACCAGGTTACATAAGCGGTATCATCGGAATTGTAGCTGAAAAAATAGAAAAAGAAAAACCACACGGCTATCCAAAAAAGTGCATGGAGCAGGATTGATTTGGCCTTTATTTTTTTTAGCAATTCCATCAGAACAATATTACAGAAAATAGCGCTAACTGCATTTTTTTATCGATGAATTACCAGTTGTATCCGAAATATTGCAGAAACGAGGTTTATTCCCGCTTTAAAGTTCTAAATTTGTTGAAAAAGGATCGAAAATGTACAACCGTCGCAAAAAAGAAAATCCGGTGAAATTCTGATTTATATTTGATTCAGTATGAATTAAAAAATCAATTATCATGGAAGGTATTATTGGAAAATTTATCGATGGTGGCCCGGTTTTTACCGTCACTATTTTATTGGCATTCTTTGTAATTATTGCACTTTTTGTTTGGGGAATAATGAAAATGGATTACCGGACGAAAGTTATTTTACTTCTGAAACATGTCGGTTGGTTTGCAGTGGCCTGGGGGTTTCTGGGTCGTACATTCGGTCTCATAAAAGCTTTTGATATGGTTGCCGCACATGGAGAGCTGACACCGCGTCTTCTTTCCGACGGATTAAAAATGGCTCTGGTCGATCCGCTTTTCGGAATTTTTGTTTTCGTGATTGCCCGTGTCGGAATTATTGTTTTGGTAGCTTTAACAAAAAATTCAGTTTTGGAACAACCAAAAAATCAGTAAGGCAATGAAAGCAAATCTGTTACTTGTCGTTTTTGCAGGTCTCTTTCTGTGTGTTTTCGCGGGCGCTGAATACGAAACTAACAAACCTGCCAAAGATAATTTAATTGAAGGGAAATGGGTTCGGTTAACCCAATCCGGGCCGGTTGGCCTGGAGTTTAACGGAGACGGCACGATTGAAGTGGATTTTGGAATTGACGGTACCGTTGATGTGGTTTCGGAATATAAAATGCGAAACGATACGATTTTTTTTATGGATAAAAAGGGTGAAATGTGCCCGGAGCCGGGAATTTACAAATTGGAAATTACAGATTGTTACGCCGTATTTGATTTGATTGATGATATGTGCAATGGCCGGATTAAAATGACCATGGGATTCTGGACCCGCCCTGATTTTGATCAACTCATCGGTGAACTTTCAGAAAAAATTGAAGCGTCAGATAACCCGGAACTCTATCTGAAACGGGCAAGAATTGCACTTGCTCTCGGCAAATCGCAGGAAGCCGGATCTGATCTGGAAGTCTATCTCCAGCAAAACCCAAATGATGCAAGAGCATTGATAAACCGGGCAGGCACCCGTTTCCCGGATGATATGGAAGGTGTAATTTCTGATTGCAACAAAGCCATTGCACTAAAACCGGAGAATAAAAACGCCTGGTTTCTGCGCGGCCTGGTCAACTGGGAGTTGGGATTCAAAGAAAAAGCCTGTGACGATTTTTCACGGGCAATTGAATTGGGATTTTCCATTTTAAGAATCGCAGAGGAACAGAGGTGCAGCGAATACTGGAGCAGAAAGGAAGATTAAAAAATTAATACTTTGCACCTGCCATCTGTTTCAGCCGTTTAATCCGTTCCGAAGTGGGCGGATGGGTGCTGAATAATGCCGAAAAAGTTTTCCCCGAAAAAGGATATACAATGAACATGTGCGAGGTAGCCTGGTTGCCCGACATGGGAATTCGTTTGCTGTAGGTTTCAAGTTTTGACAGTGCATTGCTCAGGTAAAGCGGATTGCCACTTACTTTAGCGCCAAAACTATCGGCCTTGTATTCTCTCGCTCTCGATATGGCCATTCGGATAAGTGAGGCTGCCAAAGGCGCCAGGATCATGGCCAGCAGCATAAAAAGTACATTTCCGCCGCGGTTGTTGCTGTTGCGGTTTCCCATACCGAAGCGGGCAGCATAACCAAGGTACGAAATGGCGCCGGCCAGTGTAGCAGCAATGATTCCAATCAGAATGTCACGGTTGGCAATATGTCCCAGTTCGTGTGCCAAAACTCCCGATAACTCGTAGTCGTCCATACTGTCGGCCAACCCTTTGGTGACTGCAACTGCTGCATGGTTTGGATTTCTGCCGGTGGCAAATGCGTTGGGCTGGTTTTGGTTAACCATATAAACTTTTGGCATGGGCAATTCTGCGTTGCGGGCAAGTTTTTCAACCATAACCGTAACGCGGTGGTTTTTAGGCAGCTCCTGTGCCTTATATGCTTTCAGAACCATTTTATCGCTGAAATAGTAGCTTACAAAGTTGGTAACGCCTGCAAAAACAAGTGCAATTACCATTCCTGCCTGACCGCCAATGGCGCCACCAATAAACAAAAAAAGGAAGGTTAAAATGGCCATTAACCCAAATGTTTTAAAACCGTTCATTGCTATCTGATTTTAATTTTCCAAAATTATAAATAAACACTGAAATCTATTTTGGTTTTTAACTGAAAAACAACTCTTTTGCAAAGTGCCAGGCCATCATGCCGGAAACGGTTAATTTCAGGATTACACCCATCAGGAAGCCGGCAAAAGAACCAAAACCCGATTTTAGAGCTGTACCTGTATCTTTACCTGTTGATAACTCACCGATTACGGCTCCTGCAAAGGGGCCGATAATAATACCAAAGGGTGGGAAAAAGAATAACCCAATTACCAAACCGATGATGCTGCCCCAGATTCCGCGTTTACTGCCGCCAAACCGTTTGGTTCCCCAGGCAGGAATAACATAATCGAGCAAATAAACAACTACAGTAATAACAGCCCAGATGATTAAAAACCGGGTTGAAAACTGATAGCGTTCAGTAAAATGCAGCATTAAAAGTCCAATGTAGCTTAACGGTGGTCCGGGCAACACAGGCAAAACTCCACCCAAGATTCCGCCAATTATAAAAAGCACACCCAATACGATCAGAAGGTAATCCATTTTCAGAAAATTAAATTTGTCTGCAAATAAACGCAGAAATTTCATTACCACTCCATTCGTTTTTGATTATCTTAAAAGGCAGTTTAAAAAATCAAACGGCAGGCTATGCCGTACCTTTTGAAATCAGCACGGGAAAGCCTGCCGTTGAAAAATGAGTCGTAACGAAACTAAAGCCTTCTTCCCCTGATAATTGATATTAAAATGGAAATCAGGGCAAAAATGAGTAAAATATGAATCAGGTGGCCTACCGAAAATGCAAAAAATCCAATTAGCCATCCAATGACCAAAATAACGGCAATAATGTACAATAATCCTCTCATGACTTTTAAATTAATGATTTTGTAAGGTGTTTTCAGAATAATTGCTGGATTTTCTCAATAACTAACATGCCAATGTTAATTGTTTCTTTAAAAACTTACACAACAGCTTGATTATTTATTAAAAAAGTATTTTCTTTGCAAGCCATTAAAATAACGTGTTTGTTTGTACATCAAGAAATTATATAAAAATGTCACAAGTTTGTCAAATAACAGGGAAAAGAGCGATGGTGGGCAATAATGTTTCCCACTCGAAACGCAGGGTTAAAAGGAAGTTTAATGTTAACCTGTTCAAAAAGAAATTTTATCTTCCGAATGAAAACCGCTGGGTTGTTTTAACCGTATCGGCACACGGACTTCGCACCATCAATAAAAAAGGTGTGGTCGCTGCCATTCAGGAAGCAAAAGAAAAAGGAATTATCGAAAAAATTTAAAGGACTGAGCAATGGCTAAAAAAGGTAAAGGCAACAGGATTCAGGTTATTTTGGAATGCACCGAACATAAAGAGAGCGGAATGCCTGGTACATCGCGGTACATTACTACCAAAAACCGGAAAAATACTCCTGACAGGTTGGAAATGAAGAAGTACAATCCCGTTTTGAAGAAAGTTACTGTACATAAAGAAATTAAATAAATTGTTGAGTTATGGCAAAGAAAGCAGTTGCAACATTACAAAAAGGCGCCGGTAAAGGCCATTCAAAAGTGATTAGAATGGTTAAATCGCCAGTTACCGGTGCATACATGTTTAAAGAAGAAGTAATTACCAACGATGAGGTAAAAGATTATTTTCAAAAACAATAAGGATATTGCGCAAGTAAAGAAAAAAGCTTTCATCACCCGGTGGAAGCTTTTTTTTGTTCGCGAACGTTCGCAGTAATGGTTATAGAAAATATTGCTATTTTTGGCCACCACAAATTTTTAATCAATGGGAATATTTGGAAGTTTTACCCGAAGTAAAAAGGAAAATCTGGACAAAGGCCTTTCCAAAACAAAAGAGAGTGTTTTTAAAAAGTTGAGCCGGGCCGTTGTTGGCAAATCGAAAGTGGACGACGAAGTGCTGGATAACCTGGAAGAAGTGCTGATTACTTCTGATGTAGGCGTTGAAACCACCCTTAAAATTATTGAACGGATTGAAGAACGCGTAGGCCGCGATAAATACATGGGAATCGAAGAACTTAACCGCATTTTAAAAGAGGAGAT
>Ga0334901_1002879_pt1 | contig 13813 bp, 13 predicted proteins | sample GraSluR3_MG_3_FD_207216 | JGI IMG/M metagenome (GOLD analysis project Ga0334901, IMG submission 207216) | Sludge microbial communities from methane-producing bioreactor in Wageningen University, Netherlands - Granular Sludge_15_08-R3 | ecosystem: Engineered > Bioreactor > Anaerobic >...
ACAGTGCTGCAGTATTCACTTTATGTTACGGTCTGCATATTTGCTAGCATCACTCAGACACATTTTCGAGGCGCTTTAGCCATGAGTTCTCACTCATAACTAGCCTTATAGCTACCAAGCTCCTTGGCGATTACTTGGATCGGACTTTCACCGACAAGCGAAGGGACAGCTTCGCTGGACACGCTCCTATAATATAAAAAAAAAGGAGATTTCTCTCCTTTTTTAAATATTACTCAGTTGCTGCTACTGCGCTTTGTCCAAGACTATCCTCATACTCAGTTAAAATAGCATTTTGAATAAGTCCCCTTGTTTCCGAATTAATAGGATGGGCAATATCTTTGAATTCTCCCTCTGGAGTCTTACGGCTAGGCATTGCAATAAACAATCCATTTTGACCTTCAATAATTTTAATATCGTGCACTACAAATTGATCATCAAAGGTTACAGATACAATAGCCTTCATTTTCCCTTCAGTATTAATTTTTCGGATACGTACATCTGTTATTTGCACGTAGCTCACCACCTTCCCTATGTCTCAACAATCCCACATTGAATATAATAATTTCTTACTTAGGATATTCTTCATTAAATTTGATTTTCCTTCTTAAAAATAAAAAAATTCAGAATAATTGTTTTTTTTTATAAATATTGAAATTAATTATAGGGTTTTTGTTTAACATAAGTCTATAGCAATATTATAATTTATTTATTACCTCAAACATTCGTGTTATAGAATACTGTGTTTGGGAATATTATTTTAAATTAAATGTAAATTAGGAGTAATATATGCCTTTTTATTTTCAATATCAACCTTTTCTAAGTTTAGAAGTGGAACATATCTATCAACAACCTTATTTTCAGGTTCTCTAGTCGCAACTAACACACCAATACCCTCTACCTTGCAATCAAACTCCTTCATTAAATCCATCATTCCCTTAGCTGTTCCCCCAGCTTTCATAAAATCATCTATAATAAGCACCTTAGAACCATTACGAATAGCTCTCCTAGATAAGGACATTGTTTGTATCCTATTACTAGATCCTGAAACATAATTAATACTTACAGTGGATCCCTCTGTAACCTTACTATCTTTTCTTATAATTACCAATGTAACCCCTAATGCTTTTGCCGTCATTAGGGCAATGGGTATGCCCTTTGTTTCCATAGTTATTACATAGTCTATTTCTTTATGAATGAACTGTGTCCCTAAGATTTCTCCAATTTTTACTGCTTTATCCGGAGAATAGATAATATCTGTCATATAGATAAAACCACCGGGAATTATTCTATCTTCTCCCTCTAGTTGAGTGCAAATATCCTGTAAGAATTCAATTGCCTTATCTTTGTTAACTAAGGGAATATATTTTACTCCTCCTAGGGCACCTGTAATAGTATGTATTGTACCTAGCTTTAAATCCTCAAGTAATTTTTTTGCTATAACAATATCCTCACTTATACTTGATTTTGCTGCTGAAAAAATATCGCAAAAATAGTTTAAAGTAACAACACTATTAGGTTGATCACTTAGGATTTTAATTAATGCACCGATTCGTTCATTTCTTTTTTTCTTGATTTTATCCATTCTTTCACCCCTAAAATCCGAATATTTATTCTCTTATTTTATATTTTATTCATATTTTTTCTTTTTTGCAATAGTATTTTCTATTTTACTCTTATTTATAGTTATTATCTTATGTTTATTAAAAACCTGCTTTATGTTTCAATACTACGGCTTTTCATCACTTTTAAAAAATAAAAATATTTATGGTATAATAATTATGTTTTAATACTAGAATTTAAACAAAAGGTTATACTTATAATATAATGGAATATTTTCCAAGGAAAGGAAGTTTATATATGTCATTATCATTTAATATGGATTTATCACTTTATAACCACATACATTTCATAGGTATAGGTGGTATTAGTATGAGCGGTTTAGCAGAAATTTTATTACATAATAATTACGCTGTGAGTGGTTCAGATATACAATCCTCCTCTATTACAAAAAAGTTAGAAACAAAGGGCGCTACTATCTTTATTGGACATAGTGCAAATAATATAAAGAAAGATACAGAGCTTGTCATATATACAGCTGCCGTTAAAGCTGATAATGAAGAATTAATAAAAGCCAGGGAATTAAATATTCCCACTATTGAAAGAGCTCCATTTTTAGGCTATATTATGAAGCAATATAAAAAAAGTATTGCTGTATCAGGTACACATGGTAAAACTACTACTACCTCAATGATTTCCATTATTTTAGAAGAAGCAAACATAGACCCCACTATATTAGTTGGTGGAGAACTAGATGCCATTGGGGGAAATGTAAAGGTTGGTAACAGCCCCTATTTTATAACTGAGGCTTGTGAATATGTAGAAAGCTTTCTTCACTTTTCTCCCTATATTGGAATCATATTAAATATTGAAGAAGATCACTTAGATTATTTTACTGATATAGACCATATAAAAAGAGCTTTTCATAAGTTTGCAAAACTTATACCTGAAAATGGATACTTGATTGCTAAGGGAGATAATGAAGAAGTAGCATCTGTACTTCAGGATTTAAAATGCCCAATCTCCACCTTTGGAATTTCAGATAATTGCAATTGGCAGGCTAAAAATATTGATTATGATGATATGGGTTTTGGTTCATTTGATGTATTTTACGAAGGAGAATTATTTGGAGATTTTCAATTGTCTGTTCCTGGTTTTCACAATATTATTAATTCTCTATCAGCAATAGCCTGTGCCCACTATCTAGGTGTTCCAACATCTACTATAAAAGAAAGTCTTACACTATTTAAGGGTACCCATAGGCGTTTTGAGTTAAAGGGTAAAATACAAAACATCTCAGTAATTGATGACTATGCTCATCATCCAACTGAAATTATGGCAACACTATCGGCTGCTAAAAGATATCCCCATAACAAAATGTGGTGTGTATTTCAACCCCATACCTATACCCGTACAATAACATTGTTAGATGAATTCTCTACTGCCTTTGAAATGTCAGATGAAGTTATTATTGCAGATATATATGCAGCCAGGGAAAAGGATACAGGTCTAATACATTCAAAGGATTTGACTAAAGCTATAAGGGCTACAGGTAAAGATGCTCATTATCTAGGAGATTTTCAAAGTATAATTTCCTACCTTTTGGAAAATGTAACCCCTGGAGATATGGTTATAACTATGGGAGCAGGAAACATAGACCAAGTAGGTAACCTTTTTCTTGTGGAATTAGCTAAGTAAAGCAACTTTTCAAATTAATTAAACCAATGACTTAATTTAACTAAAAAACGAGATACAATGCACATGTGTGTTGTATCTCGTTTTTATCTATGTTTTAGTTCGTATCAGTAGAATTATGCGTCGTTGACCGATGTTGCCAAATAATACTTTCAGGGTTGCAAAGGTAAAATATCTTCACCGCCTCCTCCGCAAATGTCGCTCTATTTTTTATATTGACAAAACCAGGTAATGAAAAAAAGAGCTCCATTAAGTCGTCGGCTAATGAAATATTTTACTCCTTTTGCTTACGGGAATCGGTTTCCAAAATGCTCTAGGGTTTGTCATTGGTGAAGAATCTAAGCTATAGGCAAAAAACCATATCACCGGGACGGTTTCTAGTGATATATTAAGGAGACGGTTCTTTTGATAAAATATATCGGAAGAAAACGTCCCTCTGATATATAATAAATAAAACTTACAAAGTGACGACTTGGCAGCTGATGGTCATAATACCCAATGAATGGAGATGTAAATTCGTTAAAAAGCTTGAATTGTTTGAGCAAAGCGAATTCTTCAAGCTTTAGAATTTACATTGGAATGAATTGTCGGTATTATCCATCAATGCCACCAGAGGAACGTGTAATTTCATTTATTACTATGTCAAAACAATACGACGCCTTTTTTATCAAATGTGACACTACCCCCGTCCCTTTGACACCTCAATTTAATTATCGTTTTTCTTCCATGTAAATTCCATATTTTAGATTAATAAAATATATAACGGGTAAGATAATTAAATAAAAAGGAAAGGAGTGTAGCTATTTGAGTAATTTTCATTCAATAGGGACATCTGTCACTAGACAGGATGCCCAAGAAAAGGTAACAGGACGACAACGCTATATTAATGATTCCCATTTCCCAGGTCTTTTATATGCTGCTTTAAAGACTAGCACCCATGCCCATGCCCGTATTAAATCCATAGACACCTCCAAGGCAATAAAAGCAGAGGGTGTTCAAGCAGTATTAACAGGAGAGGATTTTCCTGTAACTCTAGGGTTATATATGGGTGATAAACCTCCCTTAGCCCATGGAAAGGTTCGGTATTATGGAGAACCTGTGGCTGCAATTATTGCAAATAGCGAGCAAGAGGCTAAGGCTGCTCTAAATTTAATTACTATAGAATATGAAGAACTTCCCATTGTTTCCTCTGTGCGGGGAGCCCTAGAGGAAAATGCCCCACTAATACATGAAGACATATCTAAATACAAACATATCCCTGCTGTTATTCCCGAACCAGGTAAAAATATATCTAATCGAACTAAAATCCGAAAAGGAGATATTAGGAGTGGTTTTGAAAAAGCAGATGTGATTATAGAAGCCTCCTTTTCCTTTCCACCAGGAGATCATGTAGCAATGGAACCTAGAGTAGCTATTGCAAGAATTAGTTCCAAGGGTGATATAGTAATTAAATCAACTACCCAAGCCCCCTTTATTGTAAAATCACTATTAGGTTATAATTTTGATATTCCCATAGGTAAGATTAATGTAGAATCGCCGCCTGTAGGAGGAGGTTTTGGAGGAAAGGCAGGTTTGCAATTAGAAGCACTAGTATATTTACTCTCTCGTTCAGTGGGAGGGCGTTCAGTTAAGCTTGTTAATACCCGTGAACAGGATTTAGTAAGTTCACCAGGGCATATAGGTATGGATGCAGATGTTAAATTAGGCTGCACAAAAGAAGGTGAACTAGTTGCTGCAGAACTTACATACTTATTTGACGGAGGTGCCTATGCTGATTATGCTGTAAATGTCAGTAGAGCAGCCGCCATTTCCTGTACAGGTCCTTATCGTATTCCAAGTGTTTCCTGCGACTCCCTTTGTGTCTATACAAATCATCCCTTTGCAACGGCATATAGGGGCTTTGGACATATAGAGCTTGCCTTTGCTATTGAGCGTTCGATAGATATATTGGCAGAAAAACTAGGAATGGATACAATGGAATTCCGCCTTAAAAACGCAATAGTGGAAGGTGATACCTCCCCTACCCTACATGTTTTGGATGCAAATACTGGAGATTTACCAGAATGTATTCGAAGAGCTGCTACTATGATTAATTGGAAGGAAGGCAGTAAATTAGAGGTTTCTGCTAATAAGGTTCGTGCTAAGGGAATGGGACTTCTTTGGAAATCACCGGCTATGCCTACTAATACAGATGCTGGTGTCATATTAACCTTCAATGAAGATGCAAGCATAAATTTACAAACAGGTATTGTAGAAATCGGCCAAGGTACCTTTACCGCCCTTGCACAAATTGTAGCAGAAAAGTTTAAAATAGATTCGGATAAAGTCCATGTTGTAGAGGATATAAACACTAAAACAGCTCCCCATGATTGGGCTACTGCTGCTAGTAGAAGCCTTATGATGGCTGGTCGTGCTGCAATAGATGCTTCTAATGATGCCATTTCTCAATTAAAGAGAACAGCATCTATAGTTCTGCGTTGTCCACCAGATGATTTAGAGGTGGCCCATGGGCGTGTTTTCTTAAGGGACGAACCAAAAATCGGAGTTCCAATGGAAGATGTGGCTATAGGCTATGTTTATCCCAATGGTAATGCTATTGAAGGTCAGGTAATAGGCAGGGGACGATATATCGCAAGGGGTCTTTCAGGCATAGATCCTGAGACAGGAGAAGGTCACCCCGAATTAGAGTGGACTCTCGGTGCAGAAGCCGTTGAGGTGGAAGTAGATCTTATAGATGGAAGCTATGATGTTCTTAAGGCTGTGTGCTGTATGGATGTTGGAACCCTAATCAATCCTAAACTAGCACATAGACAGGTTGTAGGCGCACTTGGAATGGGTCTAAGCTTTGCCCGAAATGAGGGTTTTCTATTCAATAATAGAGAGCAGGTTACAAACGATGATCTTCGCACCCATAAAATATTACGATATGGAGAACATCCCGAATACCAAGTTGAATTCTTAACCACTCCCCAAGGAGATGGCCCATATGGAGCAAGAGGTTTGGGTGAACAAGGTGTTGTAGGCGTACCTGGTGCATTATCTAACGCTCTTTCAAGAGCTATTGGAAAGCCATTAAATGTACTGCCATTAACCCCTGAATCAATATGGAAAACCATAAAGGAGGTTGAATAATGATACCCTTTGATTTTCAATATTATCGACCTGACACAATAGAAGAAGCAACAATGACTTTTAAGGACTTAGATGCTAAAAAGCTTTCCCCTATCTATTATGGCGGCGGAACTGAGATCATAACCCAGGCAAGAAAACAAGTTCTTTCAACAGGTGCTGTTATCGATATAAAAAACATTTCAGAATGTAAGATGCATGAAGAAAGTGATGGACTATTAATCTTTGGAGCTGCTCTTACCCTAACTGAAATAATAGAAAAAAACCTATTTCCATTTTTCAGCAAGGTTTGTCGTCCTATAGCTGATCATACTGTGCGAAACAAATTAACCCTGGGGGGTAATATATGTGGCAAACTACCCTATAGAGAAGCCATTCTTCCCCTATTGGTGGTTGACTCTAAAGTAGTGCTAGCAGGGCCTGAAGGAATACGAGAAGTTCCTATAACAAAAGCCTTTGATAAAAGATTACTTTTAAAAAAGGGTGAGTTTTTTGTTCAGATAAAGGTGCCCAAGGATGTAGTTTCACTTCCATATTTTAATAGAAGGAGAGAAAAGCATACATCCGTGGACTACCCAATAATTAACATTGCAGCAGTTAAAAGTGAGAGTAAATTTAAAATGGCCTTTAGTGGTGTATCTGCTCTTCCCTTTAGATCCCAAGAAGTGGAGGACTTTATAAATAAAAAAGAACTCCCACCGGAAGAAAGAGTTAGTAATGCCATAAATAAGCTTCCTCTCCCCATAAAAAGAGATCAATGGGCATCCTCAGAGTATAGGAAAGCTCTACTTGAAAAATCCATGAATGAAATGATAGCAGATTTGGAAGGAGTGAGTTTATGATCGAATACAAAGAATTCGCTCAAATAGAACTAAATGTAAATGGTGAAAAAAGAAAGCTGATTGTTCGTCCAGCTGATACCTTACTACGGGTATTGCGTGAGAAATTAGGTTTGACAGGAGGTAAACCCGGTTGTGAAAATGGAGATTGCGGAGCCTGTACTGTTTTAGTAAATGGTAAACCCATAAAATCTTGTATTGCCTTAGCTGTTGAAGTCACTGGTCAAGAAATCACTACAATTGAAGGATTGTCAAATACCGAAATACAAGATGCTTTTATAGAAGAAGGTGGTTTTCAATGTGGCTATTGCACTCCTGGCTTCCTTGTAAATGCCTATGCACTTCTTAATGAACATCCCGATGCAGATGAGGAATTATCTAAGGAATGGCTACAAAGTAATTTATGTAGATGTACTGGCTATGAAGGTATTGAAAAATCCATAAAATCGGCTCAAGAAAAAATCAAAAATAGATAAAAGAAGGCTATGGTACATGTACCATAGCCTTCTAGCATTTACAATTTTTATATAATGCTTAATCCTCTTAATATTACCAATGCGATTGCCACGGGTGCAACAAACTTAGTTAAAAATGCATAGGCTCCAGCTAATTCAAAGGTAAAGGGTTTTTCATTATCGAAATTTAAATTATTTAAATTAAATATTTCCTTTACAGCATCCTTAGTTTTCATTTTCCAACCTACAAAGATACAAATAAATAGGGCAGTTAGTGGTAAAAATACATTAGCCGTTGTAAAATCAATAAAATCAAAAATATTCATACCAGCAATACTAATGTCTGACAAGGGTCCTCCATTGGATAATGCCGATGGAAGTCCAATTATAAATAAAGCAACGGAAACCAAAATGGTTGTAAATTTACGTCCCCAATTAAATTCCTCAGAAAAATATGCTACAGTCGCTTCCATAAGGGAAATAGTAGAAGTAATTGCAGCAATAGCTACTAAAACAAAGAATAATACTGAAAAGAATTGTCCCATAAACATATTTTGAAACACTGCTGGCAGAGTTATAAAAACAAGTCCAGCGCCCTCTGAAGGCTCAAAACCAAAGGCGAACACTGCTGGGAATATAGCAATACCTGCCATAATTGCAATAGTAGTATCTGCAATGGTTACTTGCACTGCAGTTTTTACTAGGTTTGTCTTTCTAGGTATATAACTCCCATAGGTAGTCATTATTGCCATCCCTAAGCTTAGGGTAAAGAATGCTTGTCCTAAGGCTGCCAAAATAGCTTCCCCATTAATTTTAGAGAAATCAGGTTTAAATAAGAAGGCTAATCCTTCACCTGCACCTGGAAGTGTTATCGCTCTAATATTTAAAATAATGATAATGACAAAAAGTGCCGGCATTAGAATCTTGCTATATTTTTCGATTCCATTTTTTATACCCGATAGTACTACAAACGCAGTAAAAGCTAAAACAATAAACTGCCATATAATTGGTTCAACAGGATTTGCGATATAATCTCCAAAATATTGTCCTATCTGTTCTACTGGCATTGTATTAAATACTCCTGTTGCTGCTCGAACAATATAGGCTAATATCCATCCAGCAACAACTGCATAAAATGATAGGATAAAGAAAGAAGCCGCAACACCTAAAACCCCTGTCATAAACCAAGGAGTTCGAGGGGCTAACTTTTTAAAGGTAGTAATAGCATTAGCCTCTGCCTTTCTTCCTAACATCATTTCAGAGAGCATCACAGGAATTCCAATAAGTACTATACATAATAAATATACTAAGATAAATGCTGCTCCTCCATATTGACCTGTTACATATGGAAATTTCCATAAATTTCCTAACCCGATGGCAGATCCTGCCGCTGCCGCAATAATACCAAGATTAGATGCAAAACCATCTCTCTTTTTTAGATTATTCTTATCTGTCACTTTTTTTCCTCCTCTGACTTTCTATAATGTCTAATAATTCAAAAAAATACAATGGATTTATGTTATCACGAACTCAACTTTTTTTCAATATCAAAAATTTTCTAAACTTTTAATTCTTCACTTATTCTTAGAAACTTCTAGATAAAACTTATTTATGCATATACTTATTCTATGCACTTTTAATTTCTTAATACAAATCACTTCATTAAAGATTTTAAGTATAATGAAATTCATCTTTGGTATACTAAATCTATAAGGAGGGATTCTAATGACTAAGAATAAAAATAAGGAAAACTTCATAAATGCTGGTGGAACAGGAAATTTAGATGATGGAGATAATGAAACAATCATGGTTCCATGGACAGATTCTATATCTGTACCTGCTACAAAATATACTTTAGAAAAAAAGAGAAAAGAAAAAAATGCTAAAGATAAAAATAGTGTTAATAATTTAAGATAAAGCTATAAAAACAACCTAATATTACTTAGGTTGTTTTTATAACAGGAGAACTTCCCTGGCAATCACTATTTCAGTTCTATTATTTAAGTCTATTAAACAAGCTCTTTTTTTCAAGAAGAATTAATAATGGATAGCCTAAACCATAGCAAGCTATTGTTTGTCCAATTGCTATCCAAATCACATTTACAAAATAGGGTAATCCCAAAGTGTACTTTAACACAAAGGGAATAATTATAGCATTTACAATTATAGAAGGAAGGGGTGCAAATCTTTTATCCTTTATCCTACTTGTAATTATTGCTGCAATTAATGATGCCAAACTCCCAAAAATAATGTCAATAATACCTAATGGACTATTAAAATTTGCAATAATGCATCCAATAAAAAGTCCTGGTATTGCTGCTGGTGTAAAATAGGGCAATATTGTTAATGCTTCTGATACTCTGACCTGAAGTGCCCCATAACTTATAGGAGCCAATGCTATTGTTAAAACTACATAAATAGCCGCAATTATTGCTCCCTGGGTTAAGAAATTAATCCTTTTATTTATCATTTTTACATCTCCCCGTAGTTTTTTTTATAGACAGGATTTTGCGAACTGTCTATATAGAGATTGGTATATGGTAGATCCTCATTGGTATTCCTATAGCGTCTGGTATATGGTAGAGAACTTTTTCTTTTTCTACCTTATACCTTATACCTTATACCTTATACCTTATAATTAATCCAATAATTTTAGTATTCTCCTTTTATACTCTAAAAATTCCGGTGTTAAAATCATTTCTTTTTTCCTTGGTCTAGAAAAATCAATTTTTATTTCATCTATTACCCTTGCTGGTCGATGGGATAAAACATAAATTCGGTCTGATAAGTAAATAGCCTCCTCCACATCATGGGTTATAAAGAAAACTGAATGCTTAAATTTCTGCCATATGTCCAATAACCACTCCTGCATATTGGAACGATTAATGGCATCTAATGCCGCAAACGGTTCATCTAATAGCATAACATCACTATTAATTAAGATGGTTCTTAATAGTGCAGCTCTTTGTCTCATCCCTCCAGATAATTGGTAGGGATAGGCTTTTTCGAATCCCTCTAATCCAAATATAGGTAATAGTTTTTCTATCTTTCTCACTCTTTCCCCTTTACTTACTCCTTGTATTTCAAGGGGCATACTAACATTATCTATTAGATTACGCCAGGGCATTAACAGATCTTTTTGAGGCATATATCCTATTCCCTTTTTTATTTTATTAATAGAAACTCCATCTATCTCTACTATGCCCTCATCATGTTTTTCTATTTGAGTAAGAATGTGAAAAATTGTACTTTTTCCACAGCCACTAGGTCCTATAATGGATACAAATTCTCCATTGTTTAAAATAACATTTATATCCTTAAGTACTTCAAGTTCCTCATTTCCCTCTTTAAAGGTTTTTTTAACATTTTTAATATAAATTTTAGGATTCATATAATCATCTTTCTTTAATTATTTTATAAAAAATCATTTGTAAATGCCTTAGTGGTATCAATATTCTTTTCTATTAAATCTCTTTCAAATAACCAATTAGTATAATTATCCCATACTTCTTGTTTTTGAAATCCCCATTGCTCTGCATCTGCTTGGTACCTACTGCTTAACCATTCCTGACTTTTCCTTACCAAATCCTCATCTAATTCTGGAGCGTTGTCCAAGAGAATTTGTGCTGCTTCTTCATTGTTCTTAATTGCAAATTCATAGCCTTTAGCTGTTGCTTCCATAAATCTGCCAACTAAATCTGAATTATTTTCTATCTTATCCTCATTGGTTATAAGTACTGGAGTGTAATAATCTAAATTTTCATCTTCTTTACCAAGATCTATATAGTTTAACTCTATACCCCTTAATTGAGCTTCAATTCCTGTCCATGCTTCAAAAATCCAGGCAAAGTCAATGTCTCTTTCACTAGCTACGAAAAAATCAGTATCTCCACTAGTTATTATTTCTACCTCATCTACATCTCCATCGTATTTGTCCATTATAACCTTTAGGGTAGCTTGTTCAATAGGAGAACCCCAACCTCCATATTTCTTTCCTTCAAAATCCTTAGGGCTCTCAATTCCCTTTTCCTTTATGGATGCAAATCCTGAGGTATTGTGCTGTATTACTGCTGCTAAGGAAACTATAGGAATATCTTCCACTCTAGCCAAGGTTACTTGTTCTTGGTAACTCACCCCAAAATCCGCCTTGTCAGATGCTACTAATTGTTCTGCTGTTCCTCCAGATGGTTGAATAATTTCTACTTCTAATCCAACTTCTTCGAAAAATCCCTTATCCTTAGCTACATATAATCCTGTATGATTTGTATTCGGTGTCCAATCAAGGGTTACAGTAATTTTCTCAAGCTCAAGTTCTTCCTGTTTTTCATTATTTTCTGCCTGTTCCTGTTGATTTTCCCCACTACTACAGGCAGGTAATACTAACGAAGTCAATAATAGTACAAGTAATAATATAGTTATTTTTTTCATTTTCATCATCCTTTCAATTTTTCAATGATCTATCTTCTTCCTTCTACCCACTACCTGATTTTACTCTATCCCTCTATTCCAAGGCATGACTCTTTTTCCAATTAACTCAATAATTTTAAATAAACCCACACTCAAAATCACTACAATTAAAATTGATGCAAATAAATCTGAGGTTTTAAAGGAGCTCATAGTTCGGGTCATAAAGATTCCCAAACCACTTCGAGCACCCAGCCATTCTCCAATAATAGCACCCATTATGCTATAGGTTGCTGCGATTTTTAGCCCTGCAAAAAAGGAAGGTAGGGTTGAGGGCAGTTTTACCTTTAAAAAGATTTGTAATTTATTTGCCCCCATTACATTCATAATATTTATCAAGTCTTTATCCACAGTAGTAAGCCCCTCTATTACATTTACTGAAATCGGGAAAAAACAAACCACAACTACTACTACAATTTTCGGCAGGCTGCCAAAACCCATCCAAATCATAATAAGTGGTGCCAAAGCAATAATAGGAACAGTTTGGGAAATTACTAAAATTGGATACAAACTTATTCTGAGTAATTTCCATTGATTCATAAGTATAGCTATCACTAATGCGAAAACAATAGATACAATAAATCCTACCCCAGCTTCATAAATAGTAGTTAAACTATGCTGCCATAAAACCTCCCAAGAATTAATTAGCGAGCGTACAATATCAAATGGACTTGGCAGAATATATTCTGGTACCTTTAAAAAATATGTTATTAATTGCCATAAGGTTATTAAAACTATCATGGTTAATAGTGGTACATATTTTTCCTTTGTAAATAAAAATAATTTATTTTCTGTATTTCCCAATCTTTTCATCCATAGTCACACCTTTTGGTTTATAATCAATCTTTACTATAGATATTACTCTTTGTGCCCCTTCCTCAACACAGATCTCCTGTGCCTTCTTTACAATGTCAAGTAGTTGATCCATTTCCCCCTCCATTGTAGTCTCCATAGGTCCTACCTCATAATTGACACCGCTTTTATGTATTAACTCAATTACCTTATCTACAACAGGGTATATTTTTTCTTCAGGTACAGCGGGCAGTACTTGTAAACTAACATTAATATTTGACATTTTTCCCTTCCTTTCTTTTTAAATTTCAGGAATTTCTAACTAGTTTCCAACCTTATAATCATTTAATTACCTAGATAAAAAATAGAAAAAGCTGCTACCTGAATGGGTAACAGCATAACAATTTACATGCTTATTTCCTACGCTGGCATTATCCAGATCAGGTTACGGGTCGGAAAATAATATTCCCTCTCAGCCAGATTCATCTAGCTCCCCACTTATTATGTTTTTTTCATTATATCTCTACTACTATTAAAAATCAATAGATTATATAATTTATTATTGTTTTTGTTTTCACCATAATTATAAAATCTATTTTAACAGCTCTTGTAGCATAAAGCATATCTTCATAAAATTTTAAATTTTCGCTACACCAGTCTTGCGTGCAGCTTCTGCTACAGCCTTTGCAACATTAATACTAACTTGTTTATTAAAGGATTGTGGTATTATAAAATCCTCTGATAATTCCTCTGCACTAACACTATCTGCTATGGCGTAAGCTGCGGCTATTTTCATCTCGTCATTGATTTCACTTGCTCTAACATCCATAGCACCTCTAAATATCCCTGGAAATGCTAAAACATTATTTATCTGATTTGGAA
>Ga0334901_1002885_pt1 | contig 13790 bp, 16 predicted proteins | sample GraSluR3_MG_3_FD_207216 | JGI IMG/M metagenome (GOLD analysis project Ga0334901, IMG submission 207216) | Sludge microbial communities from methane-producing bioreactor in Wageningen University, Netherlands - Granular Sludge_15_08-R3 | ecosystem: Engineered > Bioreactor > Anaerobic >...
CGTAAGTTTGGGGTTTGAATCCTTCGTTTACATCCACCATCAAAATAGCCAGATCAGCCAGAGCACCACCTCGTTTTCGCAGGGTAGTGAAAGCCTCATGTCCAGGGGTATCTATGAAAAAGAGACCGGGAAGGGTTTCTTTAATATCTAGTTTATCCAGGAAAGCCCCGCAGATGTTTTCAATGACTTCCATGGGGATTTCTGTGGCTCCTATGTGTTGAGTTATTCCTCCGGCTTCTTTCTGGGCTATGGCACTTCCTCTGATGAAATCTAGGAGTGTGGTTTTTCCATGGTCTACATGACCCAGAACAGATACAATGGGTGATCTAATTTTCAAGGTTATCCTCCGGATGTAAAAAGTGTAAAGGGAACAAAAAAATTAAGGTACCCTTATATGCTTAATTGATGGGTGTTCTATTATTCCCTGAATATTCCAGAATATGTTTTTCAGTTATTATTTCCTTATTAAGGTTCTTCCAGCTTGGTTAGGGTTCTTCGTAAATTAGTTCCCTGTCTGGAAGTTGGTACTGGCAAATTTCATCATCCTGGAAAAACAGTGCAATTTCCCTTTCTGCAGAGGCAGGTGAATCTGAAGCATGAACAATGTTTCGACCTGTTTGCAGGGCGAAATCGCCACGAATAGTGCCCAGATCTGCTTCTTGGGGGTTAGTAGCTCCCACCATTTTTCTGATGAGGCTGATGCATTCATCTCCTTCAATTACCATAGCCAGAACTGGTCCGGAGGTAATGTATTCTACCAAATCACCAAAGAACGGTTTTTCCTGGTGTTCTGCATAGTGTTCTTCTGCTTGCTTTCGGGGAATAACCATCATTTTAGCTGCCAGAATCTGGAGTCCTCGTTCCTCAAAGCGGGTTAAGATCTTCCCAGTTAACCTGCGCAGCACTGCATCAGGTTTTAACATCACAAAACTTTTTTGCATCATTTTTTAACCCACTTAACCTTCCTGGGAACTCTGCCAAGTTTTATACGATTTTTTTCACATTTGCTGCTGCAGAAAAGATACACTGTACCATCCTTTTTAACGTACATCTTGCCGGTACCCTCTTCTATTTCTTCTCCGCAGAATGAACATGTTCTCATGGTTTGTCACCTTCAATTTAAGGAGTTCGGATTTCCTTGGCTTCCCTGATGGTGTCTAAGAGCATCAGAATGTCGCCTTCCCTTATGGCTCCCATAACATTACGGGTTAAAATCCTACCCTTATCTCTTCCTTCTAATATCCTGCATTTTACTTGCATGACCTCTCCAGTCATACCGGTTCTTTTTAAAACCTCAATAACTTCTGCAGGAGTTGCTTCTGCCATATAATCACCTTTAAAAGTGAGAAGGCTTTTGCCTTCTGTAAGTGTTATTATTTCTTGAGCTCTTCTACTTTCTCAACCACGTCTTTGATGAGATCTTCTGCTTCACCAGCATCAACGATACAGGCAGACGCGGTTCCCACGTTGAGACCAGCTGCTTCTCCTAGCTCATCTTTGGTGGGTATGTAAACGTAGGGTATTTCCTTTTCTTCAGCGAGAACAGGCATGTGAGCGATAATTTCAGGTGGGTCAACATCCTCAGCCAGTAATACAAGTAATGCTTCTCCTCTTTCCACGGCTTTGGTTACCTCGTTGGATCCTTTTCCTACTTTACCTGTGTCTCTTGCGATCTCCAGTGCCTCGTAAGCTTTGTCAGCTAACTCTTTAGGCACATCAAATTTAACATACATTGCTTTTGCCATTTATTTACCTCCTTTTTCATCTGGTTTTAACCATCCATCGGCAAACTCTAATTTTAGACTTCACGTCTGAATTATACATATATGAAGTTCTGGTTCCGATGATAGACCAAAAATTCTAATTTTAAACTTAGAAAAATCTATTAGAATTCTAAAATTAGATGTAACAAAATTAGTTGATTACAGTATATATACTTTTACTTGAACACTGTTAACTGAAAATATGGTCACCTAAAAGGTTCGCAATCAGTGTTCTTGTTAACAGATTATTTAATTGAAGATTAAGTTCTTGGTATTATTTTATAAATTAATGACCACAAGTTTTGAAAATGTTGCAATAGTATAACGAAGTCCATGATGTAAAAAAACTATTATAATGAGAGTTTAAAAGACTTTAAAAAAAAGAAGAAAAGAGAAAGGTTAACTTATAACCTTTTGACGGCGAGTTCGACGTCAGAAGATTTAACAGTTTTCCTTCCTGCGTGTTTTGCCAGTTTAACAGCTTCGGTAGCGATGGTTTCGCCTTTTTCTTCTAAAGCTTTAGCTAAAGCTTCTCTAGCGTCGTCACTTACTCTTTCTGCACCGGCGTTTTTTATTATTCTTCCAATTGGAGCTATTGGTAATTCCACATTAATCACCTCATTTTTGTATATTTGTTAATATACACTGTTGCCGTACTCCTATATATATGTATCGTTAAAATCAGTGATTATTCGGTGATCCATATGGTATTGGGACATGTCATGATAATCCCTATGATCTTGGGACACCACATGACGAATCATATGATCTTGGGTACTGGAAAAAAAATTAGGATATAGATATAGTCTGGATTTTCTAGAAAAAAAAGGTGGGATAAAATCCTCTAATCTCCTTTTATAATTTTAGAAAGAGTATCTATATCTGCGTCTACTTCAATAGGCTCTTCGCACGCGTTTATAGCAACATTGGGGTCTTTTAAAACATGTCCTGTTACTACACAAACTATTTGTTCGCCTTTATCAATTTTCCCAGAATTAACTAACTTTATAAGCCCTGCAATGGATGCTGCCGATGCCGGCTCTACTCCAATACCTTCGGTTCTGGCCAGTAATTTCTGGGCACTGAGTATTTCCTCATCACTCACTGTTTCTGCCAATCCATCAGAATCATAAATGGCTCTAAGGGCTTTTCTTGCACTGACTGGTGCTCCGATCCTGATGGCAGTGGCCACAGTTTCAGGGTTTTCCACAGGAACAATGTCTTCATGGCCTTTCCAGACTGCTTGGGCTATAGGTGCTGCTCCTTCAGCTTGAATACCGGTCATACGGGGGAGATCATCTATAAAACCTGCCCTATGAAATTCAGTTATGCCTTTCCAAATGGCAGAAATGTTCCCTGCATTCCCCACAGGTAATATGATCCGGTCTGGTGATTTCCAGCCAAGATCATCCACTATTTCAAATCCAATGGATTTCTGACCTTCCAGCCGGTAAGGGTTAATGGAGTTTAATAGATAAAGCTGACCTTGCAGAGCCAGGGAGGTGATTGCTTCCAGTGCCTGGTCGAAGTTCCCCCTTACTGATAGAACCTGAGCTCCATGGAACATAGCTTGGGCCAGTTTACCAAGGGCTACTTTACCTGCAGGAAGTAAGACCACACATTTTAAACCTGCCCGGGCAGCATATGCAGCCAGAGAAGCTGAAGTGTTACCGGTGGAAGCACAACCCACAGTATCCACACCCAACTCCATAGCCTTAGTGATTCCTACACTCATACCCCTATCTTTGAAGCTTCCAGTGGGGTTGGAGCCTTCCACTTTAACGTAGAGTTCAACTCCTAGTTCTTTACCTAGTTTATCACACTTACAGAAGGGTGTTCCACCTTCTTCCAGACTAACTATTCTGGATGGATCCACAGGCATGAATTCCTTATACTTCCACATGGTGGATTTACGGCAATTGAAAACATCTTTTGACACGTTTGGTTCACATACAACTTCCAGTATGGAACCACACTGACTGCAAGTGTAAATAATTTCATCATCAGCGTATTCCGCTCCACAGGATATGCATTTCATCATAAAATCACCTATATTCCCTTTTAAAACTTTTATTTTTAATATTATCTTAAACATTTTATTTCAAATAAACCTACCTTTCAATAAATCTACCCTTTAATAATTTGATTATTACAGGGAATAAACATAGAAGCTAAAAACTTATTGAACCCAGATTTCATAGATAACTTCAGTTTTTAAATGGTTTTCATTTTACAGTTATAAAATTTATTCCCTGGATTTGAACTTTTTAGCTTTACACCAAATCTCAAAAACTAATCTGGATCAAATAAATTATTATATGGCTGAATCATTAAACCAATTGTTATATGCCCTGTTATTTCAATAAATAGCTGCTTATACAACTCCTTTCATGTACTGAACCCAGGCAAGGGTTAAGTTAGCTTCAATAAAGGCAGCTATTATAATCAAAATGATGGCAATACCTAACAGGGTTAATGAATCTTTTAACTCATCCTGGTTAGCTTCAAACAAGTATTTTAACTGATTAGTAACAGAAAAGTCGGATTGTAATTTTAGAACGCCTCTTAAAAAGTTCAAAATAACATGAGCCAATCTGAAACCAGCAGCACCGGCAATAATAATTCCAATGATCTCAAACACTCCATGAGGGAGGGTGTATACAATGAAATCCCCTATGTCAAATTGTGCTGCGGTGTAACCAATGAATATTCCATTAGAAATCAAATAATAGGCAGTAACCACACCTAAAAATATACCACCACCATAGATCATCAGGGCAACCTTGAGATTATTGGCAAATAGAGAGAGAGTGGTAAGTTGTAACTCACCCTGCACCAGACGCCTTTTAAAATTCCCTAGCACACTTTTCAAAATAGGATCCAGAAGTCCTGCAAAGGCATATCCTACAAAAAGAGAAACTAAAAATATCACCGCGGATAGGATGAGAAAAGTTTCGTTACGACGGTATAATCCACCTAACAATCCTTCATATCTTTCTTTAGCCATTGGTTTTGCTCCTGATGTTTCTGTGTGACTATAATTATGATTTTATTATTAATGATTTTTTTAACTATTTCTAATTTAATATACTTTCAGCTTTATCCCTGGCTTTTTCCCTTTTCTTTTCCAGGTCTTTGAAGAAATCTTTCATCAATTCCGCAGCTCTGGCCTTGCACTCTCCACACATAATACTACCATTTTTACATTGCTGGTAAACTTCTTTTAATTCAGCATCCGATTGCAAAAGGTGGTAAAGTAACATTTCATACACCACACAGTCCTCAGGAATGCCTCCCATTTCACGCTGCTCCTCCAGACTCTCTCTTCCACCAGTTTTAGCTGATTTCAATTTTTTCTCAGCCACCTCTGGAGGGTCACTGAGGAATATGGCAGTTTTAGGTTTGCTACTGGACATCTTTCCCCCTGTCAATCCAGTGATGAAACGATGATAAGTGGAAGAGGGAGTTATGAAATGGAACTGGGATCCGAAGCGTTCTGCCACATCCCTAGTTAGACGGATATGTGGATCCTGATCAGGGCCCACTGGAACCACCGTGGGTTTGGGACCTCCCAGTTCTTCCAGTTGAGGGTGAAGTATGTCTGCAACCTGTATCATTGGTGTGTAAAGATGTGCTATGTTAGTTGATCCATTAAAGCCGTATATGGCTTTCATTTCATTCATATTCACCCTTTTTGCCAGTTTATATGCTAAATCTTCCACAGTTTTGTTTTCTGATTGAAGGTAGATGTGTAGGTTTTTATCAGGGTCCAGACCTAGGGCAATATAGTTGGTGATATATTCATCAATAGCAATCTGTTTGGCTTCGGGGAAATCTATTCCTCGGGCTGAGTAAGATTCCATGTCAGCAATGGGTATGTAGATCTCAGCACCATGCTCCTGGTACCAGATTAACTGGTCCACAATCATTTTGTGACCAATGTGCATTTTACCACTGGGCATCATACCTGTAACCACGGCAAAATCGTCTTTTTCTCGGATAGCTTTAACTATCCTACCGTAATCGCGATGTCCAAATATAATCCCCCTACGCATGAGAATATGGGGGTCTTCCAGGTCACCTATAAGGTCATGGAAGGGTTTTATTCCAAATTCTTCTATGAGTTTTTCATAGTTTACTATAGCTGAACTCCATGGATCTATCAATAAATCACCTTTAATGATAATAATCGGTATTTAAATCGAATTAATAAAGTTTTGCTCTCCTCTTTCAGCATTATGGTCGGGTCCACTCAACATTGTAGTAGGTGATGTCCTGTTCATCATCCACCACTGCCAGTAAGAGTTTCTTGTTAACCCCATGAGCCACACGAACATAACTTGAAAAGTTAAGTACAGATATGTCCTCGTCTTCAGTTACCACTTTCACCACATAGTCAGAATGACCATCACCAGGGGATTTTCCTCGTTCATATAGTCTGAACTCGGAACCATATTTGAAACCGGTTTTAACAATATATCCCCGGTTGCGAAGGTCCCTAAAAACCAAATATTTATATAATAACCCTTTATTCTGGATGAGTTCCCACATTTCATCTAAGGATAAAACTTTTTCCTGCTTTTTATCCTGGATCTTTATTTTTCCCTTTTCCTGGAGAAAAAACGCCTCCATAATGGAAAGTTGCAGTTCCTCCTGGTTAAATTTACCGTAATGACTTTTTTCATGAAGGGCAACAGCCTTTTTATCTTTGATGATTACTAGTTCTCCTTTTAACTCTGCATTCATGTTTTCACCTTGCGAGTTGTTTGCTGTAGTTATTAAGGCCCCTCCTATTAAGACCCATAATAAATTCTTTTAGATTATTGAGATGAATTATCAGTCTCTGGCATGTAACCTTTGAAGATCATCCTCTTTTTTACCAAGTCTGATCATAAATGCAGCTATAAGACCATCCAGGAACAAATGAGTACTATCCTCAAAAAGAGTTCCCATGGGGGTTAAATCATCATAGTTACCCTTTAGAACGTGTGAGGTATAATATTTCCATGGTATTTTACTCTTACTTTCAATGTTAACCACCACATTTGCATTTTTTCCAAGGGTGGAATCTGGGTCGGTGGTGATTCCCACTACATTGGTCCCCACTTCTTTGGCAGTTTGAGCAGCCAGGGTCACGGTTTTGGTTTCTCCTGATCCAGAAATAGCGATCAGGCAGTCCTTATCAGTGAGGGCAGGGGTGGTTACATCTCCAACCACATATACTCTGAATCCTAAATGCATCAGACGCATGGCAAAGGATTTACCAACCAGTTCAGACCTTCCACTTCCCACAATAAAGGTGGACTCTGAATCGGTGATACATTGAATCATCAACTCAACCTGTTCCTCATTAATACGACCAATAACTTCCAGGGCGTGTTTGGCTATTCCTTCTGCAGTTTTTTTTATATATTCCATATTCTATGAACCTTTAATTTTTTTGGGATTATTTGTTAAATTTATAGTAAATCTATCTTTTATAATCCAGTTATTCGTATGCCTGCCAGTTTTATTTTATTACGGATGTTAAGGTTTATCAGGAGGGGAGTTATTTTTTCCACAATCCTAGCATTTTCAAGGGAACCACAGTCAATAGCCCTTACTCCTGGAATTTTCTCAGCAAGTTCCATAACCACTTTCTTGGATTCTGCATCATCTCCCGAGACGAGACAATCACAATCAATATCTTGTTCTATGTTAGTTAGACTGGCGGCACTGATATTGTTGAAAGCAGATACCACTTTCACATTTTTATCTTTAAGGAAATTAGCGGTTCTTTCTGCAGCAGAACCATCCCACATATTCACATATTTAACTGGACTACCACCTAAACAGCTTTCCATGGGAACGGTGGCATCAATAAAGATTTTACCTTCCACATGATCTTTGATACTTTTCAGAGTTACCATCTGAGCCTGTAAGGGTACAGTTAAAATCAGCAGGTCTGCTTCTCTAGCAGCTTCTGCATTGGTCATTCCCTTTACATTGGGACATTCATCTAATTTTAATATGTTTTCAATGAGATTAACAGCATTTTCGGCCTTTTCAACGTCTCTTGAGCCTACTATTACCTGTTCTCCTACTTTTGCGAATCGCAAGGCCAATCCAAGTCCTTGATCACCAGTTCCACCTATTACTCCAATTTTCAAAGAGAACATCCCCTTCAATTATTTTCTAAATTATACTTATCCTTTCATTTTTCTCTATTCTTTTTCTATGATAACTTTGTTCATTAGAAAATTTGATTAAATGATCTATATATTAATTTCACATAGAATGTAAGCGGAGGTTAAAAGACAATCTCCATAAGAGATAATCCCTAATCATGTAAAAACTAGGAATCTTATAAAAATCTTTATAATGAGATGATTAAACCATTTTTTCAAGATAATTCAAACTTTTAACTACATCTTGAGGGTTTTTGACCTCCACCACCAGAACACCATCATATTTAACATTATTCAAACCTTTGAAGAGTGAACTGAAGTCTATATTCCCAGTACCCAGTGCATTATGGTGGTCCCAGGCCCCATCATTATCACTAAGGTGTATGTGTCTTATTAGGGGGTATTGAACCATTTCCTCTGGTGAAAACCCAGAATTATGGGCATGACCCACATCTAAAGTCATGTATGCATTTATTTTTTCTAATAATGAATGTAATTCCTTTAAATCCTGGAATAAGAGACTTTCTATCACTGGCATGTTCTCCACACACATGTAAACTCCACAATCTTCTGCATAACTAGCCAGTTCCTGCAGGGATTCTAAATTGTGTTGGAAGATTTTCTCTCGAATTTTCTTACCTAAAACAGGCATACTTCCAGGATGAACAACTACCAAGTCTGAATCCCATTTTACAGCTCGATCCATGGATTTTTTAACTTCCTTAATGGAAGATGTGCGTATGGACTGGTTATGGGATGCTAGGTTAATATCAGAAAGAGGGGCATGCACTGTTAGTTTAACTTTATATGATTCCAACAGATCCTCATCAATTTCATTATAGGGATATTCATTGATAATTTCACAAAAATCAACATCCTGGGCTTCAAGATACTCCAATATTTCATTAAAACTTTGGGGATAAAAAGCCAGGTTCGAAACACCGATTTTCATAGTATGCTCCTTTTTTAGTATCTTAAATTCATTCAATATCTTAAAATACACTATATAATTCACATTATATAATATTTAGTTACATAATCCATAGCATCTTACATAAAAATTCTTTTTAGGGGTCCTAAAATAAAAAAATAAAAATATTAAAGGATAATCTTTTTATTCATTGCGAATTCTAGCCTCAATAGCAAGATTACTCCTTTGGGCGTTGAGTATTATCTCAGCCAGCTCAATATCCTTTTTTATTTTTATGGTTCCTTTCTTACCCACTGTAGCCGTGAAAAGGTAATCTTCATCCACTAAAATGTCAAAGGGAGTACCAACCACATCTTTACTAAAATTCAAAATTACATAATTACCTGCCAGTTCCACATCTACGGGTGTGTATTCTACAGGTAATAATTCAGGAATATCGCTACGGTTTTTCTGGGATTTTCTTTCTTTGTTTTTAGCATTGAGAGATTCCACACCAATACCAATACCTACCTTACCTTCCAGTTCATCAATGGTTTTTCCTCGTTTACCAATGAGTTTGGGAATGGAATCTTCATCCACCCATACTGTGGCCCGGCGGTCTGATTTCATATCCACTTCTACCCTGCCTGGCACTATCTTTTTAACTTCTTTGATAATCTCTCTTTCTGCCATTTTTTGGATAGGAGTTTTCTTTATCTGGGTCTGGCCCACATCCATGACAATGGTTTGCTCTCCGTAGGTGTAGATCTCGTGTACCAGGTCTCCGGTTTCAAAATCCCTGATTTCAATCACTGGCCTGGAAAGATCAGCCTCTAACATGCCACTGGGAACCTTAACTGTGAGTTTAATATCATAAATAGCTGCCACTCTTCCTTCATCAATGTAGATGGTAGTGTCTACAATGGATGGAATCATACCCAGTTCCACCCGGCTAATAATTCTTTGTATGGCATCAATGGGTCTGGTGGCGTGCACCACTCCAATCATGCCTACTCCAGCCAGACGCATATCTGCAAAGATACGGAAGTCCTTGGTTTTACGAAGTTCATCATAAATAGTGTAATCCGGCCTTACTAAAAGGAGTATATCTGCAGTTTTGCTCATATCCTTCTCTAAAGGTGCGTACTGGGTGATTTCATCTCCCACCTGCAAGTCCCGGGGTGATTCCATGGTCTTGACAATAGCCCCTAAATTCTGATAGAATTCGGCAGATGCCTGGGCAAAAGTTGTTTTACCCGCACCAGGAGGGCCAGCAATAAGAATACCCTTGGCACTGGTAGTTAAACGATCAACAAGTTTGTTGGGAAGTCGGTAACTATCCATGGATACTTTGGCCACAGGTCGGACAATAGTGATCTCCATACCATCAGAAAATGGTGGTTTGGCAATGGAGATACGATACTCTCTGAATTGCACCACAGTAGCGCCTTCCCTTTCTATTTCAATGAAACTTTTAAAATCACTCTTGGCGCGTTCCACGATTTCACGGGACATATACTCGATTTGACCCCTGTTAAGAGGTTTAGATCTGATTTTTACTAGTTTTATATTACCGGGCTTCCCTTTTTTAGCCATGGGCACTACATTCTCTTTCAAATGTACAGACATGGTATTTTTATCAAAATATTTGGTTACTTGGATGTCACCATAATCCAACATTTCAGGTTTTAGGTACACGGCATTAAGACCCTGGGCTTCAGCCACTTCTCTCTGCACCTTGTCACTGGTTATAAGAGTGGCCTTGTTTTCACCGGCTGTATCACGGATCATGGCGTCAATTTCTCCACCCCTGGCTAATGATATTTCTTCCAGGGTAGGTCGGCGCCCCACATAACTCAGGTGAATTTTACCCTCACCATGTAGCTTCTGCAAATTTTTAAGTTCTTCCAGGCCGTTGTATCCACTGTCTCTTCCTTTATTTGCCTGATTTTCTAATTCAGATACAACTGCTTCGGAAACTATCACCTCACAGCCCTTGTAGTCTTCTTCTTGCACTATGCGGGTGATTCTACCATCCACAATAACACTTGTATCTGGAACAATTCTCATCCTACTTATCTCCATAAACTTTTTCAGGTGTGAAAACCTTTTCTTTAACTATTTTAAGCTTAAATCCATCTTCATCTGTTATTTCTCTGAAAAAACAGGAATAATAACCTTCATGGCATGCTGCACCATTCTGTTTCACTTTCATAAGAACTGCATCCTGGTCACAGTCAGTGTAAATCTCTTTCACTTCCTGGGTATGACCTGAACTTTCACCCTTCAACCAGAGCTGGTTGCGGCTGGTACTCCAGTAATGAGCTTTTCCAGTTTCAATAGTTTTCTTGAAAGCTTCACGGTTCATATATGCCACCATGAGCACTTCACCAGTTTCATAATCCTGGGAGATGGCAATAACCAGTTTTTCATCATTAACCACATGTCGGTAGTTGAGTTGAGGTATATTCATTTCAATCAATCCTGATTATAGGTCTTTCAAACGACTCTGAAGAATCTCCACAACAGTTTCTATGGGCACTTGCTCCTGATCTCCAGATTCCATGTCCTTAAGGGTGACTTTGTCCTCTTCCAGTTCACGTGCACCCACCAGTACCACGAAATTTGCCCCTAAATTGTCAGCAAAGGAGAGTACCTTCTTAAGTTTTCGACCCACCAATTCCACATCAGTTGAAATACCATTTTTCCGTAAGTCTTGAGCTATTTTGAAGGCATTAAGTTTCATATCTGTTGATATGGGGGCGACAAATACTTCCACATTCTTTTTGTTGGATTTAATGTTTTCCTGTATTTTCAGTGCTTCCATAACTCGGTCAAAGCCAAAGGCGAATCCAGTGGATTCAACCTTTTCGCCACCGAAAATCTCTATTAAATTATAGGTTCCCCCACCACTTATTTGTTTCTGGGCTCCCAGACCTTCAACATAGATCTCAAAAACAGTCCCAGTGTAGTAATCCAGTCCCCGGGCAATACCCAGATCCACAGTGTAAGCTGTAAAACCAAAGGCTTCTAACATTATTAAGAGTTCTTCCAATTCCTCCAGAGATGCTAGTGCATCAGGATAATCATTTATCATCTCTTTTACCTGTGCAATTAATTCGTAGTGTCCCTGCATACCCACCAGTTTTAAGAGAATTTCACGTGATTCTGGGGAAAGTTGAAGTTCTTCTAGTAGTATTTCCAGTCCCTCAACATCTCCCTTGTCTATCAAGGCCATTATCTGGTCCTGCTGGTCGCTGGAAACACCATTCTGACTCAGTATTCCTCTTAAAATTCCTAAATTACCCAGATGTATATTGTAATCTTCTAGTTTCAGTTCTTCCAGGCAATTTGCTGCCATGGCAATGATTTCAGCTTCACAGTCCGGTGATTTCCCACCTATAAGTTCACATCCTAACTGCCAGAACTGACGGAAACGACCAGCTTGAGGCCTCTCATACCGGAAACAACTACCAAAATAATACATTTTTATAGGTTTAGGTGCCTTTTGCAATTGATTCAGGTATAACCTGGCTACAGGGGCGGTAAGTTCTGGTCGGAGTGCCAGATCCCTACCTCCCTTATCTTGGAAGTGATATATTTCTTCAATTATTCCCTCACCAGATTTTAGGGTGAAAAGGGATAAATCCTCAAATATAGGAGTTTTGATCTCCTGATAACCGTAGGTTTCAAACACTTTTCGCATGGTGTTTTCCACTAATTTCCTTTCCTTCATTTCCTCAAAGAGAAAATCACGAGTTCCCCTGGGTTTTTGTAGTTCCATATAAATTGCCTACCTGTAAAAAATGAATTCTGTTACATTTTCAATATATTATCGTTTTTTCAAGTTTGGTTTCCTAAAATTTTACCTTTTCCCCATAGAACAAGGTTAAGATTAGGTGCATAATCAGTTAAAGTTCATCTTATCAGTTAATATTATCTGAATAAAAAGACATTAAGGAATTTCATGGGGGGTTTTTTAAACCGGTTTAAATCTTTAGATATCATTCATAATATTTGAGATACTCTTTCAGCATTTTAGGGAAAGACTTAGCACTTAAAAACCTGAGTCCCAGGCGTTCAGCCCAGACTTTGATCCCTTCATCAGCTGCCACCACTCCTGCTCCCAATTCCTTGGCCAGGAGAAGCACATCCAGGTCAGGGGCACTGTCCAGAGTTCCTTTGCGAAGAGCTGCTCGGTAACGTTTCCTGAAATCTTTTATGGCTTTACCAATAACTTCCATTTCGATCTGGCTTTTCTTCTCACCACGGGACATCATGACCATAGATTCCACAGCTGCCTCCCAGACAGCACTTTCTGAGATTCGCATACCCTTGTTCATCCTTTCCCGCATATCCTGCACATATTCATAGAATATTTCAGAGGGTATTTTGGTATCGTAACGGTTGGGGGATTTTTTCACAATCCAGGTTTCGGCCTTGATCATGGTCTCCTGGGGACATTCATAGCGGGTTATGTAATCCGTGAACTCCTTATAGGTTATTGGGGGCATATGACAACTGATGTTGAGTTTTATCCGGGAACGGGCTATCAGATCCAGCAGAACATCCACGGTCTTGTCCAGTTCTCCTTCTCCATAATCATCCCTTAACTTGTTATCAGTAAAGGCAGTTGTATCTAAAACGAACCTCTGTTTGGCGATCATGTATGAAACCCCCATATATTATCATCCTATAATCTTCCAGTAAGTTCAGGTAAACTTATCCCCCATTCCCCTTAAATTCTGAAACTCTTTTAACCTACCTGAACATAAACTCTTCTACTTTAACATAATTATTTAACATGATTTAATTTCTAAAGGGATTAATATAAAATGTTCCCTAAAATAAGTATTGGTGATTTGAATTGATAACAGGTAAAACTGCCCTGGTGGGTATAATGGGAGATCCAGTGGAACACAGTTTATCTCCTCCCATGCACAACTCCGC
>Ga0334901_1002893_pt1 | contig 13764 bp, 14 predicted proteins | sample GraSluR3_MG_3_FD_207216 | JGI IMG/M metagenome (GOLD analysis project Ga0334901, IMG submission 207216) | Sludge microbial communities from methane-producing bioreactor in Wageningen University, Netherlands - Granular Sludge_15_08-R3 | ecosystem: Engineered > Bioreactor > Anaerobic >...
TTCCCAATTTAATCGACTGTTTGAATCAGATAATAATAGTGAACTCCTGAGGTACCGGTCGTATCGATAAAATTGGGAATGTGACTGCGGTAGACTTCCTCACCGTCAGATCGATCGGATGGAGCGGAGTCGGCTTTCCTGATGATGCTCACTTCATTGAAGTCCTCATCCTGTGGATTGAGCCACTGCAGGGTATTTACCGAATTCTGTCCAGAAATTGCAGCGATAGTAACATCCGAAGAGGCCGTGGTATCCGACGAAGACCCCGTTCTTGAATAATTTTCTTGAATAGCCAGACTGACAGGGAATGGATTGCTCAGATTATAGGTCACGATATCATCACTCAGGTTATCAGAGGTTCCGTTATCCCATATCTCAACAAGATCTTGCATGTCCCATTGGAGCAACAGTTCTGGATCCTCAAACGAACTAATATCAATTTTCGTATCAGATGCAAGATAGAGAGCGATGGCATTCCCATTTGTTATTGTCACAGGGTTGACCCAAGTACCTATTTCTCCCTGAGGATTTTGAACCCAATTGCCTCCAACATCAGAACCAATAGTTAGATAGCTGAAAAACCCCTCATTCACTTCAATGGGTTGTAAATGATTGAAGCTGAAATATCGCAATCCAGATGTAAATTTTTCATCATCAATAATTTCTCCAGCTAATTGAATACCATCATACTCTTCCGGCAGCTCTACTCCTGTGATCGATAGGACGTAAAACCCATCATTCGTGGTGGAATTTCTAGACGAAACAAATATTTCACCTGGTAAAAATTGCATGGATATCCCATCATATTCTGCATTCTGAACCCACGCATCCCGAATGATACCATTGGCGTGAACCAGATCGTAATGTTTCGGAACAATCCCAGCAGGTCCGTTGACGCGCTGAAGGACAGTATGACTTAAATACGCATCTGGCCCCAATCTGTTATATACGACAACATCATCGATATCCAGGATGAAAGATTGGGGAGTCAACTGATGAAGAAGAGTTCCACGACTAGCTTGTTTTCGATCATTCTTATAAAATTGATCATCAGTTATCTCGGTAGCCCGAATAGAGCGTTCATAGAATGAGGATGATCTGGCACTTCTTTGTTCAGCGGAAACCGAGAGGTTGGCCATACCTAATCGCTCCATGGGTACCGGCCCACACGAAACGAGCATGAGTAAGAGAATTATCAGATTCAGATATGTTAAAACCTTTACCATAATAAGTTTCCTATCAGAATCGGCACCCCAATCCAAATAACAATCCGTACGAGTACTGGAAATATTGTTCTTCCCAGCTATAGGCTATATTCGCAGAACCGCCCAACTCAATGAAGAAATTCTCAAATAAGGGACCAATAATAGATGAAAGGATCAACTCTGAAATCACTCCCTCTCCATAGATCATATTCTGTATTGATACTTTCAACTCCAGTACATCAAGCGGAGCATAGCGAAACACCAAGGGAACAATCAGAGGAATCGAGACAGCTTCGCTTGTTTGTGAGTAGGCAGTTCCAAGACCCAAGTAGAGTTTGAACTTTCCCTCTCTCAACAAATTAATTGAAGGGACAACCCCTACTTCAAAAAAAGTAGTCGGAAGGAAATAGGGAGATAAAGCACGGTACCACGCATCGATTTTGATCTCGGTTATTTTTCCAACCTCGCGATGCATCTGTATCGGAACTTCGATAACCACTTGGGAGGTACTCGGTATGAAGGGATAGCCAAACTCCGTAACACTGAGCTTGATTTCAGTTTGATCGTTATCCTGCGAGGAAGCTGCGAATAATAACGCACCGCTCAATAGTAGGAAGCAAAACAACAAATACTTTCTCATGTGTTAGTTTCTCCAAGAGAGTGTGGCAACAAAATCCCAATCAATTACGATAAGCCTACGCGTACCAATCTTGCATTGTCAACGAAGGTGGGTAAAAGTTATTAAAAAGAGACCTCTCGGTATTACCCAGGACTGAAGTACCAAGTCTCATAACCTATTTGCCTCTACAGCACTACTCGGGCATCCCCATCGCGTCTAACCATTTTCAGATCTTCCATCTTATTCAAAAGTGGAATCATGTATCTGCGAGAAAGACCAGTACGCTCTTTGGCTTCAGATATTGAAAAGACCTCTCCAGCTTTTCTACCTTCGAGAATTCTTTTTGTAATCTCGTCGAACCGCTCTCGCGAATAGTATATTTCGCCCTCAAGCGGAATGACCTTTTCAATTCTCACGAGGTTACGTAATTCCTTCCGAGCCCCGGGGTCTGTGATTTCTTTAAGTTGCAGACCTTTGTCCCCTGTAGATTTAAGCAAACTCATAATCTTTTTTCCCAGCTTGCTTAATTCATAATCGCCCCCAAGTTGGTCGGGAGTTATATAGACCTGCTCTCTTTGTGTTATTTGATAAGTGGTAAGTGCCCGTTCTATCAAATATTCATCGACTATGTCGGGAACTGAGTCTCCTTGAAGAAATTCAGCACGGGTTACGCCACCCGGGAGAGCTGCCATCTGAGTCAGCCGATCTGCTTCCGAAAGCAAGACGCTCTCAAGGACTGTGATATCATCAATCATGCGGTAGTTGATATGTTCTCTCGTAAGAAAATATTTGAGAGCCCTTTTTTGTGCAGCTGTAGAACTTATCACCCATCCATCAATCATCAAGCGAAGAACCGCCTCATTCTCAATACTCTCCCCGATTGGATAGGCTGCAACTATCTGAGCAAACTTATTCCTAAAATGCTTACCGGTTTGTCCAGTCCAGATAAACCTTCCCTTTCCAAGAATACGATACCCGCCACGAGGGATAAAGAGACAAGTATCAAGCCAAGAAACAGCGATAGGCTCATCGAGAATAAGTCGAGCATATCCCTCGGTTCTCAAAAAGTGAAGTTTCCCGAAGTAATGCCCCGTTCCTGTGGCGATTTCTACTTCAATGTGATTGCGAATATTTCTATTCTCGATTACCTCAAATTGTATGATAAATTCACTTTCTATCTGAAACTCATGTGGATTGATAGTAACAATACAGCCTCTCGAAACATCTTCAGTCTTTACTCCCTGAAGACTCAGCGCTACTCTGCTTGTCGGCATCGCAACATCGATTGAACTATGATACGACTGGATACCCCTCACCTTCGTTGTAATGCCACTCGGGAGAATCGTCAATTCATCCCCTTGTGAAATCGATCCTCCTGACAAGCTTCCTGTAACGACTGTTCCAGAGCCCTTTACCGAAAACACTCTGTCAATATGGATATATCCCGATTCATGATGTTCAACCCGCTTATCCTGATCCAATAGAGAAAGTATCTTCGATTTCAGCTCTTTAATCCCATCTCCCGTAACCGAGGAGACTCCCAAGACAGGAACATCTCTTTTGAATATCCTCTGCAACTCTTCTTTCGTCATTTCAATCACTAGATCGAGGATTTCTGCATCAATCAGATCAATTTTTGTGATAGCACATACGATATGAGGTATTCCCATCGCTTCAAGAACACGGGCATGGTCTTCACTCTGCTGCATCCACCCCTCGTTACCTGCGACGACCAGAACAGCTACTGACAGTGACCAAGCCCCTGATACCATATTCCTAATAAACCGCTCATGCCCGGGTACATCGATAACTCCGACTGGTTGTCCGAGCTCATTAAAAAAATGAGCAAAACCGAGATCGATTGTCATACCCCTTTTCTTCTCTTCGGGAAGTCTGTCAGTATTGATATTTGTGAGGGCTTCTATGAGTGCTGTTTTTCCGTGATCCACATGACCTGAGGTGCCAATAATATGATACATACGCTAACTCACTTCAATGGTATGTGCGGCATACATATGGAATTTGGTTTTGCACATTGCCACACGGATATTCAAATTATCATCAGAATAAGGTAAAGAAAATTGGAATCTATCAAGTCCTGTTACTACCATTCTGCTGTTCCTTTTTGACTCTTTCACTACAACAATAAGAAAGTGATGTGATAGTGAATATCTCAGCACTGCCTTTCACCATGTATTGACTCCACGGTGCTAGGTGTCTTAGCAAATAATTGCTCTGTTTGCATTATAATACGGAAGAGGGAGGAATTGAACCTCCCGACGTTTCTACACGCCCAACGGTTTTGAAGACCGCGAGGACCACCAGATCCTATCAGCTTCCATGAGAATAGTAGAGGTCTCCCAACAGTGTTGTCAATAAAGATGCAGCAAAAAAAGTAATAAGAATGGTTACTAAAACTATATTTAGACCAATCTAGCGAAGTAAATCATACTGAACACTTGTAATGGATTCATTCCAATTCTATACTATTAACAACTTAACATCTCTCTTCATTCGTTGAATGATTGAGAAAAGGAGAAGCTAAATGCCCGAAGAATTTAAACCGGGTTGTCAGCGACCTAAAAGTGGGCCTGTCGGTGGTGTTTCTCATGCAACAGCCAATGACAAGCAGGAAACACAAATCAAGGAGGAAATGAGCATGATCAAAGTTGGTCAGAAAGCGCCTGATTTCTCGGCGCCAGCTTATCACAAAGGCAAGTTTGTCGAAGTGAAGCTGTCAGATTACCTCGGTAAATGGGTAGTTCTCTGTTTCTAACCAGGTGATTTCACATTCGTCTGAGCGACAGAAATTTCGGCGGTCGCCGAAAAGCATCCCGAGTTCGAGAAACTCGGAGTCCAAGTGCTCTCAATGAGTGTGGACAGCATCTACACCCACAAGGTGTGGAATGACAATGAGATTTCAAAGATGGTTGACGGAGGAGTACCGTATCCGATGCTTTCGGATGGTGGCGGTGCTATCGGAACTGCCTACGGCGTGTATGATGCTGATGGCGGAGTAAACACAAGAGGTAGATTCCTTATCGATCCAGATGGAGTAATCCAGGGATTTGAGGTTCTCTCACCACCTGTTGGACGTAACGTAAACGAGACAATTCGGCAAATTCAGGCGTTCCAGCTGGTACGTGAGAAAAAGGGTACCGAAGCGACACCTTCCGGATGGAAGCCAGGCAAAAAGACTCTTAAACCGAGTCCTGAACTTGTCGGTAACGTATGGAAGGAATGGAAAGCAAAAGACGCCTTCACAGACTAAAAGCTATACTAAGAGTTATGAGAAGCCACTGGGAGACCGGTGGCTTCTTTCAGTTCAAGAAGGTGAGTTGAGGAAATTTAGCGGACCAGGTACCATAATTTTATACAAGGCGAATCAGGCGTCCTCAGTGGTTGTTTTTTTACGGTAGCCTGCAAACCGGTCTTCACCTCGTGCATAGTATCCAAACACGAGATCATCAAGATCTCCATTCATAATCTCCCAGAATCCTTCCACTTCCAGTTCTGTTATGTCATCAGGTTCTCGGTTCTTCAATGCTTGCTTCACCATCAAAAAAAGTTGTTGTCTGCTCATAGTATCCCGACTCATAAACTCTTTACCGAATACTTTGACAAGCTTTTCATGCAACCCTTTGTACTCATCAGTATCTTTCATTAATTTTCTTCCTGTTTCAGTTTCGTAATGATTTAGAGCCATCACCCGTTTTCACCTTTCGCTATCATCGTGTTAGGATATACTCATCCCACAATGAAACCTTCATGCTGCACCGATAGAACAAAAATCTCGATTCATCTCGGCTATTACATGCCTGTAAATAAAGAAACTGCATAGGGAGGAAAAATGAGATGTTGGGTATTGATAGATACATGAACCACTGAATCCTCCGTTTTAGCAACTTCTTTAAAGACGCTTGCAAGTAGGGGATAACCCGTAAATCAACGTCTGTATATAGTATCTCATGTGTTGCTTGATATGTAAAGGGGAACCGCAGGTACCAGACAATATGAAGAGACCTCCCAGTTTGCAAAACGTGGATTCACCGAGCATACTGGGAATAAGAACAACTTAAACCGTATGCGGCTACCGCATGCAAATGGAGGTCACTATGAATACAGTAATCCACATTGGTATCGATGTCCACAAGGACAGTTACTCGCTGAGCGCCTTTTGCTTAACGAGCAACCGGAATTTCGGGGAAAGTCGCATAGCCAGTAAAAGTAGTTTGGTGTTCAAGTATGTTGAACGCTTAGGCAAAGAGTATGAAGGATGCGACATCGTCTGTGCATACGAAGCGGGGCCTACCGGCTATGGATTGTATCGCGACCTGCAACGGGCTGGTATTCCCTGTGTGATCATGGCCCCAACGACGATGCCAAAGGCTACGGGTAATCGGATCAAGAACGATCGTCTTGATGCCCAGGAGATTGCCCGACATTTGGCTTTTGGGACCTACAGCGCAGTGCATGTGCCTACACCCGAGGACGAAGCGGTGAAAAATTTCACCCGGTTACGCAATACCCGCAAGAATGCGATGAAGAAGGCGAAGCAGAACCTCTTGTCGTTCTTACTCCGGGTAGGAAGGAATTATACCGAAGGTAAGAATTATTGGACCACCATGCACCTACAATGGTTGCGGAAACAGAAGTTCGACGATCTCGTAGATCAGGAAACCTTCAACGAATACTTACAGGAGGTCTTCGACCAGCAGGAAAAAGTCAAACGCTATGATATGAGGATAGAAGAGCTCGCCGGCCAGGAATCATATCGGGAAATGGTGGGAAGATTGTGCTGTTTCAGAGGGATTGAGACACATACCGCCATGTCCATCGTATCGGAAATCGGTGACTTTTCCCGATTCGCAAACGCTCCGCAATTCTCGGCTTTCCTCGGTTTGGTTCCCAGCGAGAACAGTAGTGGCCAAAGGGAATGGCGTGGGACGATCACCAAAGCAGGGAACACACGCTTGAGGTTGCTGCTCATTGAAGGGGCAAAGGCAACCATGAGAAGTAGTCTCTATGGACAGAAATCGAAACGACTTATAGCCCGACAAAAAGGTAATAGCCCCGAGGTTATCGCGTATGCGGATCGGGCAAACCGGAGGTTGCATCGGGTATATAGCAAGCTGGTCTCACACGGTGTACACCACAACAAGGCTACCGTAGCGGTAGCACGTGAACTATCCTGTTTCATTTGGGGTATGATGAATGATAAGATTTCCTGATTTCCGACAAACGGAAGAAAAACAGGACAAGGGGAGGAATCGATAGACGGTTGAAGGGGAACACGATCCAGCTATCTTCGATGTACCTGTGGTTGACATCCTTTCAGCATAGCTATTGCTGAATGAATGATTCACGATGCCAGACGGAAAGGGCTTTAGGCGGACCATTGACCTGTGGTAACCAATCCACGTATATCAGAATGGTCAAGTGCCGAAATTCTGCTTCACCGTCTACCGATTCTCCCTGCTATATCAATGAGGAGTATTGAAAGAAACATACTTGTATTTTTGCCTTGACAAAAGGTCACATCATATCAGGTACCAAAATTTTCTCCATGGTACCATTCGAATAAACAGGTTATACTCAGACGACGAATACCGTTCCTCATAAAAAGGATCACCCATGGATACCAAAGGCACTGTGACGTTGAGTAAACAGGAAAATCTCGTCCAAATCGGAAAGTTCGTACTCTTTTCTATCAGTGCGGGAATCATTCAAGTAATTGTGTTCACACTGCTCGAAGAGATCTTTCATCTGCCCTATTGGCCCAGTTACCTCAGTGCACTCATCGCCAGCATTATCTACAACTTTACCGTCAATAGACGATTCACGTTCAAAAGTGCCAACAATATACCTAAAGCTATGATGCAACTGGGAATCTACTACGCCATCTTTACACCGCTTTCTACCTGGTGGGGAGATGCATTGGTACAACAGGGCTTTTCCGATTACATCGTATTAGGAGGAACCATGATTATTAACCTGGTCACCGAATACTGTGTCAATAGATTCATTATCTACCGGACGTCCATGAATACTCGGGGGAAGGTGGGTCCTGAACCTTCCCCCTGAGTGTAGCAGCGACGATGATCTCCCTAATAGCGAAATGCTTTTCCAACCGTGACAATCAAGTATTCAATTTTCTAATTGATTATCAACTGATCTTAGAATAATCACTAAGTGCAGGTTATCTAAATTTTAAATCTAATACCGATAAGGTAATCGCTGCGAACGGAGGGGTGACCAAATCACCATGGATCTCGCCACCCGTCGCATCATGATACCTTTACATAGTTATCCATCAGTCTCAGATCATCGTCATCCAATGAGGGACACACGGTAGTACGGGCTTCCCATCCTTTCGAACACACTTTGAGCAGAGCTAGCGTCTGTTTGACATTTTCCACCTGGACACCCCTTCCGCAGATTTCCTCATACCTATCCCAAGGTGCCTTGATATCCATCGCAATATAATCGACCAGCTGAGCTTCCAAGACATCCTTCACCATCTGTGGATTGCTGCCATTGGTATCGAGTTTCACCGCATATCCCATCCCTTTGATTGTAGATAGTAGATGAGGAAGATCGGAATGAATCGTCGGTTCACCACCGGTTACCACCACACCATCCAGTTTTCCCCGTCTACTTTCAAGGAACTCTGTGAATGTTTTCAGCGTATATGGCTCACTTTGAGAATCATCTGCTTCTAAGGGTATCAACTGGGGGTTGTGGCAGTACCAGCAATTCCAGTTACACCCCTGGAGAAAAAGCACACATGAGATCCGATCGGGAAAGTCTATGAGAGATGTGCCTACCAAGCCTGCGATTCTCATACTACCTCCCGTATTCCTGCTTCGGGAACACGATAGAGTTTCCTTTGACGATATTCCTCCTTCTTGCCCTTGTGGAAATCTCTCACCGGTCGAAGGTACCCCACCACCCGGGTCCACACCTCGGTCTCTTTACCACAGACAGGACACACTGGTTGTTCCCCCGCAAGGTATCCGTGATCCTCGCATGTACTGAAGGTGGGAGTAAGGGAAACATAGGGAAGCTTGTAGTTGGCAAATACTGTTTTAAGCAGCCGCTTGGCGATTTCGATTGATTCAATACGCTCCCCTAGGTAGAGGTGCAACACTGTTCCTCCAGTATATTGGCATTGAAGCTCATCCTGGAGATCGAGCGTTTCGAACAAGTCGTCGGTATAACCCACCGGCAATTGACTCGAATTGGTATAATAGGGGACATCTGACCCGGCGGTGATGATATCGGGAAACTGGTCCTTGTCACGTTGTGCGAGACGGTAACTGGTTCCCTCAGCAGGTGTTGCCTCGAGATTATAGAAATTACCACTCTTTTTCTGATATGAAATGATGAGCTCGCGTAATCGTGTAAGAATGGTAAGGGCAAATCGCTGACCTGTATCAGTGGTGAGACTTCCATCCTTTCCAAATAGGTTGAGACAGGCTTCTTCCATACCCACCAGTCCAATGGTACTGAAATGGTTCGCCCAGAAGCTCCCCTCCCGTTCCTTGATCGAAGCAAGCCAACGGGCACTGAAGGGATACATACCCCGCTCGGTCTCCTGTTCAACCACTTTTCTCTTCAACTCAAGACTCTGGAAAGCCAAACTGGCGAGTGTTTCCAATCGTAACAAGAAATCTGCCTCGTCTGTGGAGAGATAAGCCAATCGAGGCAGGTTGAGTGTCACTACCCCTATTGAACCGGTAAGTGGATTGGATCCGAAGAGACCTCCACCTCTCTTGCGCAGTTCGGAGGTATCCAAGCGGAGACGACAGCACATCGACAGGGCATCTTCGGGAGAGAGGTCGCTGTTCACATAGTTGGAGAAGTACGGTATGCCATATTTGCACGTCATCTCCATGATTGCATCGGCAACCGGACCTTCCCACGAGAAATCCTTGGTCACATTAATCGTGGGAATAGGGAACGTAAAAACACGTCCACTTGCATCGCCTTCCATCATCACCTCGCAGAAGGCGAGATTGAACATATCCATTTCTTCTTGGAACTCACCATACGTGGAATCCTGTAGCTGTCCCCCGATCACAACTCCCTGATCACGCATTCTCTGCGGAACCTTCAGATCGAAAGTGAGATTGCTGAATGGACACTGGAATCCTACACGGGTGGGGACATTGAGATTGAAAACGAACTCCTGCAACGCCTGTTTCACCTCATGATATGCGAGATTGTCGTAGCGGATAAAGGGAGCGCAGTAGGTATCAATCGACGACCAGGCTTGGGCACCGGCACTCTCTCCCTGACTGGTGAAAGTTGCATTCACAATCTGGCCAAGGAAAGCCCTGAAGTGTTTGGCCGGTTTAGAGGAGACCTTCCCCGAGATACCACCGAATCCCATTGTCAGCAGTTGCTGCAGATCCCACCCACAACAGTAAGGACCGAAAAAGCCTAAATCGTGAATATGCATCGCTCCACTCTGATGGGCCTCTCGAATCTCGACTGGGTATACCTCGTTGAGCCAATAGCGTCGGGTGAAGGCTTCACGTATATAGTTGTTCATACCGTTGATCGATTTTCGCGTGTTGGCATTCTCCTGAATCATCCAGTCCTTGTCATCCAGATAATCGTGGAACAACCGACTGGTGGCGTCGATGAGAATTCTCCCCTCACGAACCTTTCTTCTCTCCTCACGATAGAGAATGTAGGCTTTCGCTGTAGCAGCGGCTCCACTGTGGATAAGTTCCTGCTCAACCAGATCCTGGATAGTTTCAACATCAACATGATCTTCGTACTTCTCTGCGAGAATTGAAAGGACTTTTCTCGCGAGTACTTCATGATTGATTGTTTCGCTGGCAGCATGTGCTGCTTTGGCGATCGCATCAGCAATCTTCCGTCCATCGCAGAAGACGACCTGACCATCGCGTTTGATTACTTGGGTAACCATGTGATTCCTCCTGCCGCCGGTTGGTTGAGGAGGGAATATAGGCGGATGTAGCCCATTATTCCACGCCTTCGCCATACACCGTGGCGGCGTGTCCATGCAGGGAGGTCTTCTGGCTCAGGCTCCTCGGAATCTTGTCTCCTTCCCGGATTACTCCAGTGGTTACGACAAGATCCTCACCTTTACAGCGGCGGGACCGCGTGGGCATTCATACCCAACTTCCCTGTCCTGCATGCACAATATGTAGTGTTGCTGTACCTCAAGGTACGCTACCCATGGTAAGCCATCGCAATTATGAAGTCAATCAATCAAATAACTTTTTTGTTGTTGTTCAGTGAAAACAATACCTTTTCAAGGGCAAAAGCGTTAGGGGTAAGAATTGTAAAGTTAGAATTTTCTTACAAACATAATTGCTTTGTGAATCAATTATGCTCAAGGTTTATCTTTACGACTCGGTAAGATATAATACGAACCGAGGATAAAGGGAGATACACGGCATGCGTATTGCAGTCTTATCAGATATCCACGGAAATATTGATGCTCTCGAAGCTGTTCTCTCAGATTGCAGAAAGCTTAGTCCTGATGCCTATGTATTTCTTGGGGATTTGGTGTTTTTAGGTTTATACCCTCAAAAATGTTTCGATGCATTATCTGCAATACATCCAATGCTCTGTATTAAAGGGAATACAGATGCAAACATGGAAGAAGTCGATACCTTTTGCCCCTCCAATACATTTGAGCAACAGGTATTGGATTGCGTGATTGATTGCCACGGTCGCTTGTCAGAACAAGCCAAGACAGAAATCGCCAGCTGGCCGATTGCACACAATTTTGTGTGCGAAGGAAAAGAATTAGTATTCTGTCATGGCAGTCCATTCTCATTCTCAGATAAACTAACGCCGCTGGAACAGATTGACCAGGAATTGGCAAATCGTTTAACCAGAGAAGAGATTCAAGAGATCTGCTGTGGCCACACACATACTCCTGCCGATTTCTTTAGTAACAGTACTCACATAGTGAATGTCGGTGCAGTCGGTTTCTCGTTTGACGGTGATACGCGTGCTGCATATGGCATGATTGAAATCGATGATACGCATGTTGAATACCAAATAATCAGGGTACGCTACAACCGAGACAGATATCTTTCTGAATTACGGCATATCTCTGAAAGACTTCCTCTCTTTAATAGTATTGTATATGCGATTGAGACTGGTACACCAAAACCAAATTGGCGATAAGGAACACTACACTATGTACCATGGTTCATAGATATTTTGTTAAACTTTTTTTACTCATTGAACATGGGCTTGCTAATTTTTCAACCTTGTACCTTTATCTAATCCATCAATTTGTTCAAGATAACATAATGTAGATGATCTTCCCAAACCCCGTTAATTTTAAGATATTCCTTACTCAACCCCTCATTGATAAATCCTAACTTTTCCATCACTTTTATGGATCTAATATTTTTAGGCATAATGGAGGCTTGAATTCGATGAAGACCTAATTCAAGAAAAGCAATCTCAACTACTTTCTCAATCGCTTCAGTGATGTACCCGTTATTTATCTCTTTCTCATCGAGCTTGTAACCCATATAACAAGACTGGAAAGGTCCACGCACAATATTCGAAAGCGTAACGTTACCAATTATACGTTCTTCTCCTCTAGGTGAAATATAAAGGCTCATTAAGGATTGAGTGGAATTACCTTTAATCTCTTCTTCTATCCGAGTTCGTATTGCAGCATCTTTAAAATAGGAATCGGGTCGAATCGGTTCCCACGGAATCATGAATTCTCTATTCCGTAACAGGTAGTCTTTCAACAGATTAAAATCAGATTCATTGATAGTTCTCAGCGACAATCGTTTGGTCTCGTAATACACGCAAAGCATCTCCCCCGTGAAATTTTGTACCGGGTACATAACATAATGCATGATATTCACAATTAGTAATTACGTCGATACACAAATAGCATGAGTATGTGGTTCTTTTCTCGTGTGATTCTGTGACTAGCAATAAGTTTTCTACCAAAATCAAACCTTGAACTAAGGTTTTATCCAAATGTCCTCCTATGTTACAATACAGGAGGTGAAAATGATTTAGCGTAATAGGAATTATTCTGTTGCTCGTATTATCAGAACCAAGGAGCATAGACCGTGCCAAAAAAAACTGAAACAGGAAATAGTGTAAAACAAACGAAAAACCCCGCCACGAAACAAAAATCTCGACAGAAATTGTTGAATGGACACCTCTCTGTTCACGCTAAGGGCTTTGGATTTGTTACCGTAAAAAAAGGCACTGATGTCTTCATTCCAGTGGAAAATATGTTAAATGCCATGGATGGGGATCTTGTTTCAGTTGAAATTATTAAGAAAGTACCCCAGAAAAGCCCGAAAGGAAAAATCGTCAGCATCCTTACCTTGCACAAGCAAGAAATCATTGGAGTATTCAAGAGAAGCAAGGATGGCGGATCGGTTATACCCAGCGATGAACGCTACAACAATCCAATCACAATTCCCAAGGAATCGATCTCTACGCAAAAAGGTGGAAAAATACCGAAGAATGGTGATTTAGTGGTGGTGGTGCGAACCGGATGGAATACAGACGATTATTCGTTTTCCGGAAAGATTATCGATATTCTCGGTAAACCTGGAAACAAGGGGATGGATCTTCTTATGGTCGCCCGAAACAATGATCTCACTATACCATTCCCAAAACAGGTAACAAAAGAACTCTCTACCCTTGCAGATCATGATATACAGAAAGAAATTAAGAACAGAGAGGATTTCCGTTCAATCCCCTGTTTCACGATAGACCCGGAGTCTGCAAGAGACTTTGATGATGCCATTTCTCTTACACAATTGGGAAACGGTCGCTTTGAACTCGGTGTTCATATCGCAGATGTCTCCTACTATGTCACTGAAGGATCTGCAATCGACCGAGAAGCGTATGAACGTGGAACATCGGTATATTTTGTAAATAACGTAATCCCCATGCTTCCCG
>Ga0334901_1002899_pt1 | contig 13739 bp, 12 predicted proteins | sample GraSluR3_MG_3_FD_207216 | JGI IMG/M metagenome (GOLD analysis project Ga0334901, IMG submission 207216) | Sludge microbial communities from methane-producing bioreactor in Wageningen University, Netherlands - Granular Sludge_15_08-R3 | ecosystem: Engineered > Bioreactor > Anaerobic >...
CGAAACGTACGCCTGGATAGGAATAGTACCATCGGATATCCCTCATGGAAGCGAATCCGATAACGATATGCACGATATCGCCTACGAATACATAAGGGGCAGAACAGACGGGATGATTGTTTTCACGGCTCCTCTAGATCCTGGGTTCTACGACTTCAGGCTGAATGACTCGGATTACAACGGCAAAGAACTCGACTACATAACCTTTGAAGTCAGATAGGAGCTCTCAGAGAGGGTTACGGGTGTCTACAAACTGCTCCCGGAGTCATTCCTCTCTTGAAAGGTAATCCCAACTGTGATAGAATCTTCGAGTACGGGGCATAGCGCAGTTGGAAGCGTGTCTGCATGGGGCGCAGAAGGTCGCTGGTTCAAGTCCAGTTGCCCCGACCAAGAACCCTCGATTCGTTCGAGGGTTTTTTTATTGCATCAAAACACCTGATACTTGATGATGTCCCTGTTAAGAAAACCCCAAGCGGAGTTTGCTTCAAAGTCGAAGTTCAAACCTTTCACGGAGATTCTAAACGTCTCCAAAGGTCTTTTCAGGCTGACCTCCGTCGAAGTGGAAAAAGCGAAGAACCTGCACTCCGACCCCCCCATCTATTGTTACATAATCGACATGGAACATAGAACCTTCTCTCATGAGTAGAAAATATGCTGGTAGGCAATCGATAGTTACTTCGACCGATTTCAGTTCAACACGACTCTCTCCGTTGTTTCTTACGTTTATAGAGAAAACCGGATAGTGAGAGTCACCTTCGCAAAAGTTTTCAGAAAAAAGAGAGCAATACTGGCTGGCTTCTTCGGGTGATCCTTTGCTGTTAAACATCCAAATGAAGAACTCTTTATCGACGGGATGGCAGATCACCGAAAAGCTGTCAGCCTTCTTGTATAAAAGACCACTGCTTCCTTGAATGTCATAAACGTGAATGGCATTCGCCAGAGATTGAGGATATAGACCAACAGCATTGCAAGAAGATATTACGAAGAAGCCGAACAACATAACTAAATTGATCGAAAATCGAATTCTTGGCATAAGAGTATCATATACCAGAAATCCAGAAGAGGGGGTGTTTTAAGAAGAATGACAACCTTCAGTGAATTCGGCTAGTCTTGACCAAGCAGAGGTAGTTAACAGTGAATCTTTTCTCAAGCTCTTAAAAGTATCGAAATGAGACGAAATTCTGATTACGAACGATTTGTTTGTTCTCTCTTGTGATAAATTTTTAGGAGGGAGGTGCTCTATGAGAAAACTACTGGTTTTTCTTGCTCTTGCTTTGCTAGGAATTTCCACATTTGCGGCCGCGCTTCAAACGCTCGTAATTGCCTATTATGGCGATCCAATATGGTTCAATCCGAACGCCAAGACAGACGATTACGGCGCCGCAATGACAAGGAATATCTTCAATCAGCTTGTTTCACTAGATGTCAACTATGATGTAATACCACAGCTGGCAACAAGCTGGGAAGTCTCCGGAGACGAAAAGGTTTACACTTTTCATCTTAGGGAAGGAGTCAAATGGCACGATGGAACAACGTTCACCTCTAAAGACGTAAAGTACACACTAGACGCCATTGTGAGCAACAAGGGCGCTGCATATGACAACTTGGCCATGATAGAGGAGGTACTTTGCCCGGACGACATGACCGCAGTTGTGAAGCTGAAGGATCCATACGCTCCGTTTATACCTTTCCTGGCCTGGTATGGCACGATGATAATGCCGGCGCACCTTTACGAGGGAACTGACTGGAATGACAACCCTGCGAATCAGGAACCTGTCGGTACCGGACCATTCAAGTTCGTCGAGTGGGTGAAGGGAGATCATATCACTCTCGAAAAGAATGATGACTATTGGGGTGAAGGGCCCTTTGTCGATCGGATAGTCTTTAAGATTATACCTGATCCAAACACGGCTCTACAGGCCTTCTTGAACGGCGAAGCAGATATCAATGAAAACAGACCCGGGTTCGGCTCATTAGCTATTCTCGAAATGAACCCCGAGGTCGAAGTCGTGGTCATGTCTTCGCCCAGCAGGTACTACGTTGGCTTCAATCTCACGGATGAGTCTAGACCCGTTACTAATCTGAAAGTAAGAGAAGCCATGGCCTGCGCTATTGACAAGCAGGCGATTGTCGATAAAGTGCTTGGGGGTTACGGGGGAATTGGTGAGTTCTTTTACACACCTGCAATTCCATGGGCCATTGATGAGAGCATCACTGCGCCGGACTACGACCCGGAGAAGGCAGACAGTCTACTGGATGAGGCCGGCTTCACAAAGGGCGACGATGGCTGGAGATTCGAAGTAGATCTTCTTTACTTCCAGGGTGCCGATTGGACTGACATGGCGGCTGTGATCAAGGAGAATCTGAAAAAAGTAGGAATTAAAGTAAACCTGGGTGAATACGAGATCGCAACCTGGATCGAGAAGGTGCTTAACGCTCACAACTACGACATTGCTTTACTGAACGGGTTCCAGGGTCCAGACCCCGCCAATCTCACCATGAGAGTCGGAACCGGTGGAGGATTGAACATTATGGGCTACTCAAACGATACAGTCGATTACAATTTAACAGAGGGCGCCAAGATATCTGACATAGAGTTGAGAAAGCCGTATTATTACGCGGTACAGGCAGAACTTGCAAAAGACCTACCCTTCGTTCCACTCGCTGAAGTATCTTATATCTATGTGTACAAGACTTACGTTGAAGGACTATATAAAGACCATCCAGGAGAAGCCGGACTTGGAAGTTACGCTTTCGTCAAGATCAATTTCTAGGTAGACTAGGAGGACGGTTATCCTCAACCGTCCTCCCTTATACTCCCGGAGGTGTCTGATTTGTCTTTCTTTGCAAGATACATCATCAGGAGAGCTATAAGTATCATTCCAATGGTGCTTCTGATAGTTGCCCTGAACTTCTTCATAATCCACCTTGCTCCTGGGAATCCGGCGCAGCTTATGTCGGGTCTTGAAAGGCCTTCTGAAGAAGTTATTAAAGCTCTGGAACAACAATATGGGCTTGACAAGCCGCTTATAGTCCAACTGGGGCTATATTATAAGAACATACTCCAGGGGAATCTGGGATATTCGTTCATCTATGGAACAAGTGTTAACGGACTGATTTTTGAGAGGGTGGGTGCAACAATTCTTCTCACTGTTTCTGCCGCAGTGATAGCCTTCTTGGTCGGAATAGTTCTGGCAGTTTGGGCGGCGGGAAGAAAGACTAAGATTCTCGATTCTCTCTTTTCCGTTCTTTCATACGTGTTTTATGCTATGCCTTCGTTTTGGCTGGCTTTAGTGCTGATTTTGGTGTTTTCATCTTCTTTCAAGTTGTTTCCGACTTCGGGCATGTTCAATGTGAGAGAAGACTATGAAGGCTGGAAAAAACTCTGGGATGTTCTCCATCACCTCTTCTTGCCTTGCCTCACGCTAGTTCTAATACAAGTTCCTGTATTTTTCAGAGTCACTAGATCTTCTATTGATCAGGTAAGAAGCGACGAGTATATAACAACTTTCACGGCGATCGGCCTCTCGAAAAAGAGAATATTCAGGAAGTATGTACTCAGAAACGCCATCCTTCCTGCGATTACGATTTTTGGACTAACGCTTGGTTATTCAATCGCCGGGGCCGCGCTAGTAGAGATTGTCTTTGCTTGGCCGGGAATGGGAAGGTTGATGCTTGACGCCGTTTTCAGGAGAGACTATAACCTTCTTCTAGGAATCTATTTCATTATGGCCGTCTGTATCTGTCTGGCGATATTAGTAACAGATATAGTCTACGCCTACGTTGATCCAAGGATAAGGTATCACTAAAGAGGTAAGCCATGATTATTGAGAATAATGTTTCTCTAGCTCGAGGAGACAGCAGGCTACTTAAATCTATAAGAAGATATATGTCAGGTACAAAAGGAGTTATTGGCCTTTCTCTGCTACTTATTTTTGTAGTGTTGGCCCTCTTCGCACCTCTAATAGCTCCCTTCAGCCCAGATGAAATGACAGATGACATTCTGAAATCGCCTTCTGCGGCTCATCTATTTGGGACGGATCATCTAGGCAGAGATATTTTCAGCAGAGTGGTTTTCGGGACGAGAATATCTCTTTCGGTAGGTTTTGTCGCGGCCGGGCTGTCGGCATTGATAGGGATATTTGTAGGTTCATTTTCCGGATACTATGGAGGTTTCACAGACAGCATTGTGAGTAGAATTATCGACACTTTTTTGATGATTCCTTCGTTCTTCTTGATACTGATTATCGTCTCAATATTCGGAAGCAATATCATTTACATAATGCTGGTTATTGGACTGACCACCTGGCCTGCAAATGCAAGGCTAATGAGGGCAGAGGCTCTCTCTCTACGGGAGAGGACATTCATAATGGTAGCGAGGTCGACGGGAGAATCTAGGCTGAGAATCCTCTTCGGCCATGTGATTCCGAACGGAGTGTATCCAGTAATTGCCAATTCAGCTCTTCAGATGGGAGGTGCGATACTTACTGAGGCAGCCCTGAGTTTCCTCGGACTTGGCGATCCCAATCTCTCAAGCTGGGGGAAACTAATATATCAGGCAAGGCCTTACATGACCTTTGCTCCCTGGACGATTGTAATACCTGGAATCTTCGTTGTCATGGCAGTGCTGGCGTTTTCCTTCATTGGAGATGGACTTCAGTATACATTGAATCCGAAGAATGTGAAGGGAGACTGAGATGGCGTTAATCACCATGAAAGATTTAGACATAAATTATAAACTTAAGAGCAGGACCGTCAGAGCAGTGAGAGGTTTTACCCTCAGCATTGACGAAGGGGATATCGTGGGAATAATAGGAGAATCCGGTTCAGGAAAGAGCACTCTGGCCCACGGTCTGATGCGTATTCTTCCAGAAAATGGATACATGGAAGCTTCTGAAATAGTTCTTAATGGGAGGGATATAAGCAGGATCTCTGATGCAGAGTTCAGAGAACTCCGCTGGGTGGAAGTTTCTATTGTATTTCAAAAGGCGATGAGCGCACTTAGCCCCGTTCACAAGATCTTCGATCAAATGTACGACACTATACTGTCTCACAAGCCGGCCACACGAAAAGAAGATGCAGAGAAGCTTCTTACGAAGCTCTTTTCTGTTGTGAACCTTCCTGCGAAGGCGCTATCTATGTATCCGCATGAACTCAGCGGGGGGATGATGCAGAGGATTATGATATCTCTGGGTCTTGTCTTCAATCCCAAATTGGTTATACTGGACGAAGTAACTACTGCGCTGGATGTTATCACGCAGGGGCAGTTGCTTGATGAAATCAAGAGGTTGGTGAGGGAGTTCAGGCTGACAGCGATTATGATCACTCACGACATAGGTACGGTAAATGAACTGTGCAACAAAGTTGCCATTATGTACGCCGGCGAACTGCTCGAATATGGCGAGGTTGAGGATGTTATTTTCAATCCTTTCAATCCTTACACAAAAGCTCTGGTTAAATCTCATCCCGACCTTAACCCACATGGCATGGGACTTAGGGGCATCCCGGGAACATTGCCCGATTTGTCGAACCCGCCCGAAGCCTGTGTGTTCTATGAGAGATGCCCTTACAGGAAGGATATTTGCGCGAAGGAAAAGCCTAAGCTCATCGATTATGCGGGCAGGAAAGTCAAGTGCCTGAGGGTTGGTGAGCTTTCATGAGCACTGAGATGCTAAAGGTAAAGAACCTTGTGAAGTACTTTCCTGTGAGGAAGATAGGTAAGAAGCAATATGTGAAGGCCGTTGACGATCTTACTTTTTCGATAAAGACGGGAGAGATATTCGGTGTTCTCGGGGAAAGCGGTTGCGGTAAGACCACGCTTGGCCGAGTAATAAACAGGCTAGAAATGGAGCAGAGTGGGGAAATCCAATTCTTGGGGCAATCTATATCCGGAAGAGAGTACAAAGAAGACAAATATTTCAGAAGGAAAATGCAGATGATATTCCAGAATCCTTATGATTCCTTTGATCCTCGATATATGATATACAAAAGCATGGATCTACCGATGAAGATAAACATGGTAGGGATCGATCAGAAGAGAAGGCTGGAAAAGATACTGGAGACTATGAACCATGCTAAACTCACACCGGCGGAGAGTCTATTGACAAGGTACCCTCACGAACTGAGTGGTGGGCAGCTTCAGAGAATATCCATCCTACGGTCGATGCTGCTCAACCCTAGATTTGTCGTCGCCGACGAATGTGTCTCGATGCTGGATGTCTCTGTCAGAGCAGACGTACTGAACCTTCTTCTTCAAGTTCATAAAGAGCTTGATTCTTCAATGTTATTCATAACTCATGATATATCGGTCGCCACTTATATATGTGACACGATAATGGTACTTTACGCCGGAAAGATAATGGAAATCGGATCGAGCAATGACATACTGAACAGTCCTTTGCACCCTTACTCAAAGGCTCTTGTTTCCTACTCGCCTACAATAAGAAAGGGAGAAAAGGAGCGATTCAGAATCACCGGAGAAGTAGTCACTCCGATCGATCCTCCTCCCGGATGCAGGTTCGCTTCGAGGTGTCCTGTGGCGAAAGAAAAATGTACTGTCGAAGAACCTAAGCTCAGAACTATTGACAACAACAGGCAGGTCGCCTGTCACTTTGTATAAAGGGGGTAGTTATGGACTCACTAAAGGCAGTAATCAGGAATGTACCGGAATACGAATACTTCAAGACGGTCGACGAGCTGAACGAATCGAGCAAAAAACTCGCGGAGCAGTATCCCGATCTTGCCAGCTTCTACAGGATAGGTGAATCGATGGCCGGAGATCCGATCTATTGCCTAAAGATAGGCAACGGTTCCAGGGCGATACTGATGTACGGTTTTCCGCATCCAAATGAACCGATAGGAAGCATGATGCTCGACTACCTTTCTCAGCAGCTGGTCGAAAACGAAGCCTTCAGAAATACCTTTAAGGACGTGAGCTGGTACATAGTGAAGGTAGCCGACAACGACGGGGCGAAGTTGAACGAAGGCTGGTTCAGAGGACCTTACACGCCCTTGAACTATGCGCTGAACTTCTACAGGCCGGCGAGTTTTCAGCAGGTAGAATGGACCTTCCCCATAAAGTATAAGACTCTCGACAACAACGATCCGATTCCCGAGACAAGGGCTCTGATGAACATAATCGAAGAGGTCAAGCCGATCTTCATATATAGCCTCCACAATGCCGGTTTTGGGGGAGTCTACAACTACATATCCGACGATGCTCCGATCCTTTATCCGATATTCGAGAAGGCCTACGAAGACCAGAATATCCCGGCAGCGCTTGGCGAGCCGGAGATGCCGTATGCAGTCAAGTTCGCCGAAGCAGTTTTCAAGATGCCGACGATGAGAGACACCTACGATTACTACGCAGCCAATACAGACAGGGATCCGGCAGAAATAATTGGGAAGGCGGGAACCTGCAGCTACGAGTACGGAAAGCAGTTCAACGAGAAGGTATTTGAGCTGGTATGTGAAGTTCCGTATTATTACAATCCCAAAATTGAAGATCTTTCCGAGACGGAGTTCATCAGGAGGGATCTTGTGCTTGCCAATATCGAAGACACAAAGCTGGAGGACCAGAAGATAAAAGAAATCTATTTCCCGTTGAAGGACAGGCTCGTGGTCGATACTCCTCTGCGGACCGCTCTCGACGATTTTCTTGAATCCTCCGAAAGGCACCTCCCTGTACAGGAGAACTGGGCAAAGACCGCCAAGGAATTGGAAAAGAAAGCGACTGTGGCCGAAGCCTTCGACAACCAGCAGGTCTCCAAGACCTACAAGATGCTTTTGTGGGGAATGCTCAGAAGGATCATGCTTCTCAACTACGAGAAGACGAACGACGATGAGTTCAAAGCTGCCGCAGAGAAAGCATATCGGCACATGAAGGACATGAGCGACAAACTGGAGAAGGAACTCGAGTACACGATTATCCCCATAAAGAAACTCGTCCAAATACAGCTGATGAGCGGACTATATGCCGCTCTTTATGCTCTCGAAAGAAGCTAACAGTCCTCAGCAGGACTCAGACAAAATGGTGGCAGACGGCTTCAGCATCCAGTTCATACGAGGCGAAAATAGGGACTGACTAGTTCCTCTCTTCTGTCCCATTTTTCGCCAATTTCGGCTAAGCTTGACTTGCCTGAGTTGTAGATGCCTGGCAATCGCTAGACACGAATAACAGCACATCTAAGCGGAGGTTCAGAAGATGGACAATCTCAGAATGCACGGCGATCCTCCATACAGAGTTGTAGTCGCTCATGGAGGACCTGGAGCGGCCGGAGGAGTCGCGCCCCTCGCGAGAGAGCTGGGAAAGAGACGGGGAGTTCTGGAGCCCTATCAGACAGAGAAGACGGTGTCCGGACAAATAGAGGAGTTAAGGGAGATTGTCGAGAATTATTGCATTTCCCCGGTTATTCTTCTGGGACATTCTTGGGGAGCGTGGCTCGTCTTCTTGTTTGCGGCAGAGCATAGCGATCTCGTGGATAGGATAATACTCATAAGCAGCGGTCCTTTCGAAAAGCATTACGCTTCCGGTATTATGAATACTCGCCTGAACCGTCTTGACGCAAAAGAAAAGGCTAGAGCGGAAGAGCTCATGAGCCTCCTGAACAATGCAGAACTGAAAGATAGAGTACTGCTATCTGAATTCAGAGAACTCCTGGCCAAGACAGACCACTTCGATCTTCTCGAAGATGCCGAAAGAGTCGAAGTCAATATCGATGCAGAGATATACAAGAGCGTATGGACAGAGGCCTCAGAGATGAGGCTCAGCGGAGAGCTTCTCGAGAATGGCAAGAAGATTCGCTGTCCCGTTCTCGCGGTCCATGGCGATTACGACCCCCATCCGGCAGAGGGTGTCGAGATCCCGCTTTCAAGGGTACTTGAGAATTTCACATTCAGGGTTCTGGAAAGATGCGGTCACATGCCCTGGATGGAAAGACATGCCAGAGAAGAGTTCTACAGGATTGTAGAAGAAGAACTTGAGAAAAGATAATCTCTCTCGACATCCGAATATGCAGAGGCTGGAATTGACAAAAAATACCGATTGGTTCAGCAAAATCCCGCAGAAAAGGAATCACGACACCAAACGAGCGTGGGGAGAGCAAAGATTCATAAACAGGCTGACGCAATCATTATGAATCCAGGCGTAAACGGAATTCAACAAACCTCTTCGCCAAAGCATTAACAGGAGTCTGACCCTATTTAATGAAGGCAGTGTAGCTGCTGTAGTATAGATTTAAGTTGTGGAATGGTAAGCTTAACAGCAGATCAACGGCAGATATTCCGAGGTGGTTTATGAAGAATCTGAACTGGCCTTACAGAGGTCTATCTAATTATCTCCAACCAATAGCAAGTGGGCATCTAGTAGTGGTTGGAGGACTGCATATGAGCGGAAAAACAACGTTTCTGCTAAACCTGGCATATAAATTCGCACTTGAAGGTGGGCGGGTTGCCTTTTTATCATGTAGCGAGCCTTCCAAAAACCTTCAGACAAGACTTTTGCGAAGAGTTTTCGAATCACAGCTAAAGCTGGAAGATACGAAAGATCTGCCCACAGATGAATTAGATGAATTGAATCGCAGTTTGTATGAACTGAAGCAGCTCACATTAGATATTGTAGATTTGAAGGTACGTAGCATAGAAAGAACGATAGAAGTTGCTGCCGAACTCCATCACTCTAGAGGGATCGAAATCTTCTTCATCGACGACCTTTACCTCCTGTCAGGAAAGAGGAAAGCTTGTGGCCTTCTAAAGCAAGTTGGAATGACCCTGGGCATTGTATTCATCGTTGCGACCAAGCTGAAACACTCAGCGTACAGAAATGCTGGAAAGATGCCAAGAATAGAGGATTTTGAAGGAAACGGTTCATACTTGGCAGAAGCCGATACCATTATGTTGCTTCATTGTCCACCTGATGATTGGTCAGGTTCATATGGAATAGACAAGGTTGAAATCACCTTATCCAGAGCCGGTGGCGTCGACGTAGATTTCACGGAAGTTCTTCAATTTGACTGGAGCAAGGCTGTTGTAAATGACTAGCCCTGAGAGTCAAGAAGCCGTGTGCATTGGACAAGCGATGGGTTGGAGTTGCGAGCATCAAGTTTTGCCTTTTTTGAACGAGAATGGTTTCTGTCGCAGATATGATTTGTGGCGCTTAGAAGCACTTTTGAAGCAATAATTGCAGCCGAGAGTACACTAGGTTCTACAGAAGAAAGAGAAGCGAGAATGTTTGAAATGAAGGACAGACAGACAGCTTCCAAAAGCAAAAGAAGTCTTTAAAGAATAGTCTGTCCCAAGTTATGCCGATACATAACTAGCGGTGGTTTGCCATTTTAATGATCACAATTGACAGACTGGTTCAGGATTGTCATTTGTTTTCTCCCCAGGTAGAAGTTACAGATTGGAGTACACCAACATTAGAGGCTAAACAGTTAATCCCAGGTTCTGGGTTTTTTTCTGGCCGAATACCGTTCTTCCTTCTTGGCAAGAACAAAAAGAGACATCAATTGGTGTTATCATATATGATAATATACTAATGTAGGTGAGTTTCTTTCTAAATTTGAAAAGTGGTGTTATAGATGGCAGGATTTGAAAAGCTGAAAGCCAACCTGATGAAGAACGAGGAATTCGCGCACATATACAATGAGAGAAAACCTTTAAGAAACTTCATAGATGAACTGATTGAACTCAGAGTTGAGAAGGGTATGACTCAAAAGGATCTAAGCGAGCTCACCGGCATAAGCGTTCCGAATATCTCAAGAATAGAGGCAGGAAAACAGAATCTTTCCTACCAGACTATGCACAAACTCGTCAATGCTCTTGGAGGCAAGATCCTAATAACAGCGCAGGCCGATAATTGCATCAGTCTTTCCAACGTGGCAGCGGAGAAACTACAAGAACTAAGCGTAGAGGCTAATACCTCACCAGAAGAATTCCTAATGAACCTTTTACAAAAGGCTTCAGAAGAATCGATAACCGTCTAGATCAGACTCTCAGGTTCATAACTTGCTTTGCTATAAATGTCTCTACCAAATATGAAACTGGTACAAATCGGATTACAAGTGTGTGCTGGAAGTCATTTGAATGTTTGGATATCACTATCGCCACTTGAACGAACAAATACGGAAAGAAAGGGAAGAATTCTTCAGCAGGGATCTGCATTCATCTTCATTACACGTAGCGGTATTTCTCCGGAGTACGAGTCTGACCATTTTTCTGGGGATTCTCTTTCTCAATAAAGCAAAATAACTCATCATCTTCCCGAATTAGCATTGTCCTTTTGAAACTTCGGCCAGGGAGCAGCATTCATAAGCCCGCCGTTGTCATCACTTATGGCATAAAGATAGCCATCGTTGCTACCTATATAGATAGTGCCATCATTTCCAATAGCAGGACTGGAATAAACGCTACCTCCAGTAACATAATTCCACTTCAGGGTACCATCGCTGTTTAAGGCATAGACGCGGCCGTCGTGACAGCCGAAGATGATTGTCCCGTCTGCTCCTAGAGCAGGCGTCGAATAGATCGAATCGTAAGTATTGAAGCTCCAGTTCACTGAACGCGAAGGGCTCAAACAGAAAAGACGTTCATTACCGGAACCAAAGTAGATGTTATCACCGCAATCAATTACTGGGCTGGAATCAAGACAACCCCCAACTTGATTCTCCCACAGCTTTGCACCGGAAGAACCAGATAGACAATAAAAATAACCGTGGACTGCTCCGACATAAATCCTTCCTGTGGGCGCAATTGCAGGGCTTGAATTAACCCAATGAGAAAAGATATACCCCACTGTGAAACTCCACTTTGTCGTTCCACTAGGATTTAGAGCGTACACTTTGTCATATGCGCCGAAGTGTATAGAGGAATCAGCACCAATAGCCGGGCTGGAGTTAGAAATCCCAAAGGGCCCTCTAGACCATCTCTTGGTCCCGTCTGGATTTACAGCAAATACATAACCGTTCGAAGTGGTGCCACTTGAACTGGTCACATATATTGCACCATCCTCTCCTATTGCTGGACTAGAGTATATCTTGCCTCCGGCAAAAAACTTCCAAAGCTCTGCTCCCGAATTATCAATGGCAAACAAATAGCCGTTGGAATTACCAAGATATATGATCCCGCTAGAACTAATCGACGGGCTAGAGCGAACAGCACTTCCCATATAGTGCTTCCATTTTAGAACACCGGATGAGTCAACTGCATATAAATAACCGTCATCCGAACCAAAATAAACGGTTCCATCATCACCAATAGCGGGATTAGAAAACACCCATCCATCTGTCTTATATTTCCATACAAGTGTTCCCGGGTTAGGCATCGGGGGTTCATAGAAGAACGCCCAGAAAGCAATTGAAGAGTACAGACCTTCATTGTCTTGAGCCCTAACCTCGAAAGTGTGATTTCCCTTTGAATATCCCGACCAAGTGTAGCTTGTAGTCAATCCGTAATTTATCCATCCTCCTCCATCTTTACGGTATTCGTATTTCGAAATACCATTATCGTCAGTTCCGCTCCAAGAGAAGGTATTATTTGAATCCTCTATAGTTCCTTCAGTGCCTCCAAGTTTAGTCACTATAGGGGGTTGATTAAGAGAACTGTAGGTGAAAGTCCATATAACAGTATTTGAGTAGGCCCCCATATTATCTTGTGCCCTTACCTCAAAAATGTGGCTTCCTTCTGAATAGCCACTCCAAGTGTACGTGTTGGCAAGGCCGTTACTCTCCCATATTCTTCCATCCTTTCTGAATTCGTACTTTATGATAGAGCCATCAGCATCCGTCCCTATCCAAGAGAATGAGTTGTTTAGAAGACCTGTGATTCCTTCCAGACCTCCGGACTTAGCTATTATCGGTCGTATATTAGGCAGAATACATGATGAAGTGAAAAGCAGAATAAGACCGACGACAGCAATTGCTGAAGCGTACTTTCTCATACCTCCACCACCTAAGCAGTCTATTTGATTTCGACTAGAAGAGGGCTTGAAGCTTTTTGAATATTTAATGCTGTAAATATTATAGCACTGCAACACATTATACAAAGCACCCTTTGCCACAACTATTGTTGTTGCGTGGAAACCAAGGTGCTATAATTCCATTGCATGGGGGTGCCCCCGTGGGCGGAGCAGGAAAAAGGCTCCGCTTAACCTTTCTTTTCTATCCTTAGGAATATCCTCACAGAATTATCTTCGATTTCTCGTTTAGTGTGAAAATGGAGTCTGACCCTATTTATCTAGATCCTCATCTTCAATACCAGGTAACCATCTCAAATATGACGACCATCGCTGATTTTGCATATCCTGATAAAAAGCTCCTTATCTACATCGATGGCTACACTTATCATAAGGGCAAAGGGCAAGGGAAAATAGACCTGGATAGAAGGCAAGAACTAATACTTAGAGCCAGCGGCTACGAAGTCATTCGGATCGGAGCCAAAGACCTGGATGATGACGAGATAATGGAACTATATCTTAAGTCAATATCCAAGATATTTGACTAGTAGTGTTCCGTCAAGAAAGCAACTCATTAGTACTGCCCAAGCTTGCTTTGGAAAACCTTCGCTTGAATTTATCACTTAATCTTCTGAAAACAGCTGAACAAGCCAAAGTATTTTCAGAAACGAAGAATTTTGCCACTACAAACTCTGTATTCAGAGAGTGAGTTCTTCTTGAGGCGTTACCTTGTCGGGTTGTGTTATCTTCATTAATGAAAGAATCTTCGAAGCAAGGGGTAGTGATTTGG
>Ga0334901_1002905_pt1 | contig 13729 bp, 9 predicted proteins | sample GraSluR3_MG_3_FD_207216 | JGI IMG/M metagenome (GOLD analysis project Ga0334901, IMG submission 207216) | Sludge microbial communities from methane-producing bioreactor in Wageningen University, Netherlands - Granular Sludge_15_08-R3 | ecosystem: Engineered > Bioreactor > Anaerobic > Unclassified...
AAGTGAAATTCTTCCGCATTTAAAAAGGGAGATAGAAAAGAGCGGTAAACAAGATCAGATGATTTTTATTTGTTTCGGCTGGGAAACCATTCTCGATGCAAAAAAAGAATTTCCAGACAATGCATGTTACTGGTTAAGTTCGAACAAACAGGGGCTTGAAAAGAAAATGGTGGAAGCTGCCGAAGCCGGGCTGGAAGGAGTGAATCTGAGTTACAAGATTATTAATGAGGATGTTATGGATTTGGCCAAAAAACTGAACATCGAGGTTTTGACCTGGACGGTGAATGACCCTGAAATTGCCAAAAAAATGACCGACCTCGGTGTGAAGGCCATTACCACCGACCGGCCCAAATGGTTAAAAGAAGAAATGGAAAAATTATAAAAACAAAAAGGAGCAGATTTTTGCTCCTTTTTTCGTTTTTAAATTGGATAAGTTACTATTTGGTCAGCCTTTCCAACCTTTTCATTATAGAGAATATAAATGCAGCCGAAGCCAGACAACACACTACGAAAATGGCCCAGAGTTGCCAGAGTTCCAAACGATCCCAGAAATAACTGCCAATTCCCAGCAATTTGTTTCCCACCGCTGTAGCGAGCAGCCAGCCCCCCTGCATCAGTCCCTGAAACCGTACCGGCGAAACTTTCGAAACAAACGAAAGCCCCATTGGACTGAGGAACAGTTCGGCAATGGTAAGCACCAGGTAACTGCTCATCAGCCAGTAAGGCGAAACCCGCGATGTGTCGGGCACTGCTTCTCCCTGCAATTGTACCGGCGAAACTACGTCGAGCGATGCGACAAGCATAATCAGAAAGCCGAACGAGGCAATAATCATCCCGATTCCGATTTTTTTCGGGGTGGAAGGTTCCATTCCGCGATTGGCAAGCCACGTAAAAAGGCCCATTACCAAAAACGTGAGTGAAACAATAAACAGCGGGTTAAACGACTGGAAAATTTCGGGTGCAATAGCGTGTTGCGGATCGCCGTTGCTGTAAAAATACCAGGTCAAAAATCCCAGTCCGGCAAACAAAATACCACCTAAAGTGCGTATTTGTTTTTTCAGTTTTTTGCGCAGCAGCATTATCAACCCTGTCACGGCGCCGATAAATGCCAGGATATACCAGAGGTTAAAAAACAGGTAAGTAAACGGACCTACTGATTTTACAGTATAATCGCGGGCAAACATGGTTTGTGTGAGACCGTTTTGGTGGAACGACATCCAGAAGAAAATAACCACTACAAAAACCAGCAGCAAAGCAGTTACGCGCGGACGTTCCTCCTTGTTCGATGCCTGCAGCATCCAGGCCACAAAAGCCGCGAAAAGTCCGAACGCAAATCCAATGTCGGCGTTGCCAAAACCGAAATAAATGCCAAACGCAACAATGAGCATTACACCCAAAGAAATTCCGATTTTTTTGAAACTTTTTTCCACTTTCACCTCTTTCGCAGTTGCCGTAACTTCCTTATTAGGCAGTAATTTGCTAAAAACGAGATATACCAGCAACGAAACAAACATTGCTCCGGCAGCAATGGCAAAAGCATAATTGTATCCTTTCGAAAAAACATCGATGTATTCGTGTGCAAATTGGTTCAAATCGGTTACCGGACCATTCAGGCAAACACTGTTGGCCAGTTCTGTAAATTGTGCGGAGTGTGTGAGTTTACCGCCGATAACCTGGTGGCACAAAGCCGGCAAACTGCCATCATGCAGAAAACCATTGGTTTTTAACCACCAGTTGCGCATTGCTGTGGCGGCAAAAGGCGCAAAAAATGCCCCTACGTTAATTCCCATATAAAATATAAGGTAAGCTTTGTCGCGCAGTTTTTCGTACTTTGAGTTGTCGTACATTTGCCCGACCACCGCCTGCAAATTTCCTTTAAATAAACCATTTCCCAACGCAATAGTGAAAAGGAAAACAATAGTGAGTGAAAGCGGCATTCCCGGTATGGTCATCAGAACATAACCGGCAAACATAATAATGATTCCGGCAAGTATTACAGTTTTGTATTTTTTGGTGGCATCGGCAATTATACCGCCAACCAGCGCAAGTGCGTATATGGCAAAATAAAACCAACTGTAGATGCTGCCGGCAATTTCGGCATTTACACCGTATTTTGCCTGAAGAAAAAGCACAAGGATAGCCATCATGGTATAGAAACCAAATCGTTCGCCCATATTAGCGAAAAAGGCGACTATCAAACCTTTGGGATGATTTTTAAACATCGGTTAACGATTATTCGGTTTTTGTTGATAGAATTGTCACAGAACAGACAAAGATAGTTTTCCTTCAGGAAAATGAATGGTGATAAAAATCAGCTTTGATAGTTTTGGAAAAAATTTGATCTGATACGGGCCGTTTAACGTGATGCATTTTTAATTTTATTGTTTGAAAACCAAAAAACTGACGCAACTTTTTTAGTCCTTCGTGCATCTGTTAACCAATAGAAATTTACTGATGATGAAAAGAATTTTGTTGTTTTTGGCGTTGGTAATCCTTTTCGGGTGTAATAAAAACGAGGATGAAATTTATTCGGTATTGTTTGATATAAACGATTCCAATTACCCCACCCGTTACCGAAAATTATCACCACTTGAAAGAGAAAACAAGCAAAAAGAGTTTGAGCAGGGACAATTTACTTTTGCCGAAATTGATTCATTCGGTTTCGTGGGGTGGTCGTACAACAGCGATTACGAGGTTCGGAAACAACTATACAAAAACCAGTTTACTGATGTAGCAACTTTAATTACTGAAGCAAAGCTTTATTTGGTTGAAAAAAGTCAGTTTACCGGAATTATCGATACAGCGCAGTTGGTTCCGCAAAAAACTGATGCGCGGTTTTTGGATTTTGGCGGTACTTATTCCAGACCAGATTCTTCTGTTTACAACCATTTGGGAATCAGTTTTGGTGAACAGGAAATAGATGGTTTGGAAGTTTATAATTCATTGCTGAACATTTCGGCCAATGCAACAGGAGTTCATCACATTTTTGGCCACTGGTATCCGGATGTTTATATTCCACCAACCGATCAGGTGTCGGTTGAACTGGCCAAAACGGTTCTAACCGGCCGCGAATTAACCAGCTACAATGGCTGGCATCAGAAATTAACCCACATCATTTCTGAACCTGATTTGCAGGAATACCGGAAAATAATTTATCCCTATATTACAAAAAACCATTTGGAACTGCGTGTTTGTTGGGAGTTTAAGCCGTCGCACTGGCAGATTTTTATGGATACCACAACGGGAGAAATATTGCTGGAACGAGACACAAATTTTTACCCACTTTAAGTTAGTATTCGTATTTGTAGATGAAATTCCCCCCGCAGGGTGAAAATCCCGGGTCAATTCCGTAATAGAAAGTATGTTTTTCAGTAAGCCGGTTCAGTTCATAAAAATTCTTTTCTACAACGTTGCCATCTTTGGTAATTTCGTCAATAAAGCCATTCGGTGTATAAAAGTATTTTTTCACATAACTGGTTTTCCCGGTTAAAATAATTCTCTTCTCTTCATTCAGCCTGCCGTTTTTATAAGCGTAAACAAACGTGTCGTAAACGTTTTCTTTGGCTTCATCCTGAAAACTTTCTTTTTTAACCAGTCTGCCGCTACGGTCAAATTCAAAACCGTGTGCATACTGAAATTTCCATTCATTGTTGTTGAAATACCAGAATTCCTCCCACCGCAATTTGCTTCCGATATATTTGTATAGGGTTTTATGACTGAGTTTGCCGTCTGATTTGTAGCGTTGTTTTTCTGAAAGCAGGTTTCGCGAATAAATATAACGAGTTGAATTTTGATATTCCCATTCGCCCGAGCGGTAATAAAAAGTGCTGTCAGTCAACTGTTGGCTGGACTCGTTAAATTCCCTCTTGTTTATTATTTCCGGAATGCCGCTATAAGAAATCACTTCCTTTATTACATTCCCGTTATTATCATAGAAAAATGCTTTTGAGGAAATTTCTTGTTCGGGATTTCTTTGGCAAAAAGCGGTTTCCTTTTTATAACGAAAATTCTCTTGTTCATCAAAAATCAAAGAGGTATCAAACTCGTTCTGTTTGCACGAAGAAAACCAGGTGAGGCAAAGAATTGCCAAAATTGATGTAATTTTAAGGTCCGATAACTTCATTTTACTGGTATTTTTTTACAATGATGTTTTGAATTGAAAATTGGTTGCGTTATAAATACTGAAAGTATGAAACTCTTTACAACAAAACAAATAGCCGGAATCGACAAATTTACCATTGAAAACGAACCCATCGCCGACATCGATTTAATGGAGCGGGCGGCCATGCAAATTACCAACTGGCTGGTGCAGCGTTTTTCTACCGAACGGAAAATGGTGTTTTTTGCGGGTCCGGGAAACAACGGTGGCGATGCGCAGGCCATTGCGCGGCAACTGGCCGAATTCGATTACCCGTGCGAAGTTTACCTGCTCGATTTTGGAAAAGAATTAAAAGGTTCGCCTGCCATAAACTGGAAACGACTGGAAGACCAGGATAAGATGAAACTGGCTAAAATCCGGCAAGTTGACGATTTTCCTAAAACAGACCCGGCAGATATTCTCATCGATGGGTTGTTTGGCTCCGGGCTTTCCCGTCCGCTGGAAGGGCTGCCGGCTGAATTGGTACAAAAAATTAATGCCCTTTCCAACACCACCGTAGCTATTGATATCCCCAGCGGTTTAATGGGCGAAAACAATACCGAAAATATTCAGGAAAATATTCTCCGGGCAGATTTTACCCTTACTTTTCAGTTTCCGAAAATCAGTTTTCTGTTTGCCGAAAACGAACCGTTTACCGGAAAATGGGAGGTGCTTCCCATTGGTTTGCATCCCGAAGGAATTGCACAAACTCCATCTGATTTTTATTTTGTTGAAAAAGAAGAAGTGAAGGAAATGCTTCCGGTACGTTCGAAATTTGCCCACAAGGGAACGTTCGGACATGCGCTGCTCATTGCCGGAAGTTACGGAAAAATGGGAGCCTCAGTCCTGGCTTCAAAGGCTTGTTTACGTTCGGGAGTCGGACTTCTGACTACGCATGTTCCACACTTCGGGTATTCCATCATTCAAACTGCTGTTCCCGAAGCTATGGTGAGCATCGATGACCACGATTCCATTTTTACCGGCGTTCCTGATCTGACACCTTTCACTGCAATTGGAGCGGGGCCTGGAATCGGAATGAAAAGCAATACACGTAAGGCACTGCTTGAACTCATCCAAAAGGCAAAAGTACCGCTGGTTCTCGATGCCGACGCGCTGAACATTCTTTCTGAAAACAAAGAGTGGCTGGAGGATTTGCCCGAAAATTCCATTCTGACTCCGCACCCCGGAGAGTTCAGACGGCTGGCAGGTGAAACGGCCAACTCCTGGGAACGGATTCAAAAACAACGGCAAATGGCCACGGAATTCAAAATAATTATAGTGTTAAAAGGTGCATTTACTTCCATCGCGCTGCCTGATGGTAAAATTTATTTCAATTCCACCGGAAATCCGGGAATGGCCACTGCCGGAAGCGGCGATTCGCTAACCGGAATCATTCTCGGATTGCTGGCTCAGCATATTCCGGCTGAACAAGCTGCCATTGCAGGTGTTTTCCTGCACGGACTTGCAGGCGACATTGCCGCCGGTGAAAAAGCGGAAAATGCTTTAATTGCCGGAGATGTTACCGATTGTTTGGGAAAAGCGTTTTTTGAATTGAAACAGAACAGCAGTTTTACCCGCAAAAGCTAAAAAGGTTGCGGCGTTCCACAATAAAAATTCTATTTTTAGGTCTTAAAATAAATTCAGAAAAATGAGAACATTGATTTTTATAGTGGCAATTACACTGGCAATGCCCGTTTTTGGCCAGCGAAGGGGAAAATCTGATGAGGGAACTACCCCCGCGTTTCAGGAAGGAATTGCTTATGCGCTTCCCCGCACCGGATTGAGAATAAAAGTAAAAGCCGTTAAAGAAACTTTTGAACCCGGTCCGTATGCTGCATATGCTGAACAATTGCTGGGAATTTCAGACGCAAAAACCAGGGCTTCGGTCAACTGGTACATCGGTGATGTGGCACTGGAAACTTTTGCCGAACCCGACCCGGATCAGGTTAGAAAAGCGCTCGGTAATGCTGCATTTCTTGTCAATCTTACTGCCGAAGGGATCATCTCCGGAATTAACTCCGGGAAAGCACCACAAGGTATTGCTTCGTTAAAAACCAGTCTTTTTGTTGGCGATAATCAAAAAGATGACGGGTTTTCTTTCGCCAATATTAACGACAGGCCGGTTATTGCACCGGGCGACTCGTCGAATAATTTCAGGCCAACCCGTGTGAGCCCGGAGCGAAAAGCGGCCGAAGCAGCCGAGCGGATTCTCGAATGCAGACTGACGCGTTACCACATGGTTGCCGGTCTGATGGATGAATTTCATCCCGACGGCGAAGCCTATAAAGCGAGTCTGAAAGAACTGGAACGTATTGAAAAAGACTACCTGAGTCTGTTTGCCGGCCGCACAACCTACCATACGGAGAAATTCAGTTTCGATTTTGTTCCGACATCCTCTGCCGACAGGGGTGAGGTAGTTTTTCGGTTTTCGGAAAATGCAGGGGTTTTGCCGGCGTCCGATCTTTCGGGAAAGCCGGTTACCGTTCGGGTTGAACCCGGCAAAGAGCTGGTTTCAAAATTTTCGGGACTGGCGGCCTCGGAAAACCCGGCAGCCGGGGAAAGTGGTGTCTATTACAGGATGCCTGCTGTGGCAAACGTGAGTATAATCTATGAAGTGAATACTATTGCCACTGCACGTGCTGTAATGGCCCAGTTTGGACAGGTTGCACCCGTGCCCGAGGAATTGCTGTTTGGTGATTACGCCGTCGAATTTCATCCCGAAACCGGCGCAGTAAAATCGGTTGTTAAAAAATAAACACTATCGGAAAAGGGTGACTCAGCAAAGAAGTCACCCTTTTTTGATCTGGTCATTTTTATAGGCTGCAAATTTTTATATTTTTATCCGCCTGAAATCAATCTAAAATAAACTAATTTTTAATTAAAATGAATGATAAAAAAAGAACTTTAAGGGACTCTGCCGCAATTCGCTGGCTGGTGCTGGTACTGGTAAGCAGCCTCATGTTTTCAACCTATTATTTTCAGGATTTCTTTTCGCCGCTCCGCGAACTGATGGAAACCGACCTGGGAATAAACAGCGAAGAGTTTGGGCGGGTAATCGGCCTTACTACAATTGCCAACATGTTCGGGATGATCATTATTGGAGGAATTATTCTTGATAAGTGGGGAATCCGTTTGGCCGGCCTGGCATTTGGTGGTTTGGCCGCTTTGGGTGGAGTTATTACTGCTTTGGCATCTATGGGGTATTTTGGTGATGATAAATCATCGGTTCTTACCGGTTTGATCATTGGCCGTATTTTGTTTGGATCTGGCCTGGAGGTAGTTTGTGTAGTTGTAACCCGCACCATTGTAAAATGGTTTAAAGGATACGAACTGGCGCTGGCTATGGCCATTAACATGGGATTTGGCCGATTGGGATCTGCGCTTGCCATTGCCATTTCGCTCGATATTGCAGGTGTTGCTGTATCTCCTGCCGTAGTTTTTGCCGCTGCGCTCATCGGATTGTCACTTATATTCTTTGTCGTTTACCTGTTTTTCGATATAAAAATGGACAACCAGGTGAAAGCTGCAAAAGCAGCCGAACTCGCAAAAGCAGACGCCGTGCTTGCTGCGGGCGCCGTGCGGGAAAAAGCTGAAGCAGCTGACGAAGATTTTCATTTTTCAGATTTGGTGAAACTGGCAACCAATAAGTCTTTTATTTATATAGCTCTGCTGTGTGTTGCGTTTTATTCGGCAGTCTTCCCGTTTATTCAGTATGCTCCGGACCTGCTGGTTAACAAGTTCGGTTTCAGCTATGTTTTGCCTGAATCGGCCACCGTGGTTGCGTTTGGCAGTGAGGCTCTTGGAAGTTCACTGGTTTTTATTGTAATTTTCCTTTTTGCCCTTGCAGTTACTTTGATTCCCAACAATCTGAAAGAAAAGAACGCAAAACGGTTATCCGTTTTAATTATTCTCGGCATTTTTGCTGTAATCGTTTTCTTTGTGCGCGATACGCTGGGCGTTTGGCTGGTTAACGGCCCGAAAACTGCATCGCTTATTCCGTTGGGCACTATCATTTTTACCCCTATTTTTGGAAGTTATGTGGACCGGAAAGGAAAAGCAGCTTCCTTAATGATTTTGGGGTCGTTGCTGCTTATTTTTGCACACTTGTCACTTTCTGTATTTCATTCACCCATTTTGGCCTACTTCGGATTGCTGAGCCTCGGTATTGCATTTTCACTGGTACCGGCTGCCATGTGGCCATCGGTGGCTAAAATTGTAGCGGAAAACCGGCTCGGAACAGCTTATGCATCCATGTTTACCGTGCAAAACTGGGGACTTGGCGCTTTTTTCTGGGGAATTGGCGCGTTGCTTTACAAGGTAAATCCAGCCGTGGTCAAAGCCATTTCCGATATGCGGGAGTCGTTGCTGGCACAAGGCTTTTCGGGCGGCGAGGTGTCCGATAAAATTAAACTGCTGCAAATAGAAGGATCGTTGCCCTACTACGATTATACATGGCCCATCCTGATGCTGGTAGGCTGTGGTGTCATATCTATTTTTCTTGCTTATAAACTTAAACAAGCCGATAAAGAACAAGGTTACGGACTGGAATTGCCGTCATGAGGAAACCTGAATAAAACTATGGGAGTAGGTCATTTAAAATATTGTACATTAAAGTATTCTGTTAATTCAAAATTTTTAAACGAAATGAAAAATATAAAAGATATTCAGCCCACCGAAGTGTGGCGTATTTTCGACCAGCTGCTGGCCATTCCGCGTCCATCAAAACATGAAGAACAAATCCAGGATTGGGCAGTGAATTTTGGGAAAAGTCTGGGGCTGGAAACGTTAAAAGACGAAGCGGGAAATGTAATTATTCGCAAACCGGCAACTCCCGGTATGGAAAACCGTAAAGGAGTGATTTTGCAAGGCCACCTCGACATGGTTCCGCAGAAAAACAGCGATAAAAAACACGATTTTACCGCCGACCCCATCGAAGCTTTTGTTGACGGCGAATGGGTAACTGCGAACGAAACCACGCTGGGCGCCGACAACGGAATCGGTGTTTCCTCGGCACTGGCGGTGCTGGCATCGAAAAACCTGAAACACGGTCCGGTTGAAGTATTGCTTACTGCCACCGAAGAAACCGGAATGGATGGCGCCAACGGAATTAAAGCCGGTGTTTTGCAGGGCGATATTTTAATCAATACCGACTCGGAAGACGAAGGCGAATTGTATGTGGGATGCGCCGGCGGTGAAGATGTAAATGTGCTTTTTAATTATGAAGAAGAAGAATTGCCTGCCGGTTTTATGGCATTCAATCTGAATGTTACCGGAATGAAAGGAGGTCATTCAGGAATCGATATCCGCTTGCAGCGTGGAAATGCTATTAAGGTGTTTTTCCGGATTTTGCATGTAGCGCAGGAAAAACTGGGTGCACGACTGGTCGCCATCGATGGGGGCAGTCTGCGCAATGCCATTCCGCGCGAGGCTTTTGGTACGGTTGCCATTAGCGAAGCCAGCACAGGCGATTTCGTGGCACTGGTAGATGAACTGACGGAAACCATAAAAAAAGAACTTTCGGCCACTGAACCCGGTTTGAAAGTGGAAGTGAAAGAGGCTGAATTGCCCGCTGCAATTATGGATGAAAAAACGCAGAAAAATCTTACCGTGGCGGTGATTGCCTGTCCAAACGGTGTTATTCGCATGAGCGACAGCATGGAAGGACTGGTGGAAACTTCTACCAACCTGGCCATTGTAAAATCCGATGCCAAAGCTAAAACGGTTAGTGCAGCCTGCCTGATGCGCAGTTCGGTGGATTCGGCTAAAGAAGAGCTCGGCTCAAGGATTAAAGCTGTTTTTGAACTGGCCGGTGCCATGGTTTCATTCTCAGGAGCCTATCCCGGTTGGAAACCCAATATGGATTCGCCCATCCTGAAAACCATGCAGGAAGTTTACAACAAAAAATTTGGAAAAATTCCGGAAATCAAAGCCATCCACGCCGGACTGGAATGTGGGATTCTGGGCGGAAAATACCCGCACTGGGATATGATTTCCTTTGGCCCGACCATCCGTTTCCCGCATTCACCCGATGAAAAAGTGAATATTGGAACCGTTCAGAAATTCTGGGATTTTCTGGTAGCTACGCTGGAGAGTATTCCGGAGAAATAGAAATCGCTTTTTGCGTTGCAAAATTCTGAATAGGAATGGAGTTTTATCTTCTCGTAAGATGAAACTCCATTTTTTTTACTTGTTATTTTCACGTGGGGAAATTTTAATATTGTTTGAATCGTCCGAATTAGAATGATTTTTCTAATTTTATTGCAAATAAATGAAACACATTTAAATTTCATTGCTTTGAATTCGAATTTAAACCTTAAAACTACAGCCATGAACGGGACTGAAATATCTCCTGAGATTGAACGTGAATTTGTTTTAGCTTCTTCAAATTTTCAGCCAGAAGGTCATAAACGCCTTTGCGAAAGTGTGCTTAAACCTGACTTGGAACATGCTGATTGCGACAGTCCATTTTTTGCTAAAAAAGTTGTTTTTACCGGCGTTTTAAAATCGATTGTCAGGAAAGATACTGCCGAATTGATTCAAAAGATGGGAGCCGATATCGATACTACCATTACCGAACGAACCAATTTTGTAATTCGGTTGATTTTTGAAGAGGAGTTTTTGAGGATGTGCGGAATAAATAATTAAAAGTGTGACAATGTATTTATCTAAATTTCGTATAAAAGGATACCGCTCGATAAAAGAACTTGACCTTAATTTCAATAAAGGAGTTAATATTATTATAGGTGAAAATAACTCTGGAAAAACAGCAATAATTGATGCTTTACGAGTTTGTTTGAGTTACGGAAACCAGTTTAGGGATATTTATATAAACAAAGAACGGGATTTTTACATTGAGCAGGAAAATCCATTAAATGATGCAAAAGAAATTCGTTTTGATTTGATATTTGAAATTGATAATCCTTTTGAAGCATCAGTTTTTACAGATTTTATTTCGCAACATCCTCATAAGAAAGAGGAACAAACAATTCAATTGCATTTCAAATATTATTACGAGAAAAGAAATGATAAAAAAGTTTTGCGTTGGAGTGTTTGGGGAGGAGATAATGAAGGACAAATTGTTCCACCTGAAGCATTACAACTCTTAAGTTTCACTTATCTCGGCCCTTTGCGCGATGCGGTAGAAAAATTACGACCAAATTCAAGAGGTAATAAAATAGCAGAACTGTATAAAAATTTAAAAGAATATTCTTCGGAGAATGGCACAGAAGGAGCTGAACCAACTAAACTGAATGAAGAGAAAAAAGCAGATTTAGCAAATAAGCTTCAAGAAGCAGTTAAGGATAACGACTGGAATTCAATTATAAGCACAGGTAAAAATAAGGTTCTTGAACATATCAAAGGAGCATCAATTATTGGGAAAGAACCAACTGTTACATTTGACTTTTTACCATACACTTATGAAGGAATAGTAAATAATATTGAAGCAAAAACTCCAATAAAGGAGAGAACAGATAAATTTGAGATTTCCCAAAATGGATTAGGAGAGAACAATATAATTTATGCCGCAACAGTATTAGGTGACTTGATTAATAACAACGAAGAAAAAGACTTAGCCAAGCGAGATTATTTTTATCAAGCTCTGTTGATTGAAGAACCTGAAGCGCATTTACATCCCCAAAAGCAAAATACATTCTTTAAATACTTAAATACCTTTAATGAAAAAGGAATTCAACTATTTATTACTTCACACTCTCCAACAATAACGGCAAAAGCAAAGCTCGACTATTTAATTATTGTACAAAAACAAAAGAATAAAGTCAGTGCTTTTACTTTATCTAATTCTGAGTTGGATTTAGAAAATATCAAGTATTTGGAAAAATTTTTAGATGTTACTAAATCACAATTATTCTTTTCAAATGGGACAATTCTTGTTGAAGGAATATCAGAAGCATTATTACTTCCTGTATTTGCTAAAAAAATGAGTTTTGATTATGAGAAGTTGCATCCAGGCGAAGAATGGAAATATGATTTGGACAAATATGGTGTTGAAATTGTAAATGTTGGAGGTGTGGCTTTTGATCACTTTGCTAAACTTTATAATTCACAGGAAAAAGAAAAAAGGTTAGCTGCTAAATGCAGCTTGATTACAGATGATGACAGAGGTTTAGTGAACAAGAAATCATTTGTTACTGAAGATTCAATATCAAAGGAAAAATCAGAAAAGATTTTTAAAGCACTTAGGAGTATTGGAGTAGTTGACAAATTGAACCGAATTCAAAAGTCTGAAATTGATAATTTAGATGGATTCGAGGATGAGAAAAAAATCATTCAAACAGTTTTAGAGGAAAAGATTAATGAATTTTCAGCACGGGCTCAAAATGCGATAAACCTAAAAAATGTTGATAGTAAGCTTGAGGTAAATTTAGCTGAAAGAACTTTTGAGTATGAGTTATTTATCGCGGGTAACAAGGAAATTTTGATTGAAACTTTTAATAATTTAAAGGCTCGATCAAAACCGCTCAATGATGACTCTTCAGCTAATGAATTTTTATATAGAGTTCAAAATGAAAAATCCGAATTTGCTCATCGATTATCAGTTGAACTTGACAGTAACCTTGAATTATTTAAAAAATTAATTGTGCCCGAATATATTCAAAAAGCTATAAAATGGGTAATTCCAGAGTAACATTGTCAGAAAAGCAAGAGGAGATTGTCAAAGCAATTGGAAATGTTGTTGTAAACGCTTGCCCAGGAAGTGGTAAAACCTTTTCGGTTGCTGCACGCATTGCTCATTTATTGGCAACAAAAGAATATCATCATCAAGGTATCGCTGCGATTTCTTTTACAAATACGGCTTGGGAGGAAATTGAGAAAAAGCTAAAAGAAGATTTTTATGTAGATATTCCAATGCGCTACCCTCATTTTTTAGGAACCATTAATAGTTTTATAAATGAATATGTTACTCTGCCTTTTGGACATCTTTTGTTAAAATTAAATAAAAAGGTTGAACTTGTTGGCGAGCCACATACCCCATGGAGTGGAAAAGGATATTATAGTAGTTTTTTTGATAAGATATCTTATAATATTAATAACGAACCATTCATTTTTTCTGGTACTATTATCCGAAGAGCTATTCAGAATGATGTTTTCAAAACAAAGGGTCAAATAATTAAAAAGGGAATATTAAATCAAAGCGATTCAGACTATTTAGCGATGAAGACTCTTCAAAATTATCCATTGATAACAAGAAACATCGCAACACGTTTCCCTTATTTGGTTATAGATGAGGCACAAGATACTACAGATGTGCAAATGGAAATTATAAATCTCCTTTCGCAGTATACAAAAGAAATCATGTTAATAGGAGATCCTGATCAGGCAATTTTCGAATGGAACCATGCCAAACCTAGTCTTTTTACTGACAAAATAGATGAGTGGAAATCAGAAATTAAATTGGATGAAAACCGAAGGAGTTCTCTAAATATTTGTAATTGTGCCAATGCTTTTTTGAAAATTACAAAATCAACTCCTTATGAAAAAAGCAAAGTGAAAGATTATCCATTTATACCAGTATTAAAAGAGTATAATTCTGATGATCAACATAGTATTAATCAAATAAAAAATGATTTT
>Ga0334901_1002912_pt1 | contig 13690 bp, 13 predicted proteins | sample GraSluR3_MG_3_FD_207216 | JGI IMG/M metagenome (GOLD analysis project Ga0334901, IMG submission 207216) | Sludge microbial communities from methane-producing bioreactor in Wageningen University, Netherlands - Granular Sludge_15_08-R3 | ecosystem: Engineered > Bioreactor > Anaerobic >...
GGTTGTTTAAAACCGGGAAATGGAAATCGCTTCGAGCGTATATTGGTGTTACCCTTGTACCCATCACAACCCGCGAATCAATGGCAAGTTGGTCGAATCGGGTAACCTCAAACAAAAAAACCGATTACCGCATTTACCTGGTAAACAAAGCCCGGAAACCAGCCTTTGCCATAAAAACCTGCCCAACCCGTGAAAAGGCGCAAAACAGCCTCGACGAGTTTTCCATCTGGTTGAAAGTGCCGGTTTTTTCGGTGAAAAGGTAAAACGCAAAAATGAAATTTTTAGTTGGAAGAATTATTTCAATCAGAAGTATTTATTTCATTTTCAATAAGGTTTATGAATTCTTCAACAGGTTTAAATAAAGGTTGAACCGAATCATTATCATAGTCAAAAATATTGTCGTAATCGCCTTTTTGCCTCCAATCATATAGTTCTGCAAGTAGCCGACCATATTTTTTATCAAATTTTCCTGTTTTTACAAAGTTAAGTGAAAATTGACTTTTTGTGGCTGAATGTGATTTTGTTTGAATTTTATTCATAACCAAAAGTGCATTAACCGCATAAAAAACAGCATAATACAACCTATTTACTGCTGAATTCCAAAATCCGTTATCGGCTAAAACTTTTGCAGCTTCGAAGGTTTTTCGGGCAGAATCAATGCGGTATCGTACATACTCTTTTCGTTCATTCTCATTCATAAGCTTACACCTTCAGCAATTACATTTTGGTAGTAGGGTGTTATCCTTTGTTTTGTTTGCCAATCCTGTTTCGAGTAAACAAAAATTGAAAAAGACTCTCCGGTTTCCAACTCCAAATCGTATAATTTATTTCTGAATTTTCTTTCTGTCTTCAGATTGGCTGGATAATCAGTCAAAATTAATATGTCCCAGTCGGAATCCTGGCGTTCATCTCCCCGGGCTCTGGAACCGTAGAGAATTACATTTGCATTTAGGTCAATTTCTTTAATGCAATTTTTAATAAGTCCACTAATATGTTGTGTTTTTGTCTTCATGTTTCAAAGATAGTGAATTGGTTACAATTTTTGCTTTCATCTGTTGAGTTCTAATTTTTATAAAGGAGACCTCAATGATAAAGAATTGTCCTTTCCCGCCATTTCACTATTTTTGGACAAATTTTGAAAAACTGTTTCCATGCAAAAAATACACATCGGATTTTTGGGCGCCGGCGGAATTGCACGTGCCCATGCCTATGCACTTCAGTCGTTAAAGTTTTATTACAACGAAGTTCCCGGATTGATTTTTGAGTCGGTGGCTTCTGCAAGAAAGGAAAGCCGCGAAAACTTTGCTGCAAAGTTTGGTTTTGCTTCGGCACAAACGGTAGAGGAATTTTCGCGCAATGAAAAAATAAATGCTGTTTTTATTCTGGGGCCGAATAATGTCCATTTTGAGCATTTGAAACTGGCGTTTGAAATGCCCAATGTAAAATACATTTATCTGGAAAAGCCGGTGTGTGCGTCTCTTTCAGAGGAAATGGAGATGAAAAAGCTAACAGAGACGATTAGCGAAGAAGTAAAGATTCAGGTTGGATTTCAGTACCTGCAAACTTCTTCGGTACGCGAGGCGCTGCAGTTTTGGAAGTCAGGGAAACTGGGCAAACCCATTCATTTCGATTTGAAATATTATCATGGCGACTACCTGCAATCGTCCTACCGTGAAAAAAGGGTTACCCGGCTAACTCCGGCTCCCGACGGCGGCGCCATGGCCGATTTGGGCTCACATGGCATCAGTTTGCTGATGGCTTTTTTGGGTGAAGAATTGCAGATAACCAGTGCTTTGCAGGGAGGCGGTTTCCCTGATGTGCCTTCCGGCTCCGATTTGTTCAGTTCGCTTTCGCTGGTGGAGCCTGAAACAGGGGCAGTTGGCAACTTGTCGGCCAGCCGCATCAGCTCAGGAACAGGCGATTTGGTGCACCTGGAATTGTATGCCGAAAATGGTGCATTGCGCTACTCTTCAAAAAATTCGGAGTATTTTGAATTTTACACGGAAGGCACTGACCAGTGGATAAAACAAATGGTGGGCAGCAACTACAAACCGGTTACCAGTTTTCCCTCGGGCCACGTACCGCCGGGTTGGCTGCGTTCTATGGTTCATGCACATTACCTGTTTTTAACCGGAGATGATGCCAAAGCATTTACACCCGATTTAAAACACGGTTTGGCTGTTCAGCGTATTGTACGTGAAACGGCGGAACACCTTTCCGTTTTTCGAAAAAAATACGCGAATGCTTGAACGCAACAGCGGGATAATCCTGCATATTACATCGCTTCCGGGGTTGGAAGGCATTGGTACGCTGGGAAAGGAAGCGTTCCGGTTTGTGGATTTTTTAAACGAAACCGAACAAAAGCTGTGGCAGATATTGCCCCTGGGCCCGGTTGGTTACGGAAACTCTCCTTACCAGTGTTATTCAGCTTTTGCAGGAAACCCGCTGCTTATCGATTTGCATTTACTGGTTGAAGATGGTCTGCTAGCAGACAACGATTTAAATCAACGTCCGAAATTTTCGTCTGGCAATGTAGAGTTCGAAAAAGTGGAGTCATGGAAATATTCCCTGTTGCAAAAAGCTTTCGAAAAATTTCAACAAGAAAAGCCGGAAAATCTTGAGGGTGAATACCATCTTTTTTTGAAAGAACATACCTGGTGGTTGCACGATTATGCCCTGTTTATGGCAGCAAAGAAACATTTTCAGCATGTGCACTGGACGGACTGGGAGCACGATTTGAAATTCAGAAAAAAGAAAGCCCTGCGAAAATATTCAGAATTGCTTTCTGAAGAAATTGAATTCCACAAATTTTTGCAATTCCTGTTTTTCCGGCAGTGGTTCAGGCTGAAGGAATATGCCCGTTTGAAGAAAGTGCAGATTTTTGGAGATATGCCGCTTTACGTTTCAGGCAACAGTGCGGATGTGTGGACCAATACCGAACTTTTTATGCTGGATGAAAACCTGAGCCCAACACAGGCGGGTGGAGTACCGCCCGATTATTTCAGCGAAACAGGCCAGCTTTGGGGAAACCCGGTGTTTAACTGGGAGAGGCTTGAACAGCGGGATTTTGACTGGTGGATGGCCCGGCTGCATTTTAATGTGCACCTGTTCGACAAGGTGCGGATTGACCATTTTCGCGGATTGGAGTCATTCTGGTCGGTGCCGGCTGGCGAAAAAACGGCAATTAACGGGCAGTGGCTTCCGGCCAAAGGTTATCAGGTGCTGAGAAAATTTAAGGAACAGGTGGATTATTTGCCGCTGATTGCCGAAGATTTGGGCGTAATTACTCCCGAAGTGGAACAACTGCGCGATGAATTTAAATTGCCCGGAATGAAAGTGCTGCAGTTTGCTTTTGGCTCCAACCCAGCCAACGAACATTTGCCACATAATTATTTGCCGAAGTTTATCGCTTACACCGGCACGCATGATAACGACACCACATTGGGTTGGTTGCGCTCATTAAAAGGCGAAGAGCGAAAACGGGTTCGCTGGTATTTAGGCAGACCTGGAAAACGCGCTCAGAAAAAGGCTATCGAATGGATTTGGGCATCCTCAGCCCAAAGTGCATTAATGCCCATGCAGGATTTGCTGCAAATGGGAACCAAAGCCCGGTTAAACACACCTGGTACTGCCAGCGGAAACTGGGAATGGCGGTTTAGCTGGCGGAAGTTAAGAACTAAACACCGTAAGTTTTTGAGGGAGATTACGCTGAAATACAATAGATAAATTTCATTAACAACATCTCATCACAGCTTCCATAAACTCGTCTGGTTTTTCGGCGTGTAGCCAGTGTCCGGCGCCGGGAATATCCACAATGCTGGCATCGGGATAAATTTCCTTGATTAAAGGAATGTCTTCATCCATGATGTAATTGGATTTTAAACCGCGAATAAAAATAACAGGATAGCTGGTAATTGGAATGCGGTCGTCGAACCACTGCCGGTTAACGCTACCCACAATTTCGTCGAGGTATTCGTACAAAACCTCAACATTTAACCGCCATTTGTATTGTTTGGTTTTTTTGTCTTTGGTTACACTTTTCAGCAGAAACTGTCTGATACGACTGTCGTCTATCCGTTCCGAAAGCAAATCGTCAACTTGTTTGCGTTTTTTTACACGGTTGAAATCCAGTTCCTTCATGGCTAAAAGAATATTTTGGTGAAGGTGGTACTGGCTGCTGTCTTTCAGTTGCAGGTAATCTTTAGGTGCTATATCGGCAATCACCAGTTTTTCCACTTTTTCGGGATAATCGGCAGCAAACCACATGGCTGTTTTTCCGCCCATGCTATGCCCAAGGATGGTTGCTTTTTCAATCTGTTGTTGTTCAAAAAATGAAACCAAATCATCGCGCATGGCGTTAAAAGTATGCTCATCGGCGAATGGCGAACGCCCGTGGTTTCGCAGGTCAGGCATGTAAACGGTGTGGTTTTCGGCCAGTCTTTTTCCCATGTTGATCCAGTTGTCCGATGAACCGTAAAGTCCGTGAATAACTACTACTACAGGCCCTTTCCCTTCCTTTCGGTAATACAATTCCATATTATTTTAAACAATCGAGGTATTTCTGAATAGTAGTTTCCAAACCGAAATAGAGCGCATCGGCAATAAGGGCATGCCCAATGGAAACTTCCTTCAATTCCGGAATATTCTTGTAAAAATAGCTGAGGTTTTCCAGACTCAGATCGTGGCCGGCATTCACTTCAAGACCAATATTACCGGCAAATTTTGCTGCTTCAACAAAAGGTTCAATGGCTTTGGCTCGTCCAAGCGAATAAAGCCTGGCATAAGGTTCAGTATAAAGTTCAATCCGGTCGGTGCCGGTTTCGGCTGCACCTTCAATGGCTTCTGTGTCCGGATCAACAAAAATGGATGTTCTTATGCCATGCTCGTGAAGCCGTGAAATCACCTCCTTCAGAAAAGTCAGATTTTTCCAGGTATCCCAGCCATGATCGCTGGTAAGTTGGTTGTGTGTATCGGGCACCAGCGTAACCTGGTCGGCCTGCACTTCTGTAACCATTGTTAAAAAATCTTCACCCGGAAACCCTTCAATATTAAATTCTGTGGTAATTACGGGTTTAATTTCGTAAACATCTTTTCGGGTAATGTGGCGTTCGTCGGGACGCGGATGTACGGTAATGCCCTGGGCGCCGAATTTCTGGCAATTGACTGCAGTATCTTTGACGTTGGGAATATTCCCTCCCCGCGAATTTCGCAGTGTTGCTATTTTGTTTATATTTACACTTAGTCTTGTCATTTTTTTATTTTTATGGCGCAAGTTACAATTTTCAGTTTGAAACGTTAAAACAAAATTAAAGAATTGCTGGCAAACAGTTTAATATCAGATGTAGTTCCTGCTGTAAACAGTACCGAAAAAGGGCAGAAGGTGCTAAACTCTATGGATGTGCTCAGGGTTTCGCACCTGCCTGTGGTAGATGAAGGACATTACCGGGGCATGGTATCCGATAAATTTATTTATGATTTAAATTTGGTAGGAGACTCCATAGGGAAGGCAATTGAAAAATTCGATCCTACTCATGTTCACCAAAACCAACATATTTTTGAAGTTGCCCTGCTCATGTATAAGCTGAAACTGAGTGTGATTGCGGTTTTAAGTTCCGACCACGAATACATCGGGGCTATTACACTTTATGATTTGGCGCGGCGTTTTGCCCGCTATTTCTCGTTGCAGGAAATGGGAGGAATAATTGTTTTGGAAGTGAATGAAGTCGATTATTCGCTCGCTCAGATCAGTCAGATTGTTGAAAGCAACGATACAAAAATACTCAGTTTTTTTATGAACCGTTTACCGGGAACACATGCGCTGGAACTGGTTTTAAAACTGGATAAAGAGGATCTTTCGCCCATTATACAGGCATTTATGCGATACGATTACAACGTAAAAGGCGTTTATCTCGACGATTCCATGCTCAATGATTTGTACCAGGACAGGTATGACCAATTCATGAAATTTATGAACATTTAAATCATATACTGTGAAAGTTGCTGTATTTGGAACCTCTTTATCGGAACAATTTATTCCAGTGCTGGAAGAGTTTTTTAACTATTTGAAAACCAACGAAATCAGTGTTCAGCTTTTTAAACCGTTTTATCAGTCTTTAACTGAAAATCTGAATATTGAACCTTATTATACTTCCTTTTTCAGTACGCCTTCAGACTTTGACAAAACAAACCGGTTTATTTTCAGCGTAGGCGGCGATGGCACTTTTTTGCATTCGGTGGTCAATATCCGGAATTTTGATATCCCGGTGGTTGGCGTAAACAGCGGCCGGCTTGGTTTTTTGGCCGATATTTCGCAGGAACAGATTCATGGAGCACTTTCCGATATTTTTAATAGCCGGTACGCGGTAATCGAACGCTCTATGTTGGAAGTTGAGTTTTGCGGAGGGGAATCTACCGATTTTAATTTCGCCCTCAATGAACTCGCTGTATTTAAAACCGATACTTCGTCGATGATAAACATTACCGCCCGTTGCGACAAACAACTGCTCAACAACTACTGGGCCGATGGATTAATTGTGGCAACACCAACCGGTTCAACGGCCTATTCACTAAGCGTTGGCGGGCCCATTCTTACACCCGATTCCGAAAATTTTGTAATTACCCCGCTGGCGCCGCATAATCTTACCATACGGCCTGTTGTAGTACCCGACAAGTACGAAATTGAACTTAAAGTTGACGGAAGGGGCTCTCATTTTCTGACATCGCTCGATTACCGTGCTGTGGCAGTTGAATTCTCGACAACCCTAAAAATCAGGAAAGCAAATGTTACGTTAAAAACGTTGCAACTGCCCGATCAGATTTTTTTTAATACGTTGAGAAACAAACTGATGTGGGGTGTAGATAAGCGCAATTAAATATTCAGTCAGGCTTAACAATTTTTAATCTTTCTTTGGGTTTTATAATAGCGTTCGGGTATGTTATATTTAGAATTATATTACTTTTGTACCTCTTGAAAGCTGAACAATACGGGGGCAAACAAGAGAAGTTCGTTGAAAATCAGGTGGTTGGCAGAGAAATAATAATGTTTAATAGTTCAGAATGATGATGTGCAATCATTTTTTTGAATTCGTTTTAATCGTCTGTCGATCATTGTTTTAGATGTAACGAACAGGTAACTTGCCTGAAGCTATTGTTGAATAAACGAGTTAAGATACCAAATGAGAAAAATTGTATTGGTGTTTACAGCAGTTGTTTTTACTGTTTCAGGTTTTGCCCAAAAATCAGCAGATATAGGTATTTGGGGAGGTTCTTCCACTTATTTCGGAGATATTGAGGAGGCCCCTCCGGTACAAACGTTCAATTTAAATTTTGGAGCTTTTTTCAGGTATAATTTTAATACACGAGCGGCTTTACGGGCACAGTTTCTTACCGGAAGTTTTAGTGCTGAAGGGGTGGCGGAAAATGTCCCTTTTCAGTTTAAAAAAAATGCTCAGGATATTTCGTTTATGGTGGAAATAAATTACCTGAAATTTATTTTGGGCGAAAGGAAAACGCCGTTCACTCCGTTTATAATGGGAGGCCTGGGTGTGATGTATTTCCCATATACGCTCGATCCTGCGGTGATGGTTCAAATTAATCCGGATTATCCGGTGCTTAACACAGTGGAGGAGTCGGTAGTTGCACCTGCAGTTCCGTTTGGTTTTGGAATAAAATTTTCGGTGGGGCAACGTTTGGGAATTGGCGCCGAGTATCAGTTGCGGAAGCTGCTTAATGATAAATTTGACAACCTGGACGATCCGTTGTCGTTCGAAACAGTTAATAATGATGGAGATACTGAAACAATTAAATATACAGATTTTTTGCACAATAACGACTGGCCGGGCTATTTGGGTATAAATGTAACTTACAAAATAGATTTAGACAGAAAAGCATGCCCGGCTTACGACAGGAAATACTGGTAATGAAATCGGTTAAAGAAAAACTAAATATCAACAAAATTCCACGACATGTTGCCATCATTATGGATGGAAATGGCAGGTGGGCTGCGAAACATGGCAGCGAACGCATTTTTGGCCACGAACATGGTGTGGAATCGGTACGCTCAACTGTTGAAGGTGCCGGGGAAATAGGCATTAAATACCTTACTTTATATGCGTTTTCAACCGAAAACTGGGACAGACCCAAAAATGAAGTGGATGCTTTGATGGGTCTGCTGGTTCAGGCCATTGAAAACGAAACCGGAGAACTGATGAAAAACAATGTAAAGCTCGGGGCTATTGGCGATCTGGATAAATTACCGGACGACGTTGCCCGTAAATTAAACGAATGTATAAAGCTTCTTGAAAACAATACCGGATTAACTTTAATTCTTGCCCTCAGTTACAGTTCGAGATGGGAGATACTTAAAGCTGTAAAAAATATTGTAAACGATGCGTTAAATGAAAAAATTAACATTGAAGATATCGATGAAAAACTGTTCGAAAGTTACCTCACAACTGCTCATATCCCGGATCCTGAACTGTTGATCAGAACAAGCGGGGAATACAGGATAAGCAACTTTTTACTTTGGCAAATCGTCTATTCAGAATTGTATTTTACCGATAAATTGTGGCCCGATTTTAGAAAGGAAGATTTGTTTGAAGCAGTTTATGATTTTCAAAACAGAGAGAGACGATTTGGAAAAATCAGTGAACAGTTATTTAGTTAATTTATTATGATCAGAATGCGAAAGCTAATTATATCCCTTTTATTTTTAATTGTTGTTGTAACACCCAGTGTTTTTGGGCAGATTACCGACGACACCAATTTTTCAGTTTATTATTCAAGTCCGCGTAAATATACTATCGCAGATATTCAGATTTCAGGAATTCGTTACCTCGACCAAACGGTTCTGATACAACTGTCAGGGTTGAGTGTCGGGCAGATAATTGAAGTTCCGGGAGAAGCCATTACCAACGCCATTAAAAAATTATGGCAGCAGGGCCTTTTTTCCGATGTAAAAATTACTGCCGACAAAATTGATGGCGACGATATTTGGCTCGATATTTATCTTCAGGAACGACCTCGTTTGGCTGATGTCAATTTTTTTGGCGTTTCAAAATCGGAGCAGGATGATATTACCGAAAAAGTGCTGCTGCTTAAAGGGAGTCAGATAACAGATAATCAGGTAAATAACGCTGAAAGGACAATTAAGAATATATTTCTCGCAAAAGGATTTCTGAATACCGATGTTAATATTGTACAGCGTGACGACACGGCCCAGAACAACAGCATAATTCTTGATATTTATGTGGATAAAAAGGAAAAGGTAAAAGTTAACGAAATATTCATTCACGGAAACCAGGCCATAAAAGATGTGGTACTCGAGCGTGCCATGAAAAAGACCAATGCCCGAAAACTCAGAAATTTTTTCCGTACAAAAAAATACCTGAATGAGGAATATGAAAAGGACAAAGTTAACCTGATTGATAAATACAACGAAAAAGGGTACCGCGATGCGATTCTTGAAAATGATTCGGTTTACCAGGTCGAGGTAGGAAGGAAAAATAAACCCCGGGTGAACATAGAACTTTGGGTTGATGAGGGTGATAAATATTATTTTGGCGACATCAGGTGGGTAGGAAATACGGTTTACCCGTCGGAATACCTGAGTAATTACCTTGGAATTGAGAAAGGCGATGTATTCAATCAGTCGATTCTCGAAAAACGACTGTTCGATAACGACGAAGGATTAAACAACCTCTACCTGAACGACGGCTACCTGTTTTTCGACTTGCAACCTATTGAGGTGAATATCGATAACGATACCATCAATTACGAGATGCGCATTCGGGAGGGTAAGCAAGCCACTATCGATAAAGTGCTTATTTCGGGAAATACCAAAACGCACGAACATGTGGCCCGTCGCGAAATAAGGACCTACCCCGGCGATTTATTCAGCAAAGAAGCTATTATCCGTTCGGTGAGGGAATTGGCGCAATTGGGTCATTTCGATCCCGAGGCCATAAATCCCGATGTAAGGCCAAAACCCGAAGACGGAACTGTTGACCTGGAATACCAGTTGCAGGAAAAAGCCAACGATCAGATTGAACTTTCGGGCGGATGGGGCGCCGGAATGTTTGTGGGTTCAGTGGGCCTGAAATTTGCCAACTTTTCCGTTCGGAATATTTTGAACAAAGAAGCATGGCGGCCACTTCCTACAGGCGACGGGCAGACACTCAGCCTGCGATACCAAACCAGCGGCAGATATTACCGTACGGTAAGCCTGTCGTTTATTGAACCCTGGTTCGGAGGTAAAAAACCCAACTCATTTTCGCTTTCACTTTCCCACTCAAAAATAAATTACAGCGCCAACAAATATTATCAAAATTACAATCCGTATTACGGCGGAGGCTATGGTGGTTATCCTTACGGTGGTTACGGCGGGTATCCTTACGGTGGTTATGGCGGGTATCCCTACAGTGGTTATGGAGGTGGCTACGGATATGATCCCTATGGCGGATATTATGGCGGTTATCCTCAGTACAGTTACAATTATGGCTCGGAAGATGATAACTCCGAAAATGACCAGATTTGGGAAACAACTGCGTTGGCAATGGGTTACGGTTACAGGCTTTCTTTCCCCGACGATTATTTTACGGTTTATCACGAATTATCATTCGAGCATTACCGGTTACAAAATATGGGGAGTTACTTTTATTTTCTTGCCGATGATGACGGGCAGGTGAATGGAAGTTTCAACAATTTCAGTCTGAAAACCGTTTTTGGCCGAAACTCGGTAGATAATCCCTTGTACTCGCGCCGCGGTTCGCAATTTAGCCTTTCGCTGAAAGCAACGCCGCCGTTCTCATTGTTTACCGGTAAAGATTACAGCTCGCCCGACGTTACAAACGAAGAAAAATTTAAGTTTATCGAATACCACAAATGGCTGTTTAAGGGGCAGGTGTTTAATCCACTCTCCAGAAATCTCAACTTAGTGTTGCGCACAGCAGTCGAAATGGGATTTTTAGGTTACTTCGATCCGAACAGGTTGTCACCGTTTGAAGGATTTATTGTGGGAGGTTCGGGCATGTCGGGTTACAACATTTACGGTACCGATTACGTTGCACTGCGCGGTTACAAAGATTTTAGCCTGAGCCCGCAAAGCGGTTCGAAAATGTACAATAAATTTACCATGGAAATGCGGTACCCGGTTACTTTAAAACCCAGCGCAACCATTTACGCACTAACCTTTTTGGAAGCCGGAAATGCCAATTTGAATTTCCAGAATTACAATCCGTTTAAGCTTTACCGTTCTGCAGGTGTGGGTGTGCGAATATTCCTGCCCATGTTTGGGTTGATGGGCATCGATTGGGGATATGGTTTCGACCAAATTCCCGGGGCTCCCGATGCAAGCGGAAGCCAGTTCCATTTTGTTATTGGTCAGCAATTCTGATAGTTACAGATTTGGCATAAAATATGATATTAGAAAGAATAATTTTAACGAAAAATATTTAGCCATGAAGAAAATAATATTAACGCTAACAACCCTGATGTTTTTCAGTGGAGTTACTTTTGCCCAGAAGTTTGGGTTTATCGATTCCGGTTATATCCTGGAAAACATTCCGGCTTTTCGGGCAGCGCAGGAACAGTTAAATCAGCTTTCAGCGCAATACCAGAAAGAACTCGAATCGATGCATGCAGAAATTGAACAGATGTACCAGGATTTTCAGGCTGAAAGTGTTTTGCTTTCGGAAGATATGAAACGCAAACGCGAAGATGTAATTATTTCCAAGGAAAAAGATTACAAACAATTGCAGCGGAAATATTTCGGGCCCGAAGGCGACCTGTTCCAGAAACGGCAGGGATTGGTAAAACCCATTCAGGATGACATTTTTACTGCCGTTCAGGAATTAGCCAGCGAAGGAAGTTATGCTGTAATATTCGATAAAGCCGATGGAACAACTCTGTTTTTTACCAACCCCCGCTACGATTTGAGCGATCAGGTTCTTCAAAAACTCGGATATAAATAATTTATCATTATATTTGTGACCAAAAATTTAATACTACGTTGATTATGAGAAATTTAAAGAAACTATTTGTGTTGATTTTGTGCGCAGTAGCCACCATTTCGGCTGGTGCACAAAACCAGAAGTTCGGACATATAGATTTACAGGCTTTGGTACAGTTAATGCCTGAAAGGGCCACTGCCGAAACGGAATTCAATAATTTTCAATCAGACCTGGAAGATGTGCTGGGAGAGATGCAACAAAATTACCAGCAAAAACTCACCGAACTGGAGCAGTTGGGCGACGGCGCTTCGGAAGTTCGGCGAAATGCTAAAATTACTGAACTGCAGGAACTTCAGCAGCGTATTCAGAACTACCAGATGACTGCACAGCAGCAACTTCAGCAGAAACAAGCCGAATTGCTCTCACCGGTTTTCGATAAAGCGGAGGCTGCTATCGAAGAAGTAGCTAAAGAGCAAGGGTTATTGTATGTTTTTGATATTGGCTCGCGTGTTGTTTTATACAAATCGAATCAGAGTGTCGATTTACTGCCAATGGTAAAACAGAAACTGGGTATTCAATAGAACGCCGTGGGTTAAAAATATTTTGAGCCGCTTGTCAGCCGATGAGCGGCTTTTTTTATGCTTTAAAACCTCTTTTGTTGGAAAAAAACGGAATTCCCGCTATATTTATTGGAACGAATTATCACTCAAATTGAAATTTATGAATACAATAATACCTGAGGAAATTTCGGACACTGTAAAGATTCCTTCCAACGCCATGTTATTTGAAATCGCCTGGGAAGTATGCAACCAGGTGGGCGGTATTTACACGGTTATTCGCTCAAAAGTCCCTTCTGTCATTGAAAAATGGGGCGCAGATAACTATTTTCTGATTGGCCCCTATTTTGCCGACCAGGCCGCCGCACATTTCGACCCCGCCACAGATTATTCAACACCGGTAGGTAAGGCTGTGCTGAAAATGCAGGAGCGGGGGTTTGATGTGCATTACGGGCAGTGGATAGTTTCCGGACGTCCGAACGTGGTGCTTTTTAACCCCTTCTCGGTTTACGATAAACTGGGAGAAATTAAACATTTTGTGTGGCAGGACTACCACATTGCTTTACCCGGGCAGGACGATTTACTCGACAAAGTAGCGGCATTCGGATTTCAGGTGAAAGAATTTCTGAGGTATTTGTGTTCATCGGGCTTTTGCACCGGACGGGTAATTGCACACTTTCATGAATGGATGGCCGGACTTCCCATACCGGGGCTGCGTAAAGAAAACCTCGATATAAAAATTGTTTTTACAACCCATGCTACGTTACTCGGCAGGTATCTGGCCATGAACGACAATCAGTTTTACGACCACCTGCCATTTTACAATTGGGAACGGGAAGCCAATAATTTTAATGTCCGCCCCATTGTTGAAATTGAACGCGCTTCGGCACACGGAGCCCATGTGTTTACCACGGTAAGTGAATTAACCGGCCGCGAATGTACCCATTTGTTGGGGCGAACACCAGATTTAATATTACCTAACGGGCTTAATATTCAGCGGTTTGAATCTTTGCACCATATTCAGAATCAGCACCTCGAGTACAAGGAAAAAATTCATGACTTTGTAATGGGCCATTTTTTCCAGAGCTATTCCTTCGACCTCGACAATACGCTGTACTTTTTTACATCGGGGCGCTACGAATACCACAACAAAGGTTACGATTTAACGCTGGAAGCACTGGCACG
>Ga0334901_1002916_pt1 | contig 13676 bp, 8 predicted proteins | sample GraSluR3_MG_3_FD_207216 | JGI IMG/M metagenome (GOLD analysis project Ga0334901, IMG submission 207216) | Sludge microbial communities from methane-producing bioreactor in Wageningen University, Netherlands - Granular Sludge_15_08-R3 | ecosystem: Engineered > Bioreactor > Anaerobic > Unclassified...
CATTGGCATTAACTATTAAAAAGATAAGACGAGGTAAGATTTATGAACTTTGATTACCAAAAGATCAGTGACCAATTGGCGGCTCCCAAAGCCGAGTGTGATAAGTTAATCCGGGAAATGCGGGAGATCGAAATCACCCTGCAAAACCCCTATTCAGAATTCTTCAATGCATTCAGATTGATCGTGCTGCAGGCATGGGATTTTGCCCAAAAGCTTGATAAGGATCCAGATCTGAAGAGCATTCCATTAACCGAGCTCAAACGCATCAATCATGAGTATTATGCATCTCTGGATCCTGAAGACGGATACGAAAAATCCCTTGCCAATCCGGACTATGCTCACAAACTCTATGCTGCCCCGATGGGCGCTCTGGTAAGCGCAATTTTCAGCCGTGCGTACAGTAGCAGAAGATACCTGATCTCCAGAAACTATGCTGCTTTCCGCGATAGCCTGAACATCTATTTCAGACTCCTGGACAAAGCAGATGCTGTGGATTACGAAGAATGGCTCGCCATCTATAACGAAGAGAGCCAGAGAGATCTGGAGCTACAAGTGCAAGCAGCTCATGCCCAACGCTTTATGCCGGAAAACGATTATTACAAAAAGATTGTGCGGGATGCAGATCTGGATGATATCCGCTATCTCTACCGCTATGGCATCTACCTCACCGAGCACGATATCAAGATGGCAGATTTTATCCGCAACTATCCTCCGCAAGAGCTGGCAGCAATCGCCAGATTCTTTGTGAAAAGCTGGGTAGATAGCTTTGTGCGCAGTAAAAAAGACTATAGCAAAAAGAAATATGCCACACTCATGATTCCCGTGGGCATGGAAGCCTTGGGACGCCTTGTCATCGATGAGCTGGAATTGATCGGCATCCAAGCATTGGTGCCCCTGCCACATACCATCGGCATCAATCGCCAATATAATTACGACCATCGCTACGACAGTGCTTTATCCTTGAATAGAGAGCTGATGGAGCGTAGCCTGGGGGCGATGAAAGAAAGCTTTGAAGAGCTCGAAGACATCATATCTCTGCAAGCAGGACCGCTCTATGTGGAACTCTTTGGCGAGACTCCATTCTCTCCGAGCTCCAAAAGCACCACACTCAAACTTTCCGAAGAGCAGCAACAGCTGTTTCGCGAACAGAGTGCACGTGGCGGACAGCTCTACTACCAGTATTACAAACGGGATGAAGCCAGCTTTAGCATCATCGCTTTCCCATCTGCCGAGATCGGTGAGCGCTTCCCGGAGATCTTTGCCGACACCCTGAAGATCAACCTCCTGGATAGCAAACGCTATGCCCAGATCCAACAGAAGATTATTGATGTGTTGGACACTGCTGATTATGTGCACGTGAAAGGCAAACCTGGCAACGATACTGATATCAGGGTCCAGATGCACAATCTTAAAGATCCCACTCGCGAGACCCTCTTTGAAAACTGCGTGGCAGATGTCAATATCCCTGTCGGCGAAGTCTTTACTTCCCCTGTCCTCAAAGGAACAACCGGGACTCTGCACGTGGAGGATATATATCTCGGCAATCTACGCTACTACAACCTGAAAATCCACTTTGAAGATGGCTGGGTAAAGGACTACTCCTGCACAAACTTCGAGGATCCCGAGGAAGGTAAAAAGTATATTCATGAAAACCTGCTCCTGCCTCACAAGACCCTGCCCATCGGTGAATTTGCCATCGGCACAAATACTACTGCCTATCAGATCGCCAAGAAATATGACATCATGGCGCTGCTGCCGATCTTGATCATCGAAAAGATGGGGCCCCACTTTGCCATCGGCGATACTTGCTTCAGCCACGAGGAAGATGCCCCGCATCCCAGCTTCGTAAACGGCAAAGAAATGATCGCGGTTGAAAATGAACATTCCGCCACCCGCAAGGAAGATCCCATCAATGCTTACTTGATGAAGCATATGGACATCACCCTGCCCTATGAAATGCTGCACTTTATCTGTGCCGTGGATAAAGCCGGGAAATCCACAGATATAATCCGGGATGGCCGCTTTGTAGTGCCCGGAACCGAAGAGCTGAACATCCCTCTGGAGGAGATGGAAGCTCAGAATTAGCAAAATATCAAAAAATTAATCTAAGATAGTAAATACGGCATGGGAAATGGACCTTCTCATGCCTTTTTTTTGCCCTTCTCTAAGTCACTTGTTTCCCGTTAGTTCTGTAGTCGTCTAATGGGCGAGAAGCGGGGAAGGGGTGTGGGCGCTGCATGCTGGCCAGAAAACTGGTTGATGATGAAATGTGCTGCGCTTCGATAATAGCTGGAGCATAGTGTTTTATGGTTTATAGGGTCTAGCAGGTCCAGAAGGTTGAGTGGGTTGATCGTGCTGTGAATTCCATCATCAATTTTCTTGCCTTGGAACGGTTATCTTCCGAGATGAGATGCAAAGACCGTTCTGGAAAGATTGCCTGGGATTGGGCTGGAACCAATAAGAAAAACTGGAGTGAAGTATTGGTGCTTGACAAAATTACTTGACCTCAAATGTAATGCCAATTATCCTATCTAAGGCAACTACTGATTCCCATGGAGGTTTTATGCGCCAAAAATCCTGTGCGCTATTGATAGTCTTCCTGCTGAGTGTGTTTACGCTACTGGCTCAGACGGTGGATTTTGGCATCAGCAAATCCGGCTTCAAACCCGGAGACCAGGGAGAGCTCTTTGGAACTCTGAGGATTCCCTCTGATCGCAAGCAGAGTGTGGATCCGGAAGATCCTGCATATTTTTACATTGAAGCAGAGCATCCAGATCTTGATTTCGGAGATTTCACTTTGCCTCCGGCTACGGAGATTGTCTCTGATAGTGAATGGATGTACTATCCACAGGTGACGCTCCGGCTTCCCTTTACGGTGAAAAAAGCTGCGACTCCTGGAGCAAAGACAGTTACGGTCTATATGAGCTACAATCTCTGCTACGAGAGTGGCATGTGCGATCCCCCGGAAGATCAAGAAGCTACGCTGAGCTTTGAGATCATCGCCCCCGTGGTGGAAAGCCTTGAGGAGCCGGAAGGCCCGATCTCGATCACGATGATGGCAGATGATCCCGAGCTCGAGAGTGAAGAGCTCGTTCGCACCCAGACTGATCCCGAAGTTGAGCCCGCGCCGGAAGAGCTTGCCGACGAGCGTAGCACCGGCTGGCAGGAAGTTCTCAAATATCTCATCTTTGCCTTTTTGGGTGGTTTGATCCTGAATATCACACCCTGTGTATTGCCGATCCTGCCGATCCGCATCATGGCGATCATCAATCAGGCCCAAAAGGATAGATCCAAGGTCTTCAAACATGTGATGGTCTATACCATCGGCGTGCTCATTTCTTTTGCTGTGCTTGCCGGGATCTTCATTGCTATTCAAGCGGCAGGACAATCTGCAGGATGGGGCACTCAAAACCAGAATCCATATTTTGGTGTAGCGCTGCTGGCGATCGTCTTTGTCTTTGCCCTATCGCTACTGGGCGTGTTTGAGATCACCGCTCCGGGCATGAATACTGCGAATAAAGCCACTACAAAGGGCGGCTATAGCGGAAGTTTTTTTGGCGGAATCTTTGCTTTTTTGATGGCGATCTCCTGTACGGGACCCTTCTTGGGAGCGGCATTGCCTTTTGCTATGAGGCTGCCCGCCCCCCTGATCATGCTCTTTTTCTTGATGATCGGGCTGGGCTTTGCCTTTCCCTTTATCCTGATTGGCTTTTTCCCCAAAGCGCTGAAGATTATCCCCAAACCTGGAGATTGGATGGTTATCTTCAAACAGCTCATGGGCTTTGTGCTCTTGTATCTCGTTTATACCATGCTCAAGACCACCCTTGCCCTCACCGGCGGATTGTACCTCTTAAGCGTGGTATGGTTTCTCCTGGTGTTGGGTTTTGCGGTCTGGCTATATGGACGCTTTGTCCGCTTTGAATACTCGAGGGTTACGCAGTGGATTTTCACTATCTTACCTTTGCTGATGATCGTGGCAGCGGCATGGCTCTATCTGCCGATCACCGATGCGCATCAAGAGATTGAGCAGGTGGTCCCCGTGGGCGATGAGCTGCTGCAGTCTCCGCATGCGCCGGAGGGCTGGTATGTCTTTAGCCCGGCGTTGGTTGAGCGCCTGCTCTCGGAAGGCAAGCCGGTGTTCTTGGATATTGGCGCAGAGTGGTGCAAAAATTGCAAGACCAATGAGCGTACAGTGCTCTTCACCGAAGACATCATGCAAGATTTTCACGATAATGGAGTAGTGCTGTTAAAGGGAGATTTTACTCGGAACGACCCGGTGATCCTGCAGTGGATCACCGATCATGAGCGTTTGGGAGTGCCTTTTAATGCTCTTTATCTGCCGGGTCAGGAGCCGGTGATCTTCCCTGAGTTACTGAGTAAGAATATGATCCGCGAGGCCCTGAGGGGAATCCCGGATCCCGGAGAAAGACCATGAGATATCTGAGCATTATCGCGGCTTTGCTGTCGATCTTGATCTTTTCATGTGATCGCTTCGATCACGATTTCACTGCGCCTGCGATGGTGGATTATGATGCAGATTTCTTTGCGCCGCTGGAAAGTGCCCTGAACTCTGTGACTGCTGCCGACATGAGCGCTTTGCAAGCTATGTATAGTCAGGACTATATCCACAATGGGATCAACCGGAGCGAGCGGCTTGGCTGGTTTCAGAGCTTCCTGAGCCAGGATCCCGGAGCCATCTTTGAGATCTCGGAGACCCAAAGCAGTACCGTCAATTCCGATAACGCTGATGTGAATTGGCGCTTGATTGTCCTGGCTGCGGATCAAAGCGTTCTGGCAGATAGCACTTTTATCGGTGAACGCATCATCCGCCAGGGTTCAAGCTGGCTCCTCTATGGCAATCAGGTCTGTGTACAGCCGGGCGATAAGCAGCTGGTGATCGCAGAGTATTTCACGTTTCGCACTTGTCCGAGCTGCCCTGCGGCTGAGGCAGAGCTGAATAATCTGCAGGATATCTATCCCCAAAACTTCATCTACCTCGAGCATCATACGATGATGGAACTTGCCGTTCCCGGTGACGTTACCAACCAATATTATCAGGCATATTCCGCTCCGAGCGCGGTCTTTCAGGGTATGGAAAAGGTGACTGGAGGCCTGCCGGAGAGTGTATCCCAATATCGGAACATCGTTGATCAATTGGTCTTGGTGGATGAGCCCATCAACTATAATATCAGTAATCTAGCCTATACAGCGGATGAGGTCTCGACAGTAGTCAGTTTGCAGCCCAATATCGATCTTCCGACTCAGAATCTGGTGCTGCATTTCGTGCTGATTACCGATGAGGTGGAATACACCAATGCCGATGGCGGAGCCCTGCACAATGTGGTGCGCGCCAAAGTCTCGCAGCCCCTTACTTCTGCAGATTTGGGCGTGGATATCCCCCTTAATCTTAGCGTTCCCAGTGGCTTGCCGCAGAGCTTTAAAGTGGTAGTGTTTGCCCAGAATAAACCTGCAACTTTCCAAAATCAATCGACAATCTATGGCGGGATCGTTCGAGAGATCTCGCAAAGCAGATAATAGGAGTACATTGTGAGAAACCTAACATTAGTCCTGATCCTGATCCTGAGCATCGGCCTGCTTTCTGCAGACATGATGCCGGATTTTCGCTTGCCCAATATGGCGTCGGAAAACGTCAGCCTTGAGTCTCTCTTGGGCAAAGGCCCCCTAATCATCGATTTCTGGGCGGATTACTGCCAGCCCTGCAAAGTTGCAATGCCATACCTGCAGGAGCTAAGCCAGAAGTATGAAGATCTCACGGTGGTTCTGATCTCTATCGATGCGCCCCGCGCTCAAAACCGGGCAAAGAACTATCTGCGCAGCAGAAACTACGATTTTGTAAGCCTCTTTGATCCCGAGCGTAGCCTTTCCGGACGCCTGAACGTGAGCAACCCCCCGCACACCTTCATCGTCGATGCAGAGGGGAACATCGTGTATTCACACGTGGGCTTTGAACCGGGCACCGAGAAGATCTATGAAGGCTATATCAGGGATCTGCTGGGCATCGAAGACGAGGTGGAAGCTCCTCAAAAAGAGCGGGAACACTGTGGAGATTGCACCGGTGAGCACGAAGAGGATCAGCAATGAAATATAAGCTCAGCATCCTTTTTGCGCTGACCTGCGTCTTGCTCATGGGGCAAAACACACTGCAAATCAATGGACTAAACGAAGCCGAGTTTGTCTATAGGATGGTCCCGGATTCGCTGAACACATACTTCCGCAATAGCTTTGGCTTCAACGTGGGCTATCGGGATTTTCGCTTTGGCATGAAGTTCAATAGCGATCTCCCCCGCTATAGCAATCAGGAGACCGAGCTTATGGGAGATCTGGATCCCAACCGCCTGTCTGTAGCCTGGGAGGAGCTTTATGCCGGCTATTCCAAAGATGCCTTCAGCATTCATGTGGGAACCACCGAAGAGAGCTTTGGACAGGGCATGACCTTCCGCAGCTATGAAGATCTGGAGTTTGATGAGGACCATCGCATCGAGAGTTTTCTTTTGCGCTATGATGACAAACTCAAGCTGAAGACCTTCTATGGCGCTATTGAGAGTGAGAGCTACTCCGGCAGACAGAATCTGGCATATGGTGCGGATCTGCAGTATCCCGTCTGGCAGGGGGTAAATCTGGGAGCCTCAGCTTTGGGATATCGCAATCTGGGAGCCTTTAGCCAATATAGCTATCGGGATGTGTTTGCGGGAAGAATGATCGTAAATCATGGCAATTTCGATTCCTATGCAGAATACGCGCTTAGCAAAAACTACCGTCTTCAAGGTGCAGATGCTTCCGAAGGATCGGCCTTGTATCTAAATGCGGATTACATGTGGAACGATCTCATTCTCGGTGCAGCATACAAACGCTATGAGGATTTTTCCTACCGCCTGCAGGATCTACCCTTGGCAAACTACCATCTGGAGACAATCTCGGATGCTTTGGCCAGCGGTATCGATGAAGAGGGATGGCAGGGACGCATATCTTATGCGGCGACGCAAGATATTTACCTGACCTTGGACTATGCCGAAGCTTGGGATAGCTCCAAAGATAAACGCATGAATGATCTCTATCTGGAGCTGGATCTGCACCGCGGGGGCAAGAGGTATCAGCTATCCTGGTCTCATATCGAGAAAGTGGATGATGCCGCGCGTATATGGTATAAGGAGTACTATCCCACACTTACAGCACAGATCAATGCTCTGGGTCGCCCACTGCAGCTCACCGGCGAGTTTAAGACGGTGGAAAAGCAGCAAAACCAGATCGAGAGTAGCCATTATGAGCCGATGTTCCAGGCAGGCTTTGCCGTTCGCAAGTTTTCAATCGCTTTGGGATTGCAGAGCTCTTGGGCGGATTTCTCGGCCATCATGGACAGCCGTTACATGCCGAACATTGAAGTAAAGTATCCGATCTTCAGCCACTCAGATCTCAGCGTTTTTGCCGGCAAGGAAGCGGGAGGCAAGGTGTGCAGAAATGGCGTCTGCCGCTATGTTGCTCCTTTTGAAGGGATCAAGGCTGAGCTCAGCACAAGATTTTAGGAGATAAGATGAGATATATCGCTATTCTTTTTCTGCTTTTGGGCGTTGTAGCCTTGGGAGCAGATGCACCATATTACCCCACCACTCCTGTGGTAGAAAACTTCGGTGCCAGCTGGTGCGGTGCCTGTGAATATGCCCAGGCTGGTCTGGCAATTATGGAGAATAACCTGGCACCAAACGAAGCTATCATCAGCCGCCTGCTCACTGAAAGCGGCAGCTACAGCAATGATGAGGTGGATGGACGCTTTGACCACTACGAAGTGATGGGTTTGCCGGCTGTGATCTTCAATGGCAAAGTCCGTGTGGATGGGGCAGACGATGTGGTCGCCACTGGCGAACCGTTTCTGGAGGCGATCAGCAATTTCCGCTACCTTGCCTCACCCATGAAAATGGAGATTGAGGATTTTGATCCCTCCACAGGGGAGATCTCGGTGGAGATCACGATGCTCCACGATAGCTATGATACCGAAGGCGGCACTTTGTACTTCTATCTTTTGGAAGATGAACTCTTGCCGGATCTTACCCGTTTGGTGCGCAGCGTGAAGAGTCTGCCCATTTCGCTTTCCGGAGCAGGCAGCAGCGTTACGCTTAGCAGCGCTTTTACGCTGGATAGTGCTTGGGACACCTCTCAGTTTTGGGCTTTTGCCTTCGTGCAAATGCCGGGTAATGCCATCATCCAGGCAGCTTCCACATTGGAACAACCTGAATACTTCATCCGTGCAGCGGTCCCCTTTACCCACGAGATCCAGGGCACGCAAGATGGTATCTATGAGTCCCCGCTGTTTTGGGTCTACAACATGGGTGCCGCCGATGATGTGACTATTCATATTGAGACCATATCTGCCCCAGAAGGCTGGTCCTTAAACTATTGTGACGTTACAGGAAATTGCTTTCCGGGAGCAGTCCAGATCCCCTTTAGCTTTGCTGCGGGAGAGGCGAAATCTTTTGACTTAAACATCTGGGCAGAGGGGAATGGTACTGCGATACTTAACTTCGTGATCGAATCCCCAAATAGTGGCATATACAAGATTCCTTTTAGCTACACTTTGGGCCCTATCAGTAATGACGACCCGGTGCAAAGCCCCGGTCTTCTGAAGCTTGCCCGGAGCTTTCCCAATCCCTTTGTCGATCGAGTTAGTTTTGAATTGGAAAGTCCTAAATCTGGCCTTGATGCCACGATCCAGATCTTCAATATCAAGGGCCAAAAGCTTAGCGAACTGCCGGCCAAAAACCTTTTACAAGGCGCTAACAGCGTCTTCTGGGATGCCTCAGATCTTCCGGCAGGAATCTATCTCTATCGCCTGAAGGGCACTACTCAAGGCGGAAGAATTCTGAAGCTTCGCTGATTATGTTTGAAGAAAACGTGCTCTTTGCCTTTGGCTTGACCCTTCTCGCGGGCCTATCCACAGGGATCGGATCCCTGATGGCATTTAGCTCCAAGAAGTTTAACCCCAAGTTTCTCTCTGCGGCTTTGGGGCTCTCTGCCGGAGTGATGATCTACGTCAGCTTCGTGGAGATCTTCCCCAAAGCCCTGGAGTCTCTGAGCCTGGTCTATGGCGCACGGACCGGGCATTGGTACACGATCCTGGCATTCTTTACGGGGATGGGCTTGATCGCTCTGATCGACAATCTCGTTCCCTCCTACGAGAACCCCCACGAGCTAAAGTACATCGATTGTGGCCAGAAGAAACCGGCAGTTCCGGACAAGCAAAAGCTGATGCGCATGGGTGTCTTTTCTGCCATCGCCATCGCCATTCACAACTTTCCCGAAGGCCTTGCCACCTTCATGGCTGCCGTGAAGGATCCCGCTCTGGGTATCAGCATCACGGTGGCGATTGCCATCCACAATATCCCCGAGGGGATCGCGGTCTCGGTTCCGGTATATTATGCCACCAAGAGCCGCAGAAAGGCATTCATCTATTCCTTTCTCTCTGGCCTGGCAGAGCCGGTGGGAGCTTTGCTCGGGTTCATCCTGCTCAAGACCACCATCAACGATTCTGCATTTGGCTTGGTCTTCGCTGCCGTGGCAGGGATCATGGTCTATATATCTTTGGACGAACTTCTTCCCACCGCTGAGGAGTATGCCGAACACCACATCGCGATCACCGGGGTCATAGCCGGGATGCTGATCATGGCTATCTCTTTGGTCCTGATCTAAACCGTGATCTCGTAGGAGAGCTGCAGATTGTCCTTGCCCTGATTGGACATCAATGATATCATATCTAATATATAGATATTACGAGGTACCAATATGCAATTGCAAATAGGCATAGATGGGATGCACTGCGCATCCTGCAGTTCAAATGTAGAAAAGAGCCTGAACTCGCTTCCGGGAGTAAGTTCAGCGGCAGTGAATCTGGCTCTGGAAGAAGCATTTGTAGATTATGACGAGCGAAAGCTCAAGCAAGAAGAGATCTTCAAAAGCATCACTGATCTCGGCTTCAAAGTAAGAGAGAGCGTTCATCTTGATGAGGATGAGCAGATCAAGAAGATGCATATTGCTCGCAAGCGCATGACCTTCAGCTGGATCATCACTGGCATTGTCGTTATCTTGATGGTGCCCCATATGTTCTTTGGAGGCAAGATCTTTGGCCATGTCGCAGATGCCTGGCTGATGTTTGCTCTCTCTCTGATAGCGATCCTGATCCCTGCCCGGCATGTATATATCTCAGCTTACAGATCCGTGCTTTCGCGGGCGGCAAACATGGACCTTTTGATCGCCTTGGGCACCCTCGCCTCGCTGCTGGTGAGCCCCCTTTCTTTGATAGTCAAGGAGATCTCGGCGCATGATTTTGCCGGGATCGCCGCAATGATCCTCTCTTTTCACCTGACCGGGCGCTATCTCGAAAGCAGGGCGCGCGGCAAGGCTTCCGAGGCGATCCGCAAATTGATCTCTCTGGGAGCCAAGACGGCGATCCTCCTCGTTGATGGAGAAGAAAAGGAAGTGCCTGTCAATCGCATCAAGACGGGCGATATCTTCATCGTGAAACCCGGGACAAAGGTCCCCACGGATGGCGAGATCATCAGCGGAACCAGCTCTTTGGATGAATCTATTGCCACCGGAGAATCCATGCCTGTGACCCGCACGATTAAAGATCCCGTTCTGGGTGCTACCATCAATCTTGATGGCTACTTTCAAGCCCGAGCGACCAAGGTTGGCTCCGAGACCTTTCTGTCCCAGGTGATTAAGATGGTGAGCGATGCTCAACACTCCAAGGTACCGATCCAGCTGCTGGCAGATAAAGTCACGGCGATCTTTGTCCCCGTGATATTGGTCCTGGCTGTCCTGGTCTTCAGCTCCTGGTTGATTTTTCCCTCTTTCATGTCCACCGTAGCTGCGTTCATTTATTCCTATATCCCGCTAACGCTTCCCACACAGGGTCTTGCCGCAGCCTTGATGGCGGCGATTGCCACATTGGTGATAGCCTGTCCCTGCGCGCTGGGTCTGGCTACGCCCACGGCATTGATGGTGGGCAGCGGCATCGGAGCAAACAGTGGCATCCTGATCCGAAGTGGTGAGGCTTTACAGCGCATGAAGGATGTGAATACCATCCTCTTTGATAAGACGGGGACCCTCACTCATGGCAAACCGGAGTTAATCAGGATTCAGAGCGAAAATCTAGAACAAAACGACGCGCTGCGTCTGGCTCATTCTCTGGAAGCTGCCAGCGAACACCCTTTGGCGATTGCGATCAATAACGCTGCTCGTGCTCAAGATCTCAAAGCCCTGCCCATCAACGATTTCTTAAGTAGTCCCGGACGTGGAATATCGGCAAAGATCGATGGGATAAAATATGCGCTGGGCAGTCTGAACTGGATGCAGGAGATGAACCTGGATCTTTCTGTGACAGAACAGGATCCCGCCCTGGATTATGCGGGCAAGATCTTTTTGGCGGACGAGACGAGTGTGCTTGCTCTCTTTTATGTGGCAGATACGATCAAAGACGAAGCCCCGAGGATTGTGCAAGAGCTGCGCAGTAAAGGCATTGAACCGATCATGATGAGTGGAGATAATCCGCAGACCGCCAGGGCTATTGCCGAGCGGTGTGGCATCACGGAAGTAATGGCGAATGTCTTGCCGGCGGATAAAGCAGGTAAGGTAAAAGAGCTGCAAGAATCCGGGCGGGTAGTTGCGATGATCGGAGATGGCATCAATGACGCTCCTGCTTTGAAACAGGCAGATATCGGCATCGCCATGGGCTTGGGAACGGATATTGCCATCGAAGCCTCGGATGTCACCATCCTGCGCGGGGATCTTTCCCTGATCCCGCTGGCGCTAAAGCTTTCGACTCAGACCTTTGCCAAGATCCGGCAAAATCTCTTTTGGGCGTTTTTCTACAACCTGGTGGCGATCCCGCTGGCGGCATTTGGAGTATTGCACCCCGTGATTGCCGAAATGGCTATGGCTTTGAGCTCCGTCACCGTGGTTACAAACGCAAACTTACTCAAACGAAAGTTCTAGATTAGTATCTCTTTAGCATATCCAATGCCGAAGTGCTGGTATGCATGACACTCCTAGGTTCATTGGCATACAGTGCTAAAGCTAAGGGCGCCGCATCTGCAGCGCCCTTTTCATATATCGATGTATTTCTTATAACAAACCGTCGCGCTTGAGCAGAGCATCCGGATCCAGTGGACGTCCGCGGAAGGCTTCAAAGAGCTCATCCGGCGGGAAGGCATTGCCGCGGGATAGGATGTATTGGCGGAATCTATCTGCGGTTTCGTTATCGAAGATACCGTTTTGATCAAACATGCTCCAGGCATCTGCTTCGAGAGCTTCTGCCCATTTGTATGAGTAATATCCCGCAGCATAACCGCCTGCAAAGATATGGGCAAAGGCGCAGGATACGAGCGTATCTGGAACCTTGGGCAGCAGATTGAAGCGTTTGGTTGCTTTGTCTTCAAAATCTGCCACATCCTGGATCTCTTTGGGATCACTCACATGCCAGTCAAAATCAAGATTGGCATAGCGTAACTGAACAATGCTGGCAGTTGCGGCATTGAAGTTTTTGGCAGAGATTACCTTATCCAAAAGCTCATCCGGGAGGGCTTCCCCAGTCTGATAGTGACGCGCAAAGAGATTCAGCGCTTCTTTTTCCAAAAGCCAGTTTTCCATGATCTGGCTGGGAAGCTCCACAAAATCCCACAAGACCGAAGTCCCTGAGAGAGGGTGATAGTAACCATCAGCCAAAAGGGAATGCAGAGCGTGGCCAAATTCGTGGAAGACGGTACGCGCTTCATCCATGCGCAAAAGCGAGGGGCTCTTGTCCGTGGAGGGAGTGAGACTGCCCACGATCAGTACTTGAGGACGCCTCATGCCATCGGCATACATGCCCTGACCATGCAACGAGCTCTTCCATGCTCCACCACGCTTGGTTTCGCGCGGGAAGAGATCGATGTAAAGCAAGCCCAGATAGCTGCCATCTTTGTCGTGTGCTTCCCAGGTTGTTACATCCTCATGATAGACCGGGACGTCGTGAACCTGTTTCATGGTGATACCGTAGATCTTGTTTACGACCTTAAACAGTCCGTCGATCACGTTTTCCACCTTGAACCAGGGGCGCAATTCTTCCGGGTCGTAGGCAAAAAGTTTTTCTTTGAGCTTATTGCTATAATAGCTCCAATCCCAGCTTTGCAGTTCGTCGAGGCCATCCAGCTCTTTGGCGAGCTTGGCAACTGCTTCCCGCTCTTCGATTGCCTTGGGATATGCTACTTCGTAGATACGGTCCAAAAACTCCCTGGCGGTCTCGACTGAGCCTGCCATGCGATCTTCGAGCACATATTCGGCATGGTTCTTATAGCCCAAAAGCTCGGCACGCTCTTTGCGTAATTGCAGAGTGCGTTTGATGATTTCCTGATTATCAAAGTCATCTTTGAAAGCTCTGGAACTGTAGGCTTTTTGCACTTTCTCACGGATCGCGCGATTCTTGCAATAGGTGAGCAGGGGCATCACGCTGGAAGGCTGTAAGCTAAACATCCAGCCGCTTTCTTTGCCCTTTCTTTTAGCAAGAAATTCTGCAGCATCCAAAGCGCCGGCGGGGATGCCTTCGACGTCTTTGGGGTCCGTGATGTGCAGCTCAAACTTATTGGTGGCATTCAGCACGTTGTCACTGAACTTGGGTGACAGTGCGGAAA
>Ga0334901_1002921_pt1 | contig 13662 bp, 8 predicted proteins | sample GraSluR3_MG_3_FD_207216 | JGI IMG/M metagenome (GOLD analysis project Ga0334901, IMG submission 207216) | Sludge microbial communities from methane-producing bioreactor in Wageningen University, Netherlands - Granular Sludge_15_08-R3 | ecosystem: Engineered > Bioreactor > Anaerobic > Unclassified...
CATCAATATTATCAATTGCTGTTGCTCCTGGATCTATATATTCATCATTAATATATATATTAATTGGATTATCTCCTAATAAAGTTATTACTGGTGATTCAATATCAACACCACAATCTTCTAAACTACCTACAATCATATGATGGAAAGTACCACATGCTGCTAATCCTTCCCATTTATTTTGACCAACGATGGTAATATAAGGATTACCTACTTCGTCTTTTATAATTGATAAAGAATAATAATTTTGATTACCAATTCTTAAATCAGTAACTACCTTATCTCGATCAAGTAATTCGTAATTATAATTAGGATTTTCTAATAATTTATAGTCTACTGCTTTTAATACCATTTTCGCATCACTTATAAAAGCTTCTCTAGTTGCCCTAGTAATTATTCCTGTAATTGATGGTACCGCAATTGCTAAAATGATTGCTAAAATTATAATTACGGCTAATAGTTCTACTAATGTAAAGCCTTGTTTTTTCATTTAATACCTCACCTTTATATTATTATTTACTTTTTAAATATTCATATGCAAAGGAAAAAGAAGTTTTAATTCTTCATTTATTTATTCTTCTTCCTCTAACCAATTATAATCGGGGATTTCAATTTTTTCCTTTTTTTGTTTTCGAAATCGTGCTTTCTCTTTTTCGATATCTTCTAATTTATTAATTCCTTTTTTATGCCATTCAAATAAAATCCGATCAATGTATCTTAAATTCTTCGCTCCATTATAAACCGCTTCCTTTAAAGCTGCTATAATGATTTCTTCCTTATAATTAGATTCTAACCAACCATTAATTATTTCATATTCAATTGGCGATAAAGTACGCCCAAATTCTTCTTCAAACAATTGAAAAATACTACTTTCTTCTGATTCCTTATCATTTAAAGTAGATAATAATATTAATGCTAATTTATTATATAAAACATCAAAAGATAAATATTCTTCCATAATACCCTTATCATTTTTATTAACCTCAATACTTAAAAGATCCTTTTCTTGTAATTGATTAATAATTTGTAATAATTGTTTATCACTAATATTTAAATCATTACTCATATAATTTATATCAAACTTATCACTTTTGTTTACTAAATAAGATATAATAATTAATTCTTCCGCATCAAGATTAATTTCTTGGTAATGACGAACTAAAAAAAGTGGTACATTAATACTACCTGATTTCATAATATTTATTAATTTGTTAGCATCCATAATATCACTCCTATTTTTATTATATCACATTTTTATTCATTATTTGGTATAGAAAAAACATCATAATTATTATTTTTAATTTTAACTATTAAAAACTCTTCATCACGAATCATATAAGTATCAACCCAACGTTCATAGGCTTCTTCTAAAAAATAAGTTGATAATGGATATAGCGAACGATAAAAAACGGCATAAGTATAACGATTAAGATTATTTAAAGAAATATTATTATTTTGATAATAATAAATATAATTACAATTACTTAATTGTTCATTATTATAACCTAAATATACACAAAAATTATAATCCTCATATTCTATATTAATAATTTGTTGCTCATTTTGATAAATAACATCATTTAACTCATATTTATGATTAGTTAAAGTTATTTTTTGTTTATAATTAAAATTTAATGACATATTACTAAGGGTTAAAACCGTTATTTCATTGAAGTTAAACTTTTTTAACGCTTGCTCTAAAATAGTTCCATTATTATAATTTAATACTAATAAAGTTGGTTCATCTTCCGTTAAAATCAATAAATAATTATCTAGTTTATCATTAATAAATATAACTGCAATTTCATCTTCTAATAATTGTAAATATATTTTATTTATTCCTGCTGGAATACTTTTACTTTGTGGCATAATAATAATTAAAATCACAATTAAGAAAATAAGTATTTTTTTCTTCATAAAAAAATACACCTCATTCAAGAGTATGTATTTTATCCATATTTATAATATAATTTTTTAAGGTTTGTTCATCATTTTCTAATTCATTATTAATAATCTTGGTTTCTAATTCATTATATATTTTGGTTATCCATCTACCAGGGGGTCGCCTTAAAAGTTCACATAATTGCTGTGCTGTTATTTTAATTTCATTTCTACTTTTAATTTTTAATCCATCATATATAGAAACTACTTTATATTTAGGGATTCCTTTAATATTAGCAGCAATACTAGTAATATACAAACCATATTTATACAACGTATGAGAATTAAGAATCGATAAAGTTAATACTTTATTTACTTTGTTAATAATTTCTTGCTCAGTTTTATTAAATGGATATAGGTCCATAACATCAACTTGCGCCCACATTCCTAAAACATCATCAACAATTTTTATTTTATCTAGATTTTGTAATTCTAAATATTCTGCTAATCCTAATTCTTGCATTAATTTAATCCCATATTGAACATTAGGACTGGCAAAAATACGCGTTAATTCTTCTTTTTTGCGCGTATAAGATAATTTTTTTAATATATATCCTTGCTTTTTAATTGCCTCTTTTAATGCGGGTTCAATTGCAAAATCAAGAATAGTAGCAAATCTAATCGCTCTTAAAATTCTTAATGGATCTTCTTTTAATTTAATAATAGGATCTTCAATAATCCGAATAATTTTATTTTCTATATCATGAATACCATCTAATTCATCAATTATTTCGCCTTTACTATTCATACAAAGAGTATTAATAGTAAAATCTCTTCTTTTTAAATCCATAATTAAATCATTAATATATTCAATTTCTATTGGTTTACGATCCTCATATCTAATTTCTTTACGCCAAGTAGTAATTTCAAAACGAATTCTTTTATAAATCAAACTTACTGATCCATATTGTTCATTAGGTAATAATGCCTCTTTAAATATTTTACTTAAATCATAAGGAGTGGCATTAGTACAAATATCCACATCGATACTTCTTTTCTTTAAATAATAGTCACGAACAAAACCACCAACAATATATGCTTGAAAACCATTATCTTCAATTTTCTGTAATAACTTCAAACTTGTTTTTAACATTAAATTCACCACCACAATTATACAAGAAAAACAAAAAAAAAGAAAGATTAATAATAATAATAAAAAAAGATAACATTATTATACGTTATCCTTTTTATTTACTACAAAATAATAATTAATTAATAGATTCTTTTAACTTGCTACCAGCTTTGAATGTTGCAACTCTTCTTGCAGGAATCTTAACTGCAACTCCAGTTTTTGGATTACGACCCATACGTGCAGGTCTCTTTTTTGCTTCAAAAGTTCCAAAGCCAACTAATGTAACTTTATTCCCTTTCTTTAGCGCTCCAGTAACTGCAGTCATAAATGCATCAACTGCACGTGCTGCATCAGCTTTAGTAAGTCCAGCTTGATTAGCCATTACTTCTACTAATTCTGCTTTTGTCATTACATTACCTCCCATATCTAATATTAAGCACATACTATGCTTATAAATATAAAATACCATGTTTTCGTAATAAATGCAATAGTTTAAGTAATATTTATGCAAAAAATAGCCAAAAATGCTATTTTTTCTTATTTTTTATCATTTAAAGGGTTTCATTTATAATTCTTTTATAATCTTCCACTCCTGGTTGATCAAAAGGATTAACCCCCATTAAATAACCATTTAAGGCACAAGAAATCATAAAAAACTGTAATAAATAACCAATATTTACTTCATTTAAAATAGGAAGTGAAATAATATTATTAGGAACTTGTCCCTGGTTATGAGCTTTAATTGTAGCGTGCATAGCAATATTATTAATTTGACTAAGAGTTTTATTATAAGTTCCTATTAACGTATCATTTTGCGGTTCTCTTACATTAATAACCGTTTCAAATAAAATCTTACTACCCTGTTGAATAAATTGTCCCAGTGAATGTAAATCCCTAGTATTAATTAAAGATATTGGTAATATCCCTTTTCCTTCTTTACCTAATGATTCGGCATATAATTGCTTTAACCATTCAGTTAAAGCATATAATTTAGGTTCATATACAGTATAAGCTTCAACTAATTTTCCCTTTTTAGCCATCATATCACGAATAACCGCATATTTAATCGGATTATCAAGATTAAAATTAGCTTGCTTTGCCCCTACCCCTAATTGTTTAATATTAATGTTACTAACCGCAATTGGTAATAATCCGACTGGGGTAAAAACTGAATAACGACCACCGATATTATCAGGTACAATAAATGATTTATAACCATATTTATTAACTTCTTCCCTTAATTTTCCCTTAACCGCATCAGTAGTAATAATAAGACGCTTCTTTAATTCATTTTCCGCATATTTTCCTTTCATTAAATCCATAATTAATTGATACGCAACGGAAACTTCTAAAGTGGTCCCTGATTTAGAAATAACATTTACGATAATTTGTTTATCTTTAATTATTTCAATTAAATCACGATAATAATCAGCACTTAAATTAGTCCCTATAAAATAAATTTCTGGTTTCTTTACTTGATTATAAAAATAAGGATTAAGTGCTTCAATCACCGTTAAAGACCCTAAATAGGAGCCACCAATACCTAGTACTAAGAAAACATCACAATTATTGCGAATATAATCAGCAGTTTGTTCAATTTCCTTAATTAATGATTCATCAAATAAAATATCTAAATCATACCAACCCATCATTGGTTTGTCCTTATTTAAATAAGCCTTTAATTGATTTACATCATAATTATAAACATTAAAATCTTCTTTACTAATGAATTTTTGCATATAAGTTTCAAAATCAAATTCCATTTTATTCCTCCAATATATCTACTAATATTTCATGATCTTTTTGATCATCAATTAATGTAATAAAGTTATTCTTTACCTCTTTATTATCAAGAGTTAATTTTATTTTACCAGTTGGTTTTTGATTATTAACTTTTATTTTATAATTAGTATTTAAATAACGATATTGTATTGTAAAATGAGACCAGGTAGTTGGTATTTTTGGCTCTATCTTTAAGGTGTCTCCTTCCTTTTTAAAGCCTAAAATTTCTTCTATTCCTACTTTATAAGCCCAACTAGCAGAACCAGTATACCAAGTCCAGCCACCACGACCAGGATGACCAATATTAGAATATACATCAGCTGCTATCACATATGGTTCTACTTTATAAATATTAACATCATTATTATTTAAAGTATGATTAATTGGATTAAGCATTTGATAACATTGATAACCTAAATCAAATTGATTATCACGTAATAAAGCCATAATATACCATAAGGCGGCATGAGTATATTGACCTCCATTTTCTCTAACACCCTCTATATAATGTTTAATATAACCAGGATTATTACGCGTATATTTAAATGGTGGAGTTAATAATTTAATAATTTTATGTTCTTTATCAATTAAATGATTATTAACTTCTTGATGAATTGATTGACGTTGTTTATCAGTTGCTACTTCACTTAAAATACTCCAACTTTGACTTAATAAATCAATTTGACATTCACGATTATTACGGGAACCTAAAGAAACTCCATTATCAAAGAAGGCTCTTAAATACCAAGCACCATCCCAAGCATTTTGGTGTAATGCTGTTTTTAAATCTTCGGTTTTATCTAAACATTTTTGAGCAAACTCTTCATCATCATAATCTTTACTAATAATCGCCATTCGCTTAAGTAAGTCATAAACAAAGAAGCCCATAAATACACTTTCACCACGCCCCTTATGACCAACTCGATTCATACCATCATTCCAATCACCACTACCCATTAATGGTATACCATGGATTCCAAATTGATTAAGTGTTTTATCAATACATAGTTTTAAATGTTCATAAAATGATTCTGTTTCTACTGTATAATAAAAATCCATTCCCTTTTCTGATTCATTTTCACCCAATAACTCGCCATTAACAAATGGTACTTGTTCCTTTAATATTGCTTTATCACCAGTTATTCTTAAATATTCAGAAGTAACATACACTAACCATAAATAATCATCAGAAAATTCAGTTCTAATGCCATTACCAGTTTCCTCATGCCACCAATGTAAAACATCTCCTTCTTTAAATTGATGTTTAGCATGCTTTAAGATTTGGGCTTTCGCATATTCAGAATCAGTATACATAACACTTAAAACATCTTGTAATTGATCACGGAAACCAAGTGCCCCTCCCGCTTGATAAAATCCAGCACGTGCATATAAACGAGAAGCAAGGGCTTGATATAAATACCAACCATTAAGAACATAATTAAAAGCTTGATCAGGTGTTTTAACTACTAAACTACTTAATTTTTCATCCCAATAATTAGTCACTTCTTTATATGCCATTTGTACTTTACTTAAATTATTAAATTTTTCTAAATTATTTTCTTCTTTTGTACAACCAAGCATAAAAGCAAAAGTTTTAGTAGTACCTTTATTTAAACTAATATTAAAGCTAATCATTCGTTTATTATTATCATTAAAATCATAATCACTAATTGATTCAGTAGCAGTTAAAAAGGTATTAACATCAGCAAAATGATTACTATAAATATTTTTAGTAAATAACATATTTTGCTTTTGGTCATAATTTGAAACTAAATAACGAGCCGTTTTTTCTTCTGATACACCTAATACTAAATGAGTTATTAATTTAACATCAATGGGTTCTGATTCATTATTATTAGTAACATTAACTAAATAATATTTTATTGATTCTGTTAAAGAAACAAAAATCGTAATCATAATATCTAAATTATCAATTTCACCATAATAATTAGTATAACCAAACCCATGTTCTACTTTAGATGGTTTAAATATCTTATCTTTAAAAACTAAATACTCACTACTTGGATCAACTACAAGATCATTACTCCAAGTAGTTAATTTATATTCGCGACTATTATAAGCATAAGTAAAACCACCAAAATTATTAGTTACTACAGTTCCAAAATTTTGATTAGCAATAACATTAACCCAAGGCATTGGGGTATTAATATTATTAATTAAATAAGTTTTTCCATCATTAATAAAACCACCATATTGATTATAAAAGGTAATATCAGTTGGTAATAACGAATTAGTCTTTATTTCAGGTACTTCATAAGACAATCTATTTACCGAAGGAATTTCCTTTTCCATTTTAATAATTTGTTCTTCTAAAGACTTAGTATCAGAAGCATCAAGAACTAATCTTGCTGTTGTTTTAAATAAGACCTTTTCTTCTTCGGTTAAATTATTAACTGGGATCGTCCATACACTACCTGGTGAATTTTCAAAATAGTTAAGATTATTAATGCGATACATTAAATTATCAATATAATTCATAATTAATTTCTCATTACGATTATCTTCACCGTTAATAATAACTATATCAACGTATAAAGCACGACTCTTATAAAATTCATAAGCTTGTAATACTTCTTTGACAAAACCCGCATTTTCAATTTTTCCAATTTCCACTAAAATAATTGGCCAATCACCAGAAATCCCAAACTTCCACAATCCCGCTTGCGATAATTTATTTTGTTTTAAATTATTCATTTGTTTTTCATTTCGTGGATAAACTTGATATACATATTTTAACATTGTATTATATAAACGCATTTGTCTAGCCGTTAAATTAGCATAACTAGTACGCATATTATTATAAACATTAACTAAACTAAAGGCTTGTTGGATTGAGTCTTCATCTTTATAAGTTTGAATAATTTCATTAACTTGTTCTCTTGATTTACCAAATCCAACAATTAAATAAAGTTCTTTTTTATCTTTCGGTTTAATTTTAATTCTTTTTTTAATACTAATAATAGGATCAAGTGCAGCCCCATTAATTTCACTAAATTGATAATCATTAAAAATAGCCACTGGATTATTTGTATTTTGATTTCGACCAATAAAATGATCCCTTCGAACTTCATATTGAAAATCTCTTTTCTCTTCTTTATCGGTAAATAAACGATGAATAATATAATATCTAGTATTTTCTTTAGTCATAGATTGACGACTAAAAATTAAAGCTTGATTTTTTTCATCTATTTCCGTATCAATAGTTAAACTATTAAAAACACGATGAGCAATATCTTCCTCATTACGACACATAATGATTTCACCATAAGAAGTAACTTCTAAGATAGCATCTTTATTAGTTTTATTAACAAATGTTACTTTTCTTATTTCAGCATTATGATCTTTAACCGCAATTATTTCCGTATTAGTTACAATTCCTTCATCTTCGCGCATATATTTAATTTTATCAGAAGCAAAAGTTACTCGATATTTTTCTGGTTCAATATTAAGAGGAGCATAAGTATTTGACCATATTTTATTATTAATTAAATTTTTTACATAAAGAAATACGCCATAATTATCATGTGGTATTTCTCGATGACGATTAATTTGTAAATTTTTATATTTACTAAAACCATTACCGCGATCATCTAAAATAATAGAATAAAAACCATTAGATAAAACACCAACTTCTGGTATATCTTTTAATTTTATATAATCACGAATATCATTTTCATGTTTTTCTTTTACATAGTGATGCTTTTTATATTTAGCAATTTTTAAATCAATATAAGTTCTAATTTGTACTTTTTCTTTTAATAACATTTCAATTGCTTGCATTCTTTTTTCACTATGAAAATAATCTTGAATTATATTATTATTTAAATAATTAGTAATACTTGCTAAAATCATCCCTTGATGATGGGCATAATAAGTTTTAACTACTGCTTTATCTTCATAATCATATGATTCATAAAAACCATAATCGGAATACATATTTAAACGCTTAAATTTTTTCATATTAATGAATACTTCGCGGTCATTTAAACCAATTGCCATAATTGAACTATATGGTGAAATAATAATTGGATATTCTTTACCATCCTGCATTTTTAAATAAGGAACACCAAACGCACTATATTTATAGTTTTCTGAATCATCTAATTCATTATAAGCTGATTCTGATATTCCCCAAGGTAAATCAATATCTAAATGACGGATAAATTCTTTTTGCGTATAATAAGCAAAAAAGTATGCTTCATCTAATAAAGTATGATTAAAAGTTTTCATAAAAATAAGCGGCATAAAATACTCAAAAGCAGTTCCCGACCAAGAAACAATACCTTTATAACGTTTAAATTTAGTTAAAGTTTTATCTAACGAAAACCAATGTTTAAATGGGACATCTCCTTTAGCAATAGCAATATAACTAGTTAATCTTGATTCAGAAGCAAATACATTATATTGACAAGTTGATAAAATTTGCTCAATAGTATGATAGCCAAGACTAAATACATTCGCAGTATCATTATATAGTTTAGCAAAATCCATTTCTTCAATTAATTTAGTTACTCGAAAAATTATATCCTTATTTCCATGTTTTTCTAAAAAACTTTTAACTACATATAAACAAGCAACAAAATTTCCACTATCGACAGAAGAAACAAAATATGGATACAATTCTTGTTTAGTATGAATATTATACCAATTATATAAATGTCCATTCCATTTATTTAAACTTTCCACATTTTTTATTACATTAGTAATTAAACATACTGCTTCCTTTGGTTTAATTAAATCTAATTCCACTGCGGAAACAATACTAACTAATGAAAAACCAATATTGGTTGGTGAAGTCTTATAATCAACTGTTTTTTCCCTATTAACTTGATAATTATCAGGAATTAAATAGTTATTTTCTTCTGTTAAAAAATCAGCAAAATAACGCCAAGTACGAACTGCTACTTCTTTTACCTCTTTTTGTTCAGTTGGCTCTAAATCAGCTGTTTTTTCTTTTATATCACCACTAATAATATACATTAAAAAGGGCGCAAAAACCCAAATTAATCCTAGAACAAAAACTAAAGCAAAATCTTCTGGTTTATACATTAAACTAGTAATTACTAATAAAATAGCAACAATATAATTAACCTTAAAAGCTTTAATATAAGTTATAAGATTATACTTCATCGTTTTATCTACTTCTTCAGCCGTTATCCAATTAAGTAATCTTTTTTTACTTATATACATACGATACATTGCCTTAATAATAGAATCAACATATATTTTTGCTTCATAAGGTAAAACCGTTAAAACGATAATTGATTTATTAATAACCGCAACTATGCCAATAATAATATAAAGATAATATTTTAAAGAGCGATCATATTTACGATGATGTAATATTTTTGAAATAAGAAAAAAGAAAATAGGAATGGCAATTATAAAAGAAACAATAATAAAATAATAACTAAATGTTTCATTCCCAAAGATTAAACCATAAAAAAGAATAAATAATAAAAATAAACTAACTAAACTACGACGTAAGTTATCAAATATTTTCCATTTCCCTAATAAAGTAATTGGATTTTTTACATTATCATTATGTAAATTACGCACTTTTTTTCGTAACCATCCAATTATTTGCCAATCACCACGATTCCAACGATGACGTCTTGCAATATCATTTAAATAACGAGCTGGATAATCATCAAATAATTCAACATCATTAATAAAACCACATCTTAAATAATTACCTTCAATTAAATCATGACTTAAAATTAAATTATTAGGAAAAGTTTCTGCTAAAACTTGATCAAATACTTTTAGATCATATATACCTTTACCGACAAAACTACCTTCATTGAATACATCTTGATATAAATCAAAGCAAGCTTGAGTATAAATATCCAACCCACCTAAACCAGCAAATAATTGTGAATACTGTGATTTATTCGTTACTTCAACATCAATCCCTACTCTTGGTTGCATAATCCCATAACCACTTATTACTTTTTTACCATCAGCCGAAAGAACTGGTTGGTTTAATGGATGCGCCATTGCCCCAATCATTTTTAAAGCTGTATTTAATACTAATTTCGTATCAGTATCAATGGTAATAACATATTTAATAGGGATATTAAATTGTTCAAAACTATGTCCCTTAAAATACTCTTGTTGTTCTTCCTTAGTTAATTGTTGTAATAATAATTTATTAAATTGTAATAATGCTCCACGCTTACGTTCAAAACCAAGATAACATCCTTCTCCCTCACTATAAGTACGATTACGATAAGCATAATAAAAGAGCTTTTTCCCATACTTTTCATTTAATTCATTTACTTTTTCGATACATGCCGCGATAATTTCATCATCATATTTAGCATCTTTAGTATCTTCACTCGGTGAATCACCTAACAAAGTAAAGAAAATATTATCAGTTTGATTTGATAAATAATATATTTCTAAGCGTTCAAACATATCATTTACTTTTTCTTTATTTTTAAGAAGAGTGGGAATTACTACCATCGTACTATATTCAGGTGGTAAATCACCTTCAAAATTAATTTTAAATAAACTTTTTGATCTCACTATTTTAGCAAGAATCTGACTTAATACTTCAATAACAACAACACTAATTGGTATTAATGATAACCAAAATATCATCATCCCAAAGTAACTAGCTACTATATAAGATAATAATATTGTTCCTAAAACAATAGTTAATATATAAAATAATACTCGCCTTTTATAATTTTTTGGTTTAAATAAATACCAACCAATATGTTTTTGTTCTTGATTAGCTTTTTCTACTAATAAAGAAGCATATTCATATTCGCTTATCTTTCTTTTTTTCGCACCTTTCGTTATTTGTAAACGATATTCATACTTATTATTATCATACATTTCATTATATATATTAACATCTTCACTAATTAATACTTTTTCCGTATAACTAATATTTAAGTAAAAATATTCTAATTTATATTTAGCAATCTTTTTTAAAGAATGAAACAAATTAATCATTAAAATATTTTCTTTCGCTTTATCATCATGAGAACGTTTTATTAACTCTTTTAAAGATATATTATGAACTAATAATAATTCATTTAATTTAATAAACGCCTCATCTAATAATGGACTAAATTCTTTTAATTTATAATTAATTTGTTCCATATAATAATGATTTTTAATTAAATCTTGATTAATATTAATGTAATCATCAATATTGATGGTATCATTATGTTTTAATTTTTCATTTATATTATTAAAAATTTCATTAACTTCTTGTTTTTGATTTAATTTATCTTCTAATAAATCAGAAAAACTACTTAATTTATATATTAAAATAATTCTTATTATAATAAAAAGATAATGAATTTCATTATAAGTAAAATAATCTTTAGTTTCTTCTTGATAATGATTTAAACAAACAAAAAGATCAGAAATACTTAAATTATAATTATTAGTTTTTAAATAATTATAAATTATCCTATATAACTGTTCCCGTCTTTTTTTATTTATCTTATTTATATTGCTATATTTATATTCGCTGCGAACATATTTTTCTTGTTCACTAATAACATAATAATTATCAACAATCCATTCATTAATACTACCAATACTTTCGTTATTTTTGGTTAATAAAACTAATGATTTATAGTAATCAGTAATATTTTTAAACCATTTATTAAATTTATATAATAAAACATCATTCATACTTATCTCCCTGCAATTCTAAAATTATATATGCTTATTAACGCATATATTTAATATTATTAGCTATATATTAACTTATTTTTTGCATATATAATCTAATTTTCGCTAATTTTTCTTTGGTACCTATATCAATAAACTTCCCTGTAAATTTAACATAGCCAACTTTTTTTGTTTTATCATTTAATGTTTTTTGAATTAATTGCCAAAATTCAAAATATTCATCTTCATTATCTAATAAAGCTTTATTTACCGCATATACTCCAGCATTAATCCATCCTGAACCTTCACGTCCAGTTTTTTCTTTTATTTCAATAACACGATCTCCTTCAGTAAACACTTCACCAAATTGGCCAACATTATCAACTAAAGTAATTCCCATCGTAATATCATTACTTTGCCCATTAGTTAAAAGGTGTGCTTTTACCACTTCACTAATATCACCTTCGATAAAGACATCACCATTTACTACTAGTGCTTTATCAACATTAGCTTCCACCATAACATATTTCACACCACCACCACTACCTAAACGTTTAGGTTCAACAATAACTTGAATTGGTTTATTTAAATTCAATCTTTGATTTAATTCTTTAATATAATTAATAATCACTTCTGCTTTATAGCCAGCACTTATTATAAATTCATCTAATCCATTATCGATTAATTGCATTATTAAATGCTCTAAATAAGGTTTACCAGCAACCTCAACCATTGGTTTGGGAATATCTTTTGTTAATTCGCCTAGCCTTTCTCCTTTTCCACCAGCCATAATTATTACTGGTATTTTCATTTTATTTCCTCCTTAATTTATTACTCTGTTACATTATTATAATTTATTAATATTTATATATTTTATTATATCATTTAAAGTATAATATGTAAACCGTTGCTAAATAAACGCTCCCCTTATTCCTTTTAATCATTATATATAGTATAATAAAAATACAAAATAAAAGAAAGGCGTGAATAAATATGAAAATAGCAAACATAATTGATGAAAATATTTTTCGTGGTTATGATATTAGAGGCATTTATAATGATAATTTAACTATTGATGTCGCTTATACGATTGGACTTGCTTTTGGAACAAAATTAAAAAAGGAAAACAAAAAAGAAACTGTTATTGGTTATGATAATAGAGAATCATCACCAGCATTATTTAAAGCTCTAGCACAAGGTATAACCAA
>Ga0334901_1002927_pt1 | contig 13655 bp, 14 predicted proteins | sample GraSluR3_MG_3_FD_207216 | JGI IMG/M metagenome (GOLD analysis project Ga0334901, IMG submission 207216) | Sludge microbial communities from methane-producing bioreactor in Wageningen University, Netherlands - Granular Sludge_15_08-R3 | ecosystem: Engineered > Bioreactor > Anaerobic >...
CCGTCTCTTACAGCCGCCTCGAGCTCCTCTTGGGGAATGCCGAGCCACTTGGCGGCCGTGTGCACGGGCACCAGATGGCCGAATCCCCACTCGTTTCGTGTGCTCATCTTTCTCCCTTCACGCGGTAGGCGGCCACGTCCGCCCGACTGAAACGCCACTGAGCGCCGTGTTTGCGCCCGGGTATCTCACCGACGGCGGCCAGCTGTCGCACGCGGCGAGAGGTGATATCCAACATATGCGCTGCCTCCTGGGCGTCGATCATCTCATCAGGCTCATGCTGTAAGTCTCCCCCGGCTTCCGCGTTCTGTCCTTCCGACTTCCGCGCACGTACCCGCTCGGCCCACGCCTCCCCGGCCAGCCGGCACGCCTCGAGCGTCTCTCGCACGAGTTCGGCGGGCACAGGGGGCAGGTCCTCAAGCTCGAGCTCGATCAGACGGCGTACCCGGCCCGAGCTGAGGAAGTGGGCGGGCCAGCCGTCCACCAGTGCGCCGGCGTCAACGTACCCACGCGGCTTACTCATCCGGCTCCCCCTTCAGCCGACGCCGTACCCGGAGCGGCGTATCCTCCCCGGTCAGCTGCTCGAGCATCTCCCCCCAGTGGACGGCGCACATGTGGCCGCCCTTCTCGGCGGTCTTGGTACACCCGGGCCACTCACAGCGTTGGCAATGGCTGAGGCGGCGGTAGTAGCCTGAGCGGCTCACGTCAGCGCCTCGAGGAGCAGCGTGGTAAGGGTGGCGGGGGGTGGGGTGTCCTGCTCCGAGACACCCCACTGGTTGCCAGCGTAGTAGCCATCGGGCCTCGCGATCTCCCCCCGCGCCTCATGCAACCGTTGCCGGCTGATCCCCAAGTCGGTGAGGGTGGCGGGAACGGTGTCCGGTGTGATGACACCGCTTGGAATGTTTGCTCCCCCACGTTCCTTGGTCGCGATCTCCCCCCGCGCCTGTCCGACGTCTACCAGTTCGGCCCGGGAGTTTGTTTGTTTGTTTGCTATAGAGAGAGGAGAACAAACAAACGTTCTCCGTCCTCCTCTCGTTTGCGCCAACGTTTGTGTTTGTTTGCGCAAACAAACTTCAGCCTTCATTCTCACACCCCCCCACCAGCCGATAGACGCCCCGGCTCACATCCTCCACTTGGCCCGCTTGCTTCAGCTTCATGAGATGCCAGCGGACGGTGGCGGGCGGAGCTGCTGCCGCCTCTGCCAGCTCTGCAATGCTCGCTTGCCCCCGGCTGAGCTCAGACTTGATGACGTCGCGCGTCGCGCCCTGCTCCGTGCTCACGTCGCTCACCCCGGCCAGCTCCACCGCGATCGCGTCTCGAGAGAAGGAGAACTGGAGCCCCACCGGCTCCGGGCGGCCCATGTTGCACTTGCGGGCGAAGATGCCCAGGCGGAGGGAGCTGTCGCGGTTCGTCTCCTGCGGCCGGAGCTCCCAGGTCATGCGGGCCAAGTTCTCGAAGTAGACGCTCCCGATAGGCAAGCGCCGGCCGTTCTCTTCGCGGCGGTCCGCCTTGGTGGTATGCGTGAGTATGCAGGTGGTGGCGTTGGTCGCGGCCGTCACCTTGCGGAGCGTGTTGAACATCTGTACCGCCAGTTCCCCGCTCATGATGTCACCGCCGCAGGCAGCCCCGGCCGAGTCCACAATCACCAGTCCGATGTCGTGCTTGGCGATCACCTTGGCGATCTCGCTTGCGTCATCTTGGAGGGCGCCCATGCACCGGCGGTACAGAGGGAAGTCGAACGACGCGCCGATGTGGGTTTGCCGGAGACCGTTGGCAAGAAGCGTGCATCTCCGAGCCGCCTCTTCTCGCGTGACTTCCCAGTCCATGTACAGGACGTTTGCGCGCCGCGTGCGTTCACCGAAGAAGGTAATGCCGTTCTGCACCAGGAGCGCCGCGTACAGGGCCAAGAGGCTCTTGGCGGAGCCTCCCGGGGCGTACCAGACCACGGGCAGCCCCTCGAGCAGCAGGGGCCGCATGAGGAATTCAACGTCCACGTTGGCCGTGGGCTCGAGGGGCTCCACGGGTGAGCCCTCGTCTTCGGCCTCCATGATGGTACGACAGGACTCCTCCACAAGCCGGTCCCAGTTCAGCCCGTCGTGGGGAAATCTCCCCTCGAGATCCCGGGAGAGTTCGCGTCGGCTCCGGCCGGCCGCCAGGTTCAGCGTCCCGTGGTGGAGGTTCAGCGGGTCCGCATCGGCCACAGTCGCCGTCACCCGGACCCGGGCCTGCATGCGGCCGTCTTTGTGGTTGCGGAGGCGGTCCGCCTCGAATCCCACCCGCACGCCGTCATACGCCCAGGTCACCAAGTAGGAGCCGTAGGCGTTCGTCACCTGCGGCGTCATCATACCCATGACCTCGGCCGCCACGTGCGGGCCGCGTGCTCAGTGGCCTTGCCGGCGTCCTGTTCGGGCATTTGTGCCCTAACTGGAGCGTCGGTGCGACGTTTCAACAGACCGATCAGCCGCTCGAGGATCAGCATGAGGCGCTCATCGGCCCACTCCCCCACGGGCAACTGCTCCCCATCTGGGAGGTGGAAATGGTGCCGCGGATTGTCGTGCACGATCTGGGCCGTCTGGGCCATCTCGTACACGAGCTCGTGCAGCGTTTTGTCGGCAATGTCTTCGTTGTAGATCCGGGCCGCCCCGTCACTGTGGGTGTAGACGCTGGGCGGATCTGTCCGGTGTTCGTGCTCCTCTACGATGGGGTCCTCGACCCACGGGGGGGTCAGTGAGCTGCCGTGCTTCCGTGGCATCACGACGGTCATGATCGACTCCTGACCGTGCGTGCTTCCCGCTCCAGGGCCTCAAGTGCCCGACGCGGTACGCGGTCGAGTCTCCCTACTTTCACCCGGGGAAGCCGGCCGTCACGAATCATCCGCCGGACGGTCTGAGGTGCGCACCCGAACCACGCCGCGGTATCGTCCACGGTGACCAGATCGGGCATGTCATCAAGCCGCGGCCTCATCGTGCCTTCTCCACCGGCCGGAGCAGGGTCTCCACTGCGGCTCGCTCAATCCGCAGGGATCGCGTCCCGACTCTCATGGCGGGCAGCTTGCCGTCGCGAATCATGCGGTAGATCGTCTCTCGGTCTACACCGATTGCCTCCGCCGCCTCGCGGGGGGTCAGTATCTCGCCCTTCTTCACCACTTGGCACCTCCGAAAAGTTGCAAAGGTCCGTAACTCGTTCTATACTGATCCTTAGTTTATGTCGCTGTTACTCTGGAGGTTAAAGTGACACCTCGGAACCTGGAGGATGCGCGGACGGACATTGAGCATTCGTTCGACCCGCCCCTGACCGCCGCTGAGTGGGATTACTTGGTCCAGGAGGGGTACGCTCAGGAAATCGCTGACGGGTATGAGGGCGCGATTGTCGGCGCTATCTCGGCCGTAGAGAAAGGACGGCGTGCTTTTGGGCGAACGGCGGCCGCGAGTCACGAGTATCGCCCGCGATTCCTGTACAGTCGGTTCGCCAAGGAGCGGAGGGAAGCTCTCGCACTGTTGGTTGCCGAAGAGGCAGCCGGCCGCAAGGACGTGCAGACATTCCGCCACGAAGTCCTTGGTGGTGAGCTCCTCACCTTCGCGGGTGTGGCTGAGTGGGTCGAAGGGATGGCCGCGGCGGACGGGAGACCGACCCATTACGTAACAGCGCCAATCCCTGAAGAGCGACAGCTCGGTGAACCGATGGCACTCTCGGAGGCCCCACAGTCCGGCCGCCTCGAGCTGCTGCACTATCTCATTGAAGGCTCAGACTGGATACACAAGAAGCCCACCAAGGCCGGCGGAGTACTGGATCGCCTGCGGCTTCTCTCGGAGACAGTCGCGCGAGTGTTCGACTGGTGGCCGGCTCAGGGCTCGGTATTCGTCCTCACAGGCCTCCCTCCCGAACGAGCCTCTGTGCGAATGTCGGTCAAGACAAGCGTGGTCATGCCCGCATTGTCGAGAGTGGATCTCGAGATCGACCCTACCACCTCACCATCTGAGGTTGCGCAGGTCTACCGGACCATACAGACGGACGTGCTGGGCGGCCGACAGTTCAGGAGCCAAGGAGAGAAACACCTAAACATGGCCGTGTTCGTTCACCGGCATCGTCCGCGGCCGACATGGGCCAAGCTCATGAAAGCGTGGAACCAAGAGCACCCGGAATGGGCATATGAAGATTGGCGACGGTTTCAGCGCGACGCCAAGGCGGCGCACGAGCGCCTTATCGAGCCCTTCCCCTGGGCGGCCCCCATGAACGCGGCGTTGTCGCTGACGTGCTCAAGCGATGAGGGTGACGAGTCGTGAGTATTCGCAAACGTGGTCACAACTACTGGGAGATCTGCATCAACGAAGGGGTAGACCCGGAGACCGGCAAGCGGATCCGGACCTACCACAGCTTCCGAGGGACTGAGCGCCAAGCGCACCGCATGCACACGGACCTCCAATATGCGCGTGATCATGGTATGAGCGTTCAGCCCTCACGCCTGACCGTGAGTGAGTACCTAGAGCAATGGCTTAACGACTATGCCCGACTGCATGTCTCCCCGCGTACTCTCCAGGGATACCGGGACATGGTCAAGCTGCATATCGGGCCCGAGTTGGGCAAGATCAAGCTGAGCAAGCTGCGCCCCGCGCACCTTCAGCGCTACTACTCGAACCGCCTCGATAGTGGCCGCAAGAAGCCCAAGGTGCGCCAGGTGACAGAAGAGGACGGCACGACGACAGAAGAGGTCGTCAAGGGACTCTCCCCGCAGACCGTTCAGCATCACCACCGGCTTCTCTATGAGGCGCTGAGCACGGCCGTCAAGTGGGGCCTCTTGCATGTCAATCCCGCCGACGCTGTGACGGCTCCCAAGGTGAGACGCAAGGAACCTACGGTACTTACGGAGGAGCAGACGGAGATGCTACTTACGGCCGCCCGGGGTTCGCGTGTGTACCTGCCGGTCGTGCTCGCTGTAGGCTCCGGCTTGAGGCGGGGGGAGCTGCTGGCGCTCAGATGGTCAGACATCGACCTCGAGACCGGGAAGGTTACCGTACTCAGAACACTGTCTGAGACTCGGGAAGATGGACTCACCTTCAAAGAGCCGAAGAGCGCCACGAGCCGGAGGGTAGTCACCCTGCCGGCGTTCGCTGTGGAGGCGCTCAAGGAACACAAGAAGGCTCAGGCCGCCCATAGGCTCCAGGTCGGACCCGGCTACAAAGACCACGACCTGGTCATGCCGAACGAAGACGGCAGCCCGTGGGCTCCTAACCTGCTAACCGGAGCATTCGGAGACCTCATCAAGAAGCTCGATCTTCCCCGCGTTCGCTTCCATGACCTGCGGCATGGCCATATCACCCACCTACTACTGCGCGGCGTGCCGCTGAAAGTGGCAAGCGCTCGGGCGGGTCACTCCGGCATCGCGATCACGGCTGACCTCTACGGCCATCTTCTCCCCGGCGCAGACGAAGAGGCGGCGTCCCGACTCGATAGCGCATATGGCGGCGGCAGTCGGGCGGCAACTGACGGCAGTAAATGAGCAGGGCGGCAATAGGGCGGCAACTAGACCACATGAGTCGAGATACTGAATTCAGCTCCTACAAGAAATCCCTGCAAATCGCCCTATGCCGGAGGCGGGATTCGAACCCGCACGGGCAAAGCCCTACGGTGTTTAAGACCGTTGCGTCTGCCATTCCGCCACTCCGGCAGGAGTAGGACCCTCCCTAATGTAACAAGCACACGCGGAGAAGGGCAGTGCAGGGCCCCGACCGACCCCCAGAAGGGCTGCGATGGCCCACGCGGTTGAGCCGGCAGCTCCAGCTGTGAGCAGCAATTACCGGGTGCAGCCCACCCCTCTGCCGCCGTAACCGCCGCCTGAGCCAACGCTTCCGCGGCCTGGCAGCCGCTCGCTCCGCTACTGGGTGGCGAGGATCACCCCATCCAAGATGTCCCGCTCCGAGACGAGAACAAGGTTGTAACCCAGTGCGTCCATCGCCGCGAGGATGATCTCCGCCCCGGCCACGATCACATCGGCCCGCCCCGTCTGCATGCAGGGCAATGCCGCCCGCTCGGCGAGGGTGAGCGACGCCAGCCGCTCCAGCTGAGCGGTCACCTGCCCCCGGTTGAGCATGGTGAGATGGACCACGTAGGCATCGTAGGTGGAGAGTCCCAGAGAAAGGCAGGCGAGGGTCGTAGCCGTTCCGGCGACCGCGACCAGAGTCTCCGCCCCACCGAATGCATCCGCAAGCGGTTCGAGCAGGGCAAGCGCCTGCTCGCGTACACGTCCGCGCTCGCCGGCCGTGGGAGGGTCCTCATGCACGAAGGCCTCGGTGAGCGACACACAGCCGAGGTCGAGGGACCGGGCACGCAGTCCTTGGCCCTGCGGCACACCGCGCACGAGCTCGGTACTCCCTCCACCCACATCGAGCAGCACCGCCTCCCCGGGTACATCCAGCGTAGCTCCCGAGTAGGCGAGCGCCGCCTCCAACTCCCCGGAGAGCACCCCCGCCGCGATACGATGGTAGCGACCCAGGGAGCTGATGAACTCGGTGCCGTTTTTCGCCCGGCGCGCCGCGCTCGTCGCGAACAGCGTGGTGTGCTCCGCTCCCTGATCCCTGGCTTCTTCCACATAGCGGTCGACCGCCGCCCGCGTGCGCGCCATGGCGACCTCACTGAGAGCCGGGGTCTCGGAGTCCACACCCTCCCCCAGACGAGTGACCTCGGCCCTCCGCACCACAGGATCCGGCCAGCGTCTGCCTCCCACCTCCCTCACGTCGGCAACCAGCAGCCGCACGGAGTTCGTGCCCACGTCGATGGCCGCCCGCCTGCCGGCCACGTGTTCGAAGGCCCGGCAGCGCGCCTCGGTGCACCACAGCTCTCCCAAGGAGGCCAAGAATGTGCGCCAGTGCTCCTCCTCCGCCGGCGACACACCATCACGCCGCCCCGCCCCCCACTCCCCAAGGACGGCGAGAACCGCGCCGCTGTACGCATGAAGACAGGAGGCCCGCTTCGGCTCCACCGGGCCGCCTATGCCGGCCTCGAGAACCCGGAGCCCGTCGCGCGGGAGCCCGTCCGGCTCCGGGTCGAAGCCGCCGGCGCCGGGCTCCGCCCCCTCTCCGACACCGTCCTGCGCGCTCCCTCTTCGGCTCTCGTAGAGCTCCCGTCTTCTCGCCTTGTAGAGGGAGGTGAGGCGGCGGAAGGCCCCTTCCACACCGGTGTCGGCACGAACCCAGGCGCGGAATTGCTCCACCCCTCCCTCTTCCTCCACCGTGCTCACACGAGCCACCGCTGAAGGGCAGGTGAGATAGAAGAGCGTCGGAAACGGGGTGCCGTCCTCCAGGTACGGAGTGGTCTCGACGACCGCGGGGCAGCCGTGCGGACACAACGCCGCGACGGAGGCCAGTCCTCGTGGGGGACGGCCGAGCTGTCGCTCCACCACACGCTCCACCCGTCCACCGGACAGGACGGGAGTTTGAAGCAGGCCGGAGGGTTCCTCGGGCATTCTCACTGTAGTAGGCGGGCGAACTCTACCACCGGGACGAAGGGCCGCATACGGACACGGGGCAACTCGAACGGCGCGTCCGGCTTGGCTTCTTTGCCGGGTTTCGTGGTGACCGCCGCGTGGTAGCCGGCCCTCTCCACCGCTTCGATGACCGTACCGTTGAACGCGCCGGAAGGGTAGCAGAACGCGGTCGGAGCGGTTCCCACCCGGCGAAGGATCTCCTCACACGATTCGTTGAGCTCTTTGTCGAGCCGCTCCACCCCCACTCCGGTGAGATCGGGGTGGGACACGGTGTGGGAGCCTATCGTCATGCCTGCGGCGTCCATCTCCTTGAGCTGCTCCCAGGTCATGTACCCCTCAGTACCCACTTTGCCGGTGATGACGAAGAAGGTGGCGGTAAACCCGTGGCGGCGCAGGATGGGAAAGGCAACCGTGTAGTTGTCGGCGCCGCCGTCATCGAAGGTGAGTATGACCGGCTTCTCCGGCAAGGCCGCCCCCTGCTGTGCGGCCGTCAACTCGGGGAGGCTGATGACCGTATAACCGTTCTCCGCCAAGAAGGCCATCTGCTCCTCGAACTCATGAGTGCGTACGGTGAGGCTGTCGGCGTAAGGACCGGCAGGTGGTGGCTCCTTGTTGACGTAGTGGTACATGAGAATGGGTACCTTCACAGTTGTGGGTACCGCAGGCGACGGAGGCACGGCCAACTCCGCAGAGGCCACGCCGTCGGAGGCCGGGCCGTCGGAGGTCGAGCTGTCGCTGCCGGTCGGCGTGGAGGTGCCTCTCACCGCAAACGGGTCGGCGCCCCTCGATGTCTCACCTGTGTCTGGTCGGCCGGCGGGAGCCTCTCCGGAAGGCGACCCGGACGCCGTGGCGATGACGGCACCATCCGCCGCCGAGGCATCCACACCCGAGGGCAGAGCCACGCCGAGCACAGCCGTAACACCGGCAGCCAGGAGGAAGACCACGAGGGCGAACAACCGGCCCCCCGCCCACACCTGCGGGCGGGCACCGTCCTCCACCCTATTGGAAGACGCCGAAGACCATCTCGACGAAGCGCTCAATTGGCCCTTTCTGCCGCTGGGACTCCTCTTCGCTATACGCGCCCCCGTTCAGCCACGCCGGCTCCTCCTGGTCGTCGCGTCCCGAAGATGGGCCCGACCCCGGAAGCCGTTCATCCGTCCCGCCGGTGATGATGAACAGGTCCTCTCCCGGCCTCGCGTAAACGAACTCCGAGCGGGCGATCACCTCCAGGCTGTCGTCGGAGCCGAGACGCTTCACGTGCTCCTTGTAGCTCTCCAGCTGCTGCTCCATCTCCTCGACGACCTTCGCCTTCTGCTCAGCCCGAGCACTGGCGTGCAGATAGTCGGTGAGAGGCCCGTGGTTCGCGGCTACCGCAACCGCCACCACAAGCATAACAAGTACAGTGGTGATGAGTCGGCGGCGGCGGCGCCGGACGCGGGCCGTGCCGCTGCTTCGAGACGAGCGGCGTGCAGTTGTGGCGGTGTGTCGGCTCATGATCGTGGTGTCGCGGTTCAGCGTAGCGGTGTGGTGGTGTCGCGGCTCATGCCAAGCCCTTCAGGGTGTCTGGACTTATTCGGTCCGCCACCGGATTCCTCCTGCCTTCGAACCTTCCCTCTACGCGCCGACCCGCTCGACCTTGATGAGGTTCGTCGACTCGGGGGTGTTCACCCTGGCCCCGCAGGTGATGACCACCGCGTCGCCCTCGGAGACAAGCCCGGCTTCCCGAGCCGCCTCGACCGCCACGCCTATGGTGCCGTCGGTGTCCTCGGCCTCGCACGTGAGGAGGGGGTGAACGCCAAAAGCAAGGCACAGCTGCCTCTGCACGACCGGGGAGGTGGTGACGGCGGCGATGGGCACGGAGGGGCGGAACCTCGCTACCTGCCGTGCCGTCGCTCCGGTCTGCGTGGGTGTGATGACGGCTGCCGCCGACAGCTCGGCGGCGAGATAGTGCGCCGCCCGGCTGATGGCTTCGGCAACCGTGGGGCCGAGGGGAGACTGACACCACGTATCCACTCCCGCCACGCGCGCCCCGTAACTCTGTGGTGCCAACCCTTTGACTCCCGCCTCCTTGAGTTCAGCCCGCCGCTCCTCCGTAGTGCGCACGATGCGATCCATCGTTTCCACCACCACCACAGGATGATCGCCCACTGCCGTCTCACCCGACAGCATGACGGCGGAGGCTCCCTCATACACGGCGTTCGCTACGTCGGAGGCCTCGGCTCGGGTGGGCGTGACCGCCCGCGTCATCGACTCGAGCATCTGCGTGGCAATGATGACCTCTTTGCCGGCGTCGATGCACTTCTGGACGATGGCCTTCTGATGGAGGGGCACGCTCTCGGGAGACATCTCCACCCCCAAGTCTCCCCTCGCCACCATGATGGCGTCGGCTTCCTCTATGATCGAATCGATGGCAAGAATGGCTTCCCGCTTCTCGATCTTGGCCACAACCCGCGCCTGCGAGCCGAGCCGCTTGAGGTGGTGTCGCAGAAGACGGATGTCCGCGGCGGCCCGCACAAACGAAAGGGCCACGAAATCGACCTCTTGCCCCGCGCCGAGCGCCAAGTCGGCCAGGTCCTTGTCGGTGAGTGAGGGCACCTCGAGTAACGTGTCAGGAAAGTTGACCCCCTTGCGGTCGCTCACCGGGCCGCCCTGCTCCACCTCCGCCACCACCTCCTCGCCTCGGGAACCCTCCACCCGCAGCCGGATGGCCCCGTCGTCAATGAAGATGCGATCGCCTTCGGATACCTGCGCGGCGAGATCTACCAGAGACACGGGGAGACGCTTGGCCGTGCCGGAGCGACCGTCGTCGGCATAGAGCAAGACCCTTTCGCCGTCGGCAAGGACGGCACTGTGACCCTCTACCTCACCCAACCGTACCTTGGGGCCTTGGAGGTCCTGCATGATGGCGAGCGGCGCACCCTCCTCGGCGGCCGCCCGCCTGAAGGCCTCCATATGGGCCACCAATTCCTCGTGGGTGCCGTGGCTGGAGTTGAGGCGGACAACATCGGCGCCCGACGCGACAAGCTCGGCGGCCACCGCGGGGTCGGCGGTGGCCGGTCCTGCCGTCACGACTATCTTCGTGCTGCGCCAACGCATGTATCCCTCCGTCTCTCGAGTGAGCCCCGAGGGCCGGACCGAGCCGGCGCCCTCACGGCAAGTCTACCAACATGCGCCGTGGGCCGGTCCACACGAGATCGCGCGAGCGGCAAATGATTTCTTGGACGAGTGTGCTCGCGGCGAGTCACAAGAACCACGCAGCCGCGTTATTCGCCCCACGACGGAGGGCGCGCGGGTGGCCGCCCCACGTGAACGCGGGGGGCCGCCTTCCGGCGGCCCCCCGCACAAACTTCGACTCACCACCTCCCCGCCCATCAGCCGGAGAAGCGCCCTGCCGGGATACGCTAGTCGCCCAGGTTGGTGAAGGCGGCCATGCCCGGGTAGTACGCCTGGGCGCCGAGCTCGTCGTTGATGCGCAGGAGCTGGTTGTACTTGGCCAAGCGCTCGCTGCGGGACGGGGCACCCGTCTTCAACTGGCCGGCGTTCACGGCCACTGCCAGATCGGCGATGCTGGAATCTTCCGTCTCGCCGGAGCGGTGGCTGATCACCGTGGTGTAGCCGTGCCGGTGGGCCAGTGCGATGGTGTCGAGCGTCTCGGAGAGGGTGCCGATCTGGTTCACCTTGATGAGGATGCTGTTGGCCACGGCGCGCTCTATGCCTTTGGCCAATAGGTCCTGATTGGTGACGAACACGTCGTCACCCACGATCTGAATGCGGTCGCCCAGTTCCTTGGTGATGAGAGCCCAACCCTCCCAGTCCTCTTCCGCCATGCCGTCTTCGATGCTGATGATCGGGTACTTGTCGACGAGATCCACATAGAAGGCCACCATCTCCTCGGCCGTGAGGGAGCGGTCTTCGCTCGCCAGTACGTAGAGTTGCTTCTCAGTGTCGTAGAAGCTGCTGGCTGCGGCATCCGTGGCGAGCCGGATGTCTTTGCCCGCTTCGTATCCCGCCTTCTCGATGGCTTCCATGATGGCCTGGAAGGCTTCTTCGTTGCTCTTCAAGTCGGGTGCGAAACCACCCTCATCGCCCACTCCAGTCGCCAACCCGCGGCCGCTCAATACCTTCTTGAGGGTGTGGAACACCTCCGCGCCCATGCGCAGCGCCTCGGGGAAGCTGTCGGCGCCGACGGGCATGATCATGAATTCCTGCAAGTCGACGTTGTTGCTGGCGTGCTGCCCGCCGTTCAGGATGTTGAGCTGGGGGATGGGAAGGTGGTAGGCGTTCACTCCGCCGATGTACTGATAGAGAGGGAGATCAACGGCATCCGCAGCTGCCCGGGCCACGGCCAACGATACCGCCGTTGTCGCATTGGCACCGAGTTTCGCCTTGTTCGGCGTACCGTCGAGTGCAATCAAAGCGTCGTCTATTTCCCGCTGGCAGGTGGCATCCATGCCCACGAGTTCGTCGGCGATGGCCTCGTTAACGTTGGCGACGGCGGTGAGCACACCCTTGCCGCCGAAAGGACCTTCACCGTCACGAAGCTCGACCGCCTCGTGGATGCCGGTTGAGGCCCCGGAAGGAGCCATGGCACGCGCTCGTGCCCCCGAGGCCAGTTCGACCTCGCACTCGATAGTAGGATTGCCGCGCGAATCGAGGATTTGCCGTGCGTAGATGTCGACGATGAGTGTCATTGCCGCCTCTTTCCTCCTGTTGGCTCGCCCCTCCCGAGAAGGTTCCCCCGTACGCCGCCATCATATCGCCGGAGAGCAACGGAAGGCAACGGACGGTTGCCGGCAACGGAGTACAGTCGGCACCAGAGTGCTGCCGACATCGACTGATGCTCGGACCGCCGCCCGCCAAGCCGGCGAGTGAGAGCGGAAGAAGCACCGGGCACCCGGTGCAGGGCCCGGCACAGAGCGGGAGGTTCACCTCTCCGGGCGGTCGGATTCCACCGACAGCTGCGCCTTCGCCTTCTGGTAGTAGCTCTCTTGAGCCTCGAGGTCGAGCCGGGCGAAGTCTATCCCCTCCCCCGCCGCGAGGGCGGCTGCTCCTTCAACACGGCCCCGGAAGCGTCGCGAGGCCTCGCGCAGAGCAAGTTCGGGATCCACCCTGAGCCTCCGGGCCAGGTTGATGATCGCAAACAGCACATCGCCCATCTCCGCGACCAGCCGGCCGTCCGCACTCAGCCGGGAATCCGCACTCTCCTCAGCGCCCTCCTCGGCGCCCATCCCGGCTCCGTCTGCCAGCAGACCGGCACACTCGAGCACCTCCACGAGTTCGGCCAGCTCCTCGCGCACCTTCTCCAAGGGGCCGACGATGTCGTCCCAGTCGAAGCCCACCCCGGCCGCCCGCTGCTGGAGCTTCTGGGCGAACAGGGTGGATGGCAGCGAATCAGGCACTTCGTGGAAGATCCCCACCCGTCCCTCGGTGGTGCGCTTGATCTCATCCCAGTTCTTCTTGACGTCGTCGGCCGTGGGCGCTTCGACCTCGCCGAAGATGTGGGGGTGGCGGCGCACCAACTTGTCGTGTATCCCCCGGGCGACCGAACCCAGATCGTACGCCCCCTCCTGCTCCGCCACCTTGGCGAGGAAGTAGACCTGGAAGAGGAGATCGCCGAGCTCACCCCGTACAGCGGAGTCAATCACAGGCTCGGCCCGAATGGTGTCGACGAGCTCGTAGGCCTCTTCGAGCGTGTAGGAGACGATGTCACGCTGGGTCTGCCGCCTGTCCCACGGACACTCCGCCCGTAAGATGCCCGTGAGATCATGGAGGACTAGGAGCGCGAAGGCCACGGCCTCCCGCCGAAGATCGACATCGCCCGGGAACAAGGTCACACGCACCGCGGTGCCGCCGGGACCTCCAGCACTGGCGGGTTCACTTCTCTCCATGAGGGCTAGCACCTCATGTGCCGCAGCCGCCCCGAACACCACGGCCGGCGCGGGCGCCGAGAGCGAGGTGTCAAGGAGGCCGGCGAGGGCACCGAAGAGGTCGCCGTCAGACCCTGCGGGCGCACACAAGACTCCAGGTGGCAGGTGACCGGCGAGCTCGGCGACCGCCTCGGGGGCAAGCCCCCACCACAGCACCCGGCCGGGCCGGACACGGGCCAGGAAGCGGACGCAGGCCGAGGTGATCTCGGGCCGGGAGACGCCTCCCGCGTACACGAAGACCACCTCGTGCT
>Ga0334901_1002931_pt1 | contig 13646 bp, 14 predicted proteins | sample GraSluR3_MG_3_FD_207216 | JGI IMG/M metagenome (GOLD analysis project Ga0334901, IMG submission 207216) | Sludge microbial communities from methane-producing bioreactor in Wageningen University, Netherlands - Granular Sludge_15_08-R3 | ecosystem: Engineered > Bioreactor > Anaerobic >...
ACAGCAGGTTACAGCTGAGACTTGTTACCGGAACCGATCCGGATGACGGTTCACCCATCATCAAGAATTACTACTTTTCCAAGATCAAATCCAGCGCCACCGAGCAGGATATCTTTGAAACTGCCAACCAGATTATCAGCCTACAGAAGTATTCCCTTGATGAAATCAGATTAAACCAGACAAGTCAGCTAACCTCTTAGTATTGTGTTAGATCTTAAAATTTTTAGAGAAAGGAGATGATTAAAATAACTGAATTAGGAGAGATAACAAGCTACAAGAGATTATACATGCAGTTTGAAGACAGTGAGGGAAACAAGTGCAATATTATTCTCAACAATCCCAAAAATCTGGATGACGGGGATTATGCCAGCATAGAAGCCCAGGATACCGCCATTGAAGCAGTCATGGATGAGATAATTTCCAAGAATATCTTCCACAACAAGGGAAATGATCTGGTAGCCAAAGTCAATGCCCGTATCGTGGAATATACCAGCACCGATGTCATGGATGTTGGTCCCAACGAGTAATCATAATTTTGTTTTAATTTAACTGATATAAATTGCGGTGTGCTGCCGGGAGGGCATTCTATTATTCTTCCAACCTCCCGGTGGCTGTCCGCACTATTTTAAGAAAAGAGGTATTAAGATGATGTTAAGCATAATTTACAAGATGGCAGTAAAAGTATTAAGCGGGGCAAGCCCGGAGATCCGAAATCAGATCAAGGCCTTTCTGGCCGACCTGGAAGAGAAGGCCAAACAGACCTCCAACCCGGTGGATGATATTCTGGTTTTATGCCTCAGGATCCTGCTGGGGTTTTAAGATGCTGAGAAGCCCCAAAAACAATATCAGGATAGCGGAGCATTTTATGCTCTATGAATTTGAATGTCCCTGCTGTAAAAGAGTGATAATTGATTTCCGGCTGCTGGACCTGCTGGAATCCCTTCGGGAAAGGGCAGGAGGAAGGCCGGTTATTGTCAATTCCGGTTACCGCTGTGAGGAATACAATAAAAAAGCGGGAGGAGTTCCCCGGAGTTATCATCTTTCGGGCATGGCGGCAGATATCAGGATCCCGGGAGCCACACCGGAAGAAGTGCTCAAACATGCCTATGCTGCAGGGTTTTTAGGGCTGGGTCTTTATGATACTTTCTGTCACCTGGATATCCGCTACAATCTCACCAGGTGGAGAGGATAGGAATGGATATAGAATATATATTAAAACTGATAGCGAATAACGGATTCCCTCTGGTATTATCTGTCTACCTGGTAATCAAGCTGGAATATTTCATCAATGAACTGGTCAAAAACCAGAAGGAATTCTCCCGGAATGTTACCTCAGAAATAAAGGAAATCAACCATTCCATCAATGATCTGCGCATTTTTATTGCCAGTAACGGCCGAAAGTCTTGATATACAAGGGTTTCAGGCTGCCCTTCAAATTTTGCCGATATGAAGAGTATTTTCCCTGCGAGGGTTATTGTTCATGTTGGTATAAAATAATCCCGTAAAAAGGCTATATTTAAAGATAATTTTTCTAATATACTGTAATTTCCCCATATTCAGGCATATATCACCAAATAACCCTCATTAAAGCATTATTATTCTTGATATCTCTGTATTTATCCACAATAAGAGGGAATTATGTGGAAAAATGTTTTCGTATTAAATCTATACATTGACAATTATAGATTGAAAGGGTAAATTTTGGAATAGAACGAAATATATTTTGAAGAAATATTAGGTACTAAAACATTAATGGCTACATCTAGCCAGAAGGAGTTGCTAATGACTCATCCTTTAATAGTAGAGGAAAATGGCTTAGATAATTGGGTACGATGCCATTCAAGAGAAGCTCAGGGAATTATAGTTGATCTTGTTTATCGTTTAATTATATCTTCAGTTCCAAAACCTAAAGAATTACGCTTTCCTTTAAGCGACAGTATTGAACAGCCTGGACCTGATGGTGTTTTGGTTACTGATCTCGGGTTAGAACCATATATTCCTGAGGGTAGATCTTACTGGGAAATTGGTGCAGGAATTAATCCAGGAGAAAAAGCTACAAAGGATTACAAAAAACTTACAAATAACACACCTTATAAAATCAGAATTTCTTCTACTTTTGTTTTTGTTACCCCTTTATCAGGCAGAAGGTCTTGGCCATACACTCGGGAAAAAAATGAACAGGCTGATTGGATAGAAAAGAGAAGACAGCTCAATGATTGGCAGGATGTTCGGGTTATTGATGGAACTCGCTTGATTTCTTGGCTAGGAAGATTTCCAGCTGTTGAAATTTGGCTGGCTGAAATGATGGGCATTAGGAGAATAAATCTAATACAAACACCTGAGCAACATTGGGCTGAACTTGAAACAATTGGCTCTCCCCCTCCTCTCATACCACAAATCTTTCTTGAAAATCGCGAATTAGCTTGTGAGAAATTAAAAGACATATTTTTTGGATCGATATCACAATTAAGGATAGATACTCATTTCCCTGATCAGGTTGCTGATTTTGTTTCCGCATATATAATAACTACAAATAATGAAAATAAATTACAATATGTTGGCAGATGCCTTATTATATCAGACTCAGAGGCATGGGATAATACAATAACACACCTTCGTGATCCTCATATTTTAATTGCAAGTTTTGATATAGGAGAAGAAGGATCAAGAGGAACAAGGACTCTGGAAAAAGCATCAAGGGCAGGTCATAAGATTATTTATACAGGACTTCCTGGAGGAACTCCTGACCCTTATCGGGTTTCTATTCCAAACCCTAAACCTTACCAGATAGAAGAATGTTTAAAAAAAGCAGGTTATAGCGAGGAAAGGGCCCGTGTTCTTGCTCAGAGGAGTAATGGGAACCTTAATTTTCTGATTAGATGCCTTTATAATTTTTCATTAACACCAGAATGGGCACAAAAAACGGATGCATCGGACTTGGCTATTGCCGAACTTTTAGGGGCATGGGATGAAAACAACAAGTCCGATAAGATGGTTGCAGAAAAACTATCAAAAAAACTATATGGGGAGTGGATCGGAATAATTCGTAATATTGCAGCACAACCAGACACTCCCCTTGTTATCCATAATAGGAAGTGGAAGGTTTTTTCCAGATACGAAGGATGGTATGAACTTGGCCCTAGAATATTTGATGACCATTTGGAAATATTAAAAGAAATTATGGTTAACGTTCTTCGAGAAAAAGACCCGAAGTTTATGATGCCACCTGATAAACGTTACACTGCAAGTATTCATGGAAAAATTCTCTCTCACTCAGGAGTAATTAGAAATGGTTTGGCAGAAACACTAGCCCTTCTTGGCAGTCATCCTAAAGCACTTACCTCTTGTTCTTTGGGCAAAGCTGAGGAGATTGCGGTACTTTCAGTACGAGATATATTAAGTAACGCAGACTGGATACTTTGGGCCACCTTAAACGATTTATTGCCTTTGCTTGCCGAGGCTGCTCCCAGTGAATTTTTATCTTCTATAGAAAAGGCATTAAACAGTGATCCTTGTCCATTTAATATTTTGTTTTCTCAGGAAAATACTGAATTTATGGGCAACAATTACATGACTGGTGTGCTTTGGGCATTGGAAACACTGGCATGGGATGAGGAACACTTTATTCGAGTTCTCATGTTATTAGGCGACCTATCATCACGTGATCCAGGAGGTAATTGGGCTAATCGACCGCTTAATTCTATTTCGACAATTTTGTTACCTTGGTTACCTCAAACATGCGCTTCAGTTGAAAAAAAGAAAAATGCTGTTGAAACTCTAATATATGAGTATCCAAGTATCGCATGGAAAGTATTAATTGCTCTTTTGCCTAGTACTCATCAAATTTCTTATGGGACTCATAAACCAATATGGAGAGAAACTATTCCAGAAAATTGGTCAAAAGGTGTAAAAAAACAGGAAAATTGGGAACAGACTATTGTTTATGCTGATTTAATTGTAAAAATGGCAAAAGAAAATTCTTCAAATCTTATTGATCTTATTCCCCATTTAAACGAATTGCCAAGACCTTCTTTCGAAGCAATAATTAAATTTTTAGATTCCAAAAAAATCAAAAATATTTCAGAAACGGATAGGCTTCAATTGTGGGAAAATCTCGTTGAACTAATTAGAAAGCATAAGAGATTCGAGAATACTAATTGGTCAATTAAAGGAAAATATTTGTCCAAAATCGAAACTATTGCCAAAAAGCTTGAACCGAGCAATCCCGTTCTACTTTATAAAAGCCTTTTTAGTGAACGTGATTTTGATTTATATGAGGATATAGATAATTATGAAAAATCTGCCAAAAAACTAAATGACATCCGGAAAAATGCTATTATTCAAATTCTTAAAACTAGTGGCTTGCAGGCAATTATCGTTTTTGCCAAAAATGTTGAATCTCCATTTCGTGTCGGTATTGCGCTAGGAGGAATCTCTGAGAATAATAATGACAAAGCAATTATTCCAAACTTGATAGAAGAAAGTACTGATAGATCTCTTAAACAATTTTCTGGCGGATATATCTGGGAAAAATTCCATCTTAAGGGGTGGCAATGGGTCGATAGTTTCGATACTTCAAAATGGTCTCCAGCACAAATTGGACAATTCTTGGCATATCTTCCTTTTAAATATGAAACCTGGCAACGGGCAGTTAAGCTTTTAGGTGAGAATAATGCAATGTATTGGGAAAAAGCTAATGTTAATCCATACCAAGCACAAAAAAATATAAATTTTGCAATATCATACCTGATTAAACACGGTAGACCTTATGAAGCAATCACTTGCATTTACAAGGTAATCGAAAATAAACATTATTTTGATACAAACCAAGCTATTACGGCTTTGCATGATATTCTTGAATATCCCGAAAAATTGCACAGTTCAAATTCTTACATAATATTAGAGGTTATTAAAGCTTTGCAGGAAAATTCTAAAGTGAATCGTAAAGCCCTTCTTAAAATTGAATGGGGTTACTTACCTCTTCTTGATGGTGATCATAAAAATATCTATCCTAAAATATTGGAACAACATTTGGCAGATAACCCTGAATTTTTTTGTGAAATAATAGGTACTATTTTCTTGTCAAGCAACGAAAAGCAAACTGAGGTAAAGCCTACAGAGAAAAGAAAAAATATGGCTGAAAATGCTTATCGGCTACTCACTCAATGGAGAATACCTCCTGGTATTCAGAAAGACGGTACATTCATAGGCAAAGAATTAAATCTCTGGTTAAAAAAAGTTAAGGCTTCTTGTATTAAAACAGGGCACTTGAAACCAGCTTTAACAATGGTTGGGCATGTATTTATTCATATGCCTCCAGATCCAGATGGATTATGGATAAATCATTTTGCAGCAAAAGAATTAAATAAGAAAGATTCTGAAGAAATAAGAAAAGGTTTTAAAACTGCGCTTTTTAATTCCCGAGGAGTTTACGGTTTCACGTCAGGGAAAGAAGAAAAAAATATCGCTGAAAAATATAAAAAACAAGCTGAAGAGGTAGAAGTTCATGGATACCATCGCCTAGCTACTTCACTCAGAGAATTAGCCTCTTCTTATGAACGACTTGCCGAGCACGATGCTACAGAAAATTTATTAGACTGACAATAAACTATCTTTAATATTTTATAAATTAAATAATTTTTTATTTTACACAATAATTTTGAAATATCCCCGTATTTGAAAAATATTATCTCAATTAAGGCATTACCATTCATTTTATCCTGGATAAAGAAATAAAGCGCTGTATTCGCATAACACAATATGAATTGTGTTACTCATTAAAAAGAATCTGATAAAATCTCTCTATCCTTTTTAATTATTCATTTTTACCCTATAATACAAAATATTTTTTAAATAATATTTGCAATTACATAACGTTATGATTTATTATAATTAAAATGTTACATCAGGGATGTGGAAGAATAATGAATAACGTAGAACCGATCAGAAACCAGCAGAAGATTTATGCCATCAAACAATATATTTTAGGTGATAAATATAATCCGGCATACCGGGAAAGAGATTACCTGTTATTTGTCTTCGGCATCAATTCCGCTCTTAGAATTTCCGATTTACTGTCTCTTAAGGTTAAAGATGTATTAAATGCCCAGGGAGATATAAGAGACCATTTCAAAATCCGGACCAGCAAGACTAAAAGAGAGCTGAAAATATTAATTAATGATTCGGTTAAAAAAGCACTTGATAAATATTTTGCCAGAGAGAAATTCCCGGATCCGGAAGATTGGCTTTTTAAGACACAGACCGGCCAGAGGCTGGACCGTATCAGGGCCTGGACGCTGATCAAAAAATGGATAAAGGCAGTGGGACTGGATCCGGCAAATTACGGCACACATACTTTGAGAAAAACCTGGGGCTATCATTCCCGGAAGAATTTTGGAATACCAATAGAGCTGATCTCGGAAAAACTTGGCCACAGTTCCAACGCTGTCACCAAAAGATATATAGGCATCAGCCAGGAAGAGATTAATAATATAGAAAAGAAAGTTTGCTTGTAAATTCTTGCAAATAGGGGGGTTAGTATAAATAAAACTATAAATTTAGAATCGGGAGGTTGGAATGAAAAATAATAATAATTTTGATGGGAAATTTTTAAAAGTTAAACCATTAACATGTGAAGATTGTGGTTTTAATATACCAATTCCTAGAAATATATTATTCTCAAAAAAATTAAAATGTCCTAGTTGTGGTGTAGTGTATTCAGTATTGTTATTACCTAATAATAAGTATACTTTTGAAAAATTTCTTGAAGATAATTAGGTATGCAAAGTAAACCAAGTATTAATTTTGATAGAAAAATTTATTTCCCGTGAATATACAAAAGAAAAGTTAATACAGGAATATCAGTTATTGAGTGATAAAAAGGGGGTATTTAGGATAATGAAAAAGAGATATTATTTATTAGTTTTATTCTTGATATTAGTTATGTTTTTTTTAATAAATACTTCTAATGCTAATGCAAAAATATATAAAATATTAGATAGTGAAGGAAATCTTATTCGTGTAGTTGATAGTCCTGTATTATCAACTAAAGAAAAAGAGGCAGGATGTAGCATTTCTCCACTACCTAAAAGCATTATAGTATCTTCTGGACTAGAAAAAACAGATGAAGTATTAAAAGCCTACTACGACGGAAATAGGTATTTAATACTTAGCGAAAATAAAAAACTATCTTATGTGGCTGGGCTTATAGATATGTATTTTTCTTTGACACAAGCACTAGTGCCTGAGGGTTATGCTGACATTGTTTTAAAAACCGAAGCTATGAGCCTAGGACAATTAACGTCTATTTTTAATAAATTTTTGGAAGAACACCCGGAAGACTGGCATTTTTCAGCGGCATACCTTTTTTCTTCTGCAATGGTAGAAGTATTTTATGAAAAATAAAGAGGTAATAAAAGTAATATTACATTTATTGAAATTTGCCAGGTATTAGGCAAAAGCAAGCGCACTATTACCCGGTATGTTAAACCTGGTAAATTGAATCCTAAGCAAGTTAAAAATGAAAAAGGATCCTTGGAATACAAATTTAAAAATCAGAGATAGAAAATACCATTACTGGGAAAATATTGGCAATATCTAAAACCCTCTTAAGAGAGATGCCTTTATGAACAAAGAAGAAAAACGGGAATATCATAGAAAGTATTATCAAGAAAACAAAGAAAGACTTGATGCACAAAATAAACCGAGTCTGCAAAGATATTACAAAAGAAACAGAGAAATAATAAGGGCAAAACAGAAAAAATACTATGAAAATAAAAGAAAAGAAAGAATTGAGGCTTGTAAAAGGTATTACTATAACAACAGAGAACGGTTGAAGAAGTATCAATTAGAATACTATCATGAACATAAAAATAAAAGTTGAAACATTTAGAGAATTACTAAATATGTATTCATTTCGAATAGTCTTGACATTTTGACTTTAAAAACGCTTAAAACTCGGTCACAGTTCCAATGCTGTCACCAAAAGATATATCGGAATCAGCCAGGAAGAGATTAATAATATAGAAAAGAAAGTTTGCTTGTAGTTGCAACCTATTTTAGATTAAATAAATTAATATATTAAGTATTAATGGAAAAGAGTAAAAAATGGAAGAAAATAATGATGATTTTCAAAAAAGATATTTATTGAGCTTATGTCCTAATGATCAAAATACTAAAATTGTAAGGACTATTTTAAAAAGCCCTTTAGGTCTTTCCGTTAATATTATTAAATTACTTTTTAATAATAATTTTAAAGAAATTAAAGAAAATCTTGATAGTATAAAAAAATTTGTAGCCGGGATTACTCGTGCCGAATTCCTTGGAAAATCATATACTTTAGCAAGATTTTATCCCTATTTATTTTCTTTCCATCAATATTTTCATAGCTCCTACAGAGCAAGACAAGGTAAAGCCCTTGAAGAAATGTTTAAAGAACTTATTAGACACTCAAATAGTAATTTTTTTGTTCCTGATACAAATAAAGGTAAAAATAATATAATGTCTGAGGTTTTTAAAGGGTATGTATCAAGACTAGATATTGATGTAGTTGCAAAGAAGTCTAAAGGAAATATATTGGCTTTACAATTAAGGTCCAGAGACGACACAGGAGGAACTACAGCAAAAGCTTCTCTTGTTGAGGCATTGAGAGAAGTGATGAAAAAAGATATAGAAAAAAGATCTAACCTCTTCTATCTTATAGGTATTTGGGATAAAATAAACAGCAATCAAAAAAATATAACTATTAGTAAAATATATGATTCTCTAAAGCCTTATTTCTCAATAAATATATTAAAGGAGCAATTTGTTGACACAATAGAGAATGGTGTTGAGGTACGCAAAGGGATCGTATTAAAACTTGCTCACGGTAATAAAAAAATAGTAAAAAATGTTGCCGAGTGGGTAGGCCCTGAAACAGACCTTAGTTATACTGATATGAGCAATATTATTAAGACACTTGAAGATTCGGATGACCTTTGGCTTTCCTATGCAATTGCTTCTTTAGAATTAGAAAACATAAGATTGAGAGGATTTAATAATATTGATTATTTGAATAAATTGTTAAAAGCCATAAATTATAATCTTTCATCTTGTTCTAAAAATGATGACTATTTGAATTTAGCTAATACTCTTGCGCTTAAAATTATTCCTAAATGGAACAATAATTTTTTACCTGTTTCATCTATGGCAGAAAAAGCAACATACATAAGAGATTTAATATTGTTGAGGTTTATTTATGATATATCCTGCACCTAAATTAATATCATTCAGAGATAAAATAAATGACATTAAAAGTACAACTTATTTAACGCATTCTTTATATTACCATCCTGCAAAATTTATTCCCCAAATCGTTAGATATTGTCTTGATAAGTATTGCAAAAAAAATGGGGCTGTTTTAGATCCATTTGCTGGCTCTGGCACTATGGGAGTTGAAGCAGCAACCCGTGGATATAAAGCCTATATGTTAGATATAAATCCATTGCTTGATTATTTTTATCCTTTAAAAATACCTAATTTTTCTAAACAAGAATGGGAAAGTCATTATGCTGATGCTAAATATTTTTTAGAAGAAGTATTGAGAAACGATCCTATTGATGTGAAAAAAATTAATGATAATATTAATTATTGGTATCCTTTTAAATTATATGAATACTTTTGTCGTATTTGGACCAACTATCATGAGTTAAAAAACCATAAAAATATAATAGCCCAAAAGGTTATAGCCCTTTGTCTTTTTAAAATTTCTAAATATTTTTCATATGCTGAACATTCTATGCCAAAATTATTTATTTCTAAAAGGAAAAGGATTTTTATAGATAAAAAATTAAAAGAGGAAACATTGTTTCCTGAAATAATTGCAAAAGCTCACAAAGAGTTAAGTAATATTAAAAAATCTGTTGATAAACTAATAGACCTGGATGGATATCTTGAAAAAGCTGAGTACTACCCTGGGGTTGATTCTTCAGAATTTGATTTTAATATATTACCAGATATTAATTGTATTATAACTTCTCCTCCATATCTTCAAGCCCAAGAATATATGAGGACGTTTAAGCTTGAAATGATGTGGGCAGGAATTTCCCAAGAAAATATTAAAAATTATATATCAAAGGAAATCCCTTTTAGAAAAGCTCCATCTAGAATTGAAGGAGTATACATAGAAAGTATTAGAAATAACATAAAGAGAAAAGATCTTTTACAATTATATGATTCATATTTTTGGTTTACTATTAAAGCGCTTGAAAATGCTTCAAAAAAACTAATAAAAAGTGGGAAACTATGTGTATTAATCGGAAATCCTAAAATGAACGGTATTGAAGTAGAAATATGGAAAGTAATTTATGAATATTTTACTGTAAAATTAAATTTTAATTTTATTTCTGTTTATGAAGATAAGATTGTAGCAAGAAAACTTTTTAAAGGAAGAAATAATCAAAATCCCGAAGGTATGAAGTCAGAATATTTAATTATTCTTGAAAAAACGTAAACATTGCTATATTTATATTAGTTTTTTTATATTTTACATCAATATTTAAGGCTTCCCTCTAAAATATTCAATAGTATCTTCCAATATCATTAATTATATGCTAATATAGTATCAATGTAAAACAATGTAGGTTAATATTAAAACATATTATGAAAAAAATTGCTTTTATAAATCAAAAAGGCGGAGTCGGGAAAACTACCTGCACGATGAATATCGGTGCCGGATTAAGTTCTCTCGGTAAAAAAGTCCTGCTTGTGGACCTGGATCCACAGGCCCACCTATCGCATGCACCAAAGTCATATTCCATCCTATCAGAACGGATTTCATTTTGATAACCATTTTGGGAATGTCTTTTATATTAACAATCCTGGTTAAATTATTCAACTAATATTCTTTCTAAAATAAAATGAAACAATGATAAGAAAAAATAATTACCATCCGTATTTTTACTTGACATCCTCTTTTTTGTAATCTAAACTGTAGAAAAATATTTTTATATTTATACTATAGGTGAAGTAGTAATGCAAACATCAGAAGTTTTAAAAAAAATTAATATTCCCCGCCACAAACTATATTATCTTGAACAAAAAGGCTACATAAAACCAAAGAGACTTCCCAAGGGAGACATTGAAGCCCGGGAGTATTCTGAAGAAGATTATCAAAAAATTGAAGCAATCTGGCAATTTTTGCAGCGCGGTTTTAAACACAAAGTAGCCTATCAAAAGGCAATGGAAAAGCTTAATCATAATTAATTGAACAACAATCAAAAAGGTAATTAAATTATTTGATGGTAAAAACAGATTCTAAAACAAATAAAATACCTAAAATTATTGCTATTGCAAACCAGAAAGGCGGTGTTGGTAAAACTAACGTTGCCTTTAATTTAGCCGGTGCCCTTGCTGAATGTGGTGAAAAGCTCCTGCTTATAGATTTGGATCAGCAGGGAAACCTTTCATCAGCTTTTCTGGATAAAATATATGAATTGGATTATACAATAACAGATTTATTCCTAGAAGAAAGCCTGGAGATCTCTCAGGTTATCCAAAAGACGTATTTTGAAAATATCGATATAATACCATCCAATATTTCTTTAAGTAAAATTGATTTACAACTTTCCGGCGAACCGGATGCACAATATTTTTTAGCAGATAAACTGGAATCTTTAAATAACCAATATTCTTATATTCTTATTGATTGTCCTCCCAGCCTTGGTTTAGCAACCCGAATTGGCCTTGTTGCTGCTAAACAGGTAATTATACCCTTAGAGTGCCAGGAATGGGCCGTTAAAGGTACTGCTTATCTTAGAGGTGCAATAAAAAAGATCCAGAAAAGAGCAAATCCTAAGCTTGAAATATTAGGGTATCTTATCAATAAATATGATGGCCGCCGCAAATTGGAAGAAATATATCATGAAAACATTCTTGAAAGTTTTAAAGAAAAAGTGTTTAAAGTTGAATTAAAAAACAGTGTTAAATATACTGAAGCTTCTACTTTCAAAAAACCTATAAATTATTATTTGCCCTCTTCTGATCATGCAAATAGTTTCAGAAAATTGGCTAAGGAGATTATTAGTCGTGGCTAAAAATAAAGAAAATTTATTAAGACAGTTTGCCAAAGACAGTTTTGACCTTATTCCTGAAGGGAAAGATTCTCAAAATAAACAAAAAAGGGGTATCCGTGAAGGAACCAAAGGTATATCAGGTGCCCGTGTTATTGATATAGAAAGAATCAAGCCTGATCCGGACCAGCCCAGGAAAACCTGGGATAATAAAAAATTAAATGAGTTAGCTGTATCTATAAAAACACATGGTGTTCTCCAGCCAATTACTGTTGAATATATTGAAGAAGATGACTATTTTAAAGTTATAAACGGTGAACGCCGTTACCGTGCTTCAAAGATTGCAGGCATAAAAGAAATTCCCTGCCTTATCCGTAATATTGATCAAAAAATAAAATTGATTCATCAGTTAATCGAAAATATTCAAAGACAGGATCTTGCCCCGATTGAAGAAGCTGAATCAATAAATACTTTAATACAAGCCAGAAAAATTGAAAATCCTGGTTATTCCCAGCGGGAAGCTTCCAAAGACCTAGGGCTTCCAAAGAGTTATGTGAATGAAATGCTGTCATTGTTAAAGCTTCCTGATGATATAAAAGAGAGTGTCCGAACATCGGACACTATACCCAAAAGCTTATTATTACTGCTTCTACGGCAAAGTGATGAGAAAAATATCCGTACATTTTATAACCAGATAAAGGAAGGCAATTTAACAGTACGTGAGGCAAAAAAGAAAATAAAAAGGGATAAAAAAGATCCTGGAAGACCTAAAAATTTTGAATATAAATTTGAATCACCAGAAAAAGATTTTGTCTTAAAAATAAAATTTAATAAATCCCAGGTTAAATTAGATGAAGTTACCACTGCCTTAAAGAAGGTTTTAAATAATATTAATCAGTAATTATTGGAATTTAGTTATGGTTAAAAAACAAAAATATATTTTAACAGTGATTTTAAGTTTTATATTTCTCTTAATACTTACCAGTTTTATTTCCTATCAGAAGAACACTTACTACCATAGTTTAGATGGAGAATATTATATTTCAATAACAGAAAAATATATCCAGCCATTTTATAGTACATTAGCTCTTTTTATCTGGTTTGCAGGAATATTTTTTCTGGTTTTATTTACTTATCTTTATTTCAGGAATTGTGATGATTCTGTATATAAAAAATATACAGTTGATTATAAATTGCTTTTTAAATCATTAATAGTATTTATAAGTATTCTTTTTTCAATAGGAATATTCGGGGAATTTTACCCGTCTTTTTATTTAGGTGAAGATGAAGTATCTTTTATTACTGAAACTGAATATAGAGAAAATATAAATGATTTTAATATGAGTGTTGATGAATTTAATGAAGAATATTGGACTGAAGTATAAATTTTAAAATACTTATTTTCATTTAATAAACAATAGAATCAAATATAGAAAATAAAAATATTCCTGACAAAAAAATAGTGGTGATGGAAGTAAAAAATACTGTAGTATAAAGTAAAAAATACTGTAGTATAAAGTAAAAAATACTGTAGTATAAAGTAAAAAAATATCGCATAAGTGCTTATTTATAACAGTTTCCGAAAAACCCTAATATATT
>Ga0334901_1002934_pt1 | contig 13642 bp, 12 predicted proteins | sample GraSluR3_MG_3_FD_207216 | JGI IMG/M metagenome (GOLD analysis project Ga0334901, IMG submission 207216) | Sludge microbial communities from methane-producing bioreactor in Wageningen University, Netherlands - Granular Sludge_15_08-R3 | ecosystem: Engineered > Bioreactor > Anaerobic >...
GCCGGTGGGAAAATGGAGGTCGATCGCACCTTGTATGATATTCGTTACGGTTCAGGTAAATTTTTTGCCGGCCTTGGCGATAACCTTATTTACGACACATTCACACTCGATTTCGATATAGTTGCAACAGCAGAAACAGGCACAGCAAAGTTGGAATCGAATTAATTCAATAAACTTGAAAAGCGTGAAAGACCCCGGAATTTCTCCGGGGTCTTTCTGTTAAAAACAATTATTATGGAAAAAATAATACACAAATCCGCGAACAGAGGATTCGCCAACCACGAATGGCTGAAAGCCGCTCATTCGTTCAGTTTTGCCAATTATTACGATGAAAATAAAATACATTTTGGTAAACTCAGGGTGCTGAACGATGATATTGTCGCTCCCGCAAAAGGATTCGGAATGCATCCTCACAAGGATATGGAAATTATTACTATCCCGCAGACAGGGGCGCTGAAACATGCTGACAATATGGGAAACGAAGCGGTAATTACCACTGGCGAAGTGCAGGTGATGTCGGCCGGAACCGGCGTTTATCATTCCGAATTTAATGCTTCAGATACCGAACCGGTCAACCTTTTCCAGATTTGGATTTTTACCAACCAAACTGGCCACAAACCCCGTTACGATCAGAAATTATTTTCGCCCGAAGGACGTGACGGCAATTGGCAATTACTGGTTTCACCCGATGGGCGTGATGAGTCACTGCGTATTCACCAGAACGCTTTTGTATCCACAATTGACTCAAATCGTTTGACTGAAATTCAATACAAAATCTATTCTCCGGGAAACGGGGTTTATTTTATGGTTTCCGATGGAACTGTCGAAATTGAGGGAAACATTCTGGAAAGGCGCGATGCTGCTGGTTTCTGGGCATTTAACAAACCACTAAAAATTCAGTTTAAACAAGCTTCCAATTTGCTGGCCATCGAAGTTCCCATGCAATAATCGAATTTTTCAAAAACCCGGTTTCTTTTTTTTCGTAGTAGATTTTGTATTTTAGTTTTTAATTCAAATCCTGAAATTATGATGAAATCGGTAAACCCTGCCACAGGGGAAGTTATTAAAACCTATGAGGCGCATTCTGAGAAAGGGGTGGAGAAAATTGTTAATTCCGTGGATAAATGCTGGCACCAATGGAAAAAAACATCTTTCTTTCAACGCAGTCAGATAATGCAAAACCTGGCAACACTGTTAAAAAGCAACAAAGAAGAACTTGCCCGGCTAATGGCTTTGGAAATGGGTAAAGTAGTAAGAGAGGGAATTGCTGAAATTGAAAAATGTGCCTGGGTTTGTGATTATTACGCCGCAAATGCCGAAAATTTTTTGGAGAATGAAATTCTGGTTACTGATTTTTCAAAATCGTATGTGAGTTACCAGCCGCTGGGAACCATTTTGGCTGTAATGCCCTGGAATTTTCCTTTTTGGCAGGTTTTCCGGTTTGCAGCCCCAACATTAATGGCCGGGAATACCGCAGTTCTGAAACATGCCAGCAATGTTCCCGGGTGTGCCCTGGCCATTGAAGACTTGTTTCGTGAAGCCGGATTTCCGGAAAACGCTTTCCGTTCGCTGCTTATTAAAAGCAACCAGGTGGAGGCAGTAATTAAACATCGGGCGGTAAAAGGTGTAAGCCTTACCGGGAGCACACCTGCCGGTAAAAGTGTGGCTTCGCTTGCAGGAAGCGTTTTGAAAAAATGTGTGCTGGAACTGGGCGGAAGCGATCCTTATCTGATACTCGAAGATGCCGATTTGGCTTTAGCTGCCAAAACCTGTGCCGCAGGACGACTTTTGAATGCCGGACAGAGTTGCATCGGCGCTAAACGTTTTATCGTGGTTGAAAAGATTTACCCGGAATTCCTGGAGTATTTTACGGTTGAAATGAATAAAGCAACTTTTGGCGATCCGTGCGAACCGGAAACTACCATGGGACCTCTGGCACGAACCGATTTGCGCGAAGAATTGCACAGGCAGGTTTCCGGTTCAGTAGAAATGGGTGCCGAAGTGGTTATTGGGGGCGCACTACCCGACCGAAAAGGAGCCTACTATCCACCTACCGTTCTCGATAATGTAAAGCCCGGAATGCCTGCTTACGACGAAGAATTATTCGGTCCGGTGGCTTCGGTTATCCGGGTAAAAGACGAAAAGGAAGCCATTCATGTAGCCAACGATACCGTGTTTGGACTGGGAGCTGCTGTGTTTACCAAAAATGTAAAAAGAGGAGAAAAAATTGCTGAAACACAGTTGCAGGCAGGCTGCTGCTTTGTTAACGATTTTGTGAAGTCGGATCCGCGATTGCCTTTTGGCGGAATTAAAGAAAGCGGTTTTGGACGCGAACTCTCTTCGCATGGCATAAAGGAGTTTATGAATGTGAAAACGGTGGCCGTGAAATAAATGTTTATTTTACAGCCTCCGGTTCTCCTTCGAAGTTATGTTTGGGGTGGGATATTCCGGAAACCCGTCAGTTTGTTTCAATAAAACGGATATTGTCTTTTATTTCAATCTTCTGAACGAAATCCTTTTTAGCCCCCAACGATTGTATCAGCAAGTTGTAATCGCTCACATCCAACGCTTTTTTGGTTATAAAATCTGCCGGGAAAACCACAATTCTGAAAATCTGGTCGTCGGTCTCAGCGGGCAGTAATGTATTAAAATCGAGTGTACCTTCCAGAAAAACCTGAACATCGGCAAAGGTGTAGTCGTAGTTGTACTGCAGCACCCCTTCGTCTAAAACCACAGTTTGGGGAAGTAATCGCCACACATCGATCAATTCTCCGGAATTGTCTTCCGCAATTTCCCATAAAATGTAAACCAACACCACGTCAGTATCATAAACAGTAATCGATCCGGGAAATTCAAAATACAACGTATAGTCGTTTTGAGATGTAAAGTCACCTTCAATTTCGAAAACTGATCCGAGAAATGATTCACCGTCTTGTCCATTCTGTCCGTCGGCTCCGTCACGTCCGGGCGGGCCTGGTTCTCCTTCGCACGAAGCTAAAACAGCAAGTGCAAAAACTAAAATGATTCCTGTAATTGTTTTCATAGCTTAAATTATTTAATGTATAACAGATTTATAAAGCATTAATAAACAACATTAGTGCCAAGCGGGAAAAATAGTTCTCTTTTTTTAAACAAGCACAAGTTTTCGCCAGCGAAAGTGTCAAACTTTAAATTTAATTTTAGACCAGATTCTGACATAAAATTTCTAATTTCGATGATAAAAAGAATCAAAAAGAAATCAGGCTATAACACGTTCAAATAATTAACCATGAAAATTGCACCGGAAGTAAAAATCAGCGACAATGGGTTTGTTTTCAATTCGAAAACCGGCGACTCGTTCAGCCTGAATCCATCGGGGCTTGAGCTGATGAAAATGATTGCTGAAGAAAAGGATATGGACGAAATCAAGGAAGCTTTTCTGACGAAATACGATGTGGACGATTTAAGCTTCGAAAAAGACTTTTATGAATTCTGCACGTTATTAAAGCACCATCAGATAACTGTTCAGGGCAATCCGCTGGAATTTAATTAAAAAAAATGAAAAAAAAGCACATTACACTGGCCGTAACCGGTCTGAACAACACCGACAATCCCGGGCCGGGTGTTCCGGTAATTCGCGGCATAAAAGAATCGGAAGCATTCGACGTTCGCATTATCGGGCTGGTGTACGAAAACCTGGAACCCGGCATTTACATGGAAGGGTTGTGCGACCGCATCTTCCAGATTCCTTACCCTTCTTCCGGTTCCGACGAGTTGATTGAACGCATCGAACACATTCACCAGCAGGAAAAAATCGATGTGCTGATTCCGAATTTCGATGCCGAGCTTTTTTCGTTTATGAAAAATGAAGAGCGGTTGCACAAGCAGGGAATTCAAACTTTTTTACCCACGTTGCAGCAATTTCAGGAACGCGAAAAACACCGGCTGCCCGAGTTCGGTAAAAAGTACGGCATAAAAGTTCCATCCAGCCTCAACCTGGGCAGTTTGGGCCAAATCACCGAAATGGAAGATAAGTTCGATTACCCGGTGATGGTGAAAGGTCAGTTCTACGATGCCCATCTGGCTAATAATAAAGAGCAGGTGAAACAGGCTTTCCTGAAAATTTCTGCCAAATGGGGACTGCCGGTAATTGCACAGGAATTTGTTACAGGAACTGAGGTGAATGTGGTGGCACTTGGCGACGGCAAAGGTAACACAGTGGCGGCAGTGCCCATGCGGAAACAGTACATCACCGACAAAGGAAAAGCCTGGGGCGGCATTACCCTGGCCGATGAAAAAATGATGGAACTCACCCGATCGCTTTTTCAGAAATCCAAATGGAAGGGCGGTATGGAGTTGGAACTGATTAAAACCAATTCCGGCGAATATTTCCTCATCGAAATCAATCCGCGCATTCCGGCATGGGTTTACCTCGCTGTGGGCGCCGGACAAAACATTCCCGAGGCGCTGGTAAAACTGGCGCTGGGCATGGAAGTGCAACCCATGCAGCATTACAAAATCGGAAAAATGTTTGTGCGGTATTCCTACGACATGATTGTGGATTTGGAAAAATTTGCTGCTATTTCAATGAATAAAGAAATTTAAATCATGGAAAAAGTAAAATACGAAAAACCGGTTATCAGCAAAATAATCGCCGGAATGCCCAGCAAATTCGGGCTTCCCGCCAAGCCAAAAATTATTTCGGAAATAGACGGAAAACCGGTTTCAGAACTGATGGAAAAATACGGTTCGCCGGTATTTGTATTTTCGGAAAAAACCATTCGCGACACTTACAACGAGGCGCGCCGGGCGTTTGAAACGCGCTATCCCAAAGTGCAGTTTGCCTGGTCGTATAAAACCAATTACCTTGATGCAGTTTGTTATATTTTTCACGACGAAGGCGCCTGGGCCGAAGTGGTTTCGGGGTTTGAATTTGAAAAAGCCCTGGCACTGGGTGTGAACGGTTCGCAAATTCTGTTCAACGGGCCTGAAAAGTCGGAGAAAGATTTAACGCTGGCCATCAACCACAACGCCTGCATTCACATCGACCATTTTGATGAATTGTACCTGCTGATGGAAATTACCCGTAAGCTGGATAAGACTGCTCGGGTCGCCATCCGGATAAACATGGACACCGGCATTTACCCCATGTGGGACCGGTTTGGATTCAATTATGAAAATGGCGAGGCCTGGAATGCCATCAACCGCATTATGCTGGCCGACAAGCTGGAGCTGATTGGCCTGCACACGCACATTGGAACCTACATTATGGCTACTTCGGCGTATGTCATTGCGGCTTCAAAGCTCGCCAACCTGATGATGGCCACGCACCGGAAGTTCGACCACTGGCTGAAATACATCGATATGGGCGGCGGATTTGCCTCCAAAAACACACTAAAAGGTGCTTACATGCCCGGCTCGGAAACCTGTCCATCTTTTGATGAATATGCCGAAGCTATTACCAACGCGCTCATTTCTTCGGAAATTCCGCATGAAAATCTGCCGGCACTTTTTTTGGAAACCGGTCGCGCGCTGATTGACGATGCCGGATATCTGCTTACCACCGTGCTGGCCAACAAGCGCTCTTCCGTTGGCCGACGGAACATGGTCATCGATGCCGGGGTGAACCTGCTTTTCACTTCGTTTTGGTACAACCTTGGGGTTTACCCCAGCAAACCGGGTTCGGAATACGTGGAAGAAACCACTATTTACGGGCCGTTATGCATGAACATCGATGTCATTCGCGATGCGATCAATTTCCCCCATGTAAAAACCGGTGACCAGCTGGTTATTGAGCGTGTTGGCGCCTACAACGTCACCCAGTGGATGCAGTTCATCACTTACCGGCCCAACGTGGTGTTGATTGATTTGGAAGGGAAAACCCACGTCATCAGACAAAAAGAAGATTTGGAAACGTTGAAAGAAAAGGAAATTAGTTAATGCTGTCAGGTCTAACGACGCTGACAGGTTTTTGACTTGTTAGCTTCCGGCAGGACCTGACAACGTCGGTATAAGAAAAAATGAATGAATAGAATCACAAACCCGGAGGCCTGCCCGACTTATCAGGCGGGGTTTGCATGTTTATAGAAAAATAATTGGAATATAAAAAATTAAAATGCCGGAAAACCAAAAAATAGCTGACGTAAAGGAAATCCTTCATTCCATCCTCAACAGCTATTCGCAGGTGTTTTTTTCTACTTCGAAAACGCTGGCTGTTTTTTTGGTGGTCATCAGTTTTTTTGATTACGGCGCCGGGATTGGCGGCTTGGTAGCGGTAATCATTGCCAATGCACTGGCCTGGGGACTGGGTTACAATTCCTGGTATCTGCGCTCGGGGCTTTACGGTTTTAACGCGCTTTTAGTTGGGCTCGGTGTTGGCCTGTACTACCAGCCATCGCCTGAAGTTTACATGTTGGTGGCTGTTACGGCACTTTTCTGTTTTTTCCTCACTGTTGTTTTTCAGGGTGTTTTGGGAAAATACGGTCTGCCGTTTTTAAGCGTTCCGTTTTTGCTCACTATCTGGATTGTTGCTCTTTCGGCCAACAGTCTTTCAGCGTTAAACCTCAGCGAACGCGGCATTTTTGTTTACAACGAACTTTATGCGCTGGGTGGAAAAACGTTTGTCAGTTTTTACGATTTTCTTGAAAAAAGTATTCCCTCATCGTTCATCCGGATTTATTTTAATTCCCTCGGTGCCATCTTTTTTCAAACCCATTTACTGGCAGGGATTATCATCGCATTGGGTTTGCTCATCTATTCACGCATCACTTTTGTTCTGTCTGTTCTGGGTTATGGTGTCGCGTTTTTATTTTACCGGCTGGTGGGTATCGAATTCGACTCACTGGGCTATACGTTTATTGGCTTCAACTACATTTTAACGGCCATTGCGCTGGGCGGGTACTACCTCGTGCCGGGAAGGGCGAGTTTTGGCTGGATTATCCTTTTGCTTCCGGCGGTGGTTTTAATCACCACCAGCACCCAGCAGCTTTTTGTGCTGTTCCGCATCTCGCCCTATTCACTGCCGTTCAATGCAATTGTTTTAACCTTTCTGTATGCGCTGAAACTGCGCGAAAAACGTTCGCGGCATTTAATTGAAACGCCGGTGCAACTGGGAAAACCCGAAAAAAACCTGTACCTGTGGTCAGGGAACATGAAACGTTTCCCGGCGGCGTACCCGGTTTCGACAGCCCTTCCGTTTTACGGCGAATGGACCGTAAGCCAGGCGCACAACGGCAAACACACCCACAAAGGAGCCTGGCGCCATGCTTTTGATTTCATCATTACCGGTCGCGACGGACAGCAGTATAAAAATTCTGGCGATTTTACCGAAGATTATTACTGTTTCGGGAAAGCTGTGCTGGCGCCTGCCGACGGCACAGTAGCCGAAGTGGTGAACAACGTTCCCGACAACACCATCGGCGATGTGAACACAAAAGACAACTGGGGAAATACGGTGATTATCAAACACAACGACTATTTGTATTCCAAACTCAGCCATCTGAAATTTCAGTCGGTAGAGGTAAAAACCGGCGATGCGGTAAAAAAAGGCCAGTTGATTGGCCGGTGTGGAAACTCGGGCCGTTCGCCTTACCCGCACCTGCATTTTCAGTTTCAGGCCAATCCGTATGTAGGTTCCACCACCATCGATTATCCGTTTGGCCATTATCTGTTGAAGGAAGATTCCGGCTACTCCCTCAAATCGTTCGATTTTCCACAAAAAGACCAGGTTTTGGCCAATCCATCCAAAAATGAAGTCTTAAATAAAGCACTGCATTTTATTCCCGGACGGCGGATAAACGTTACGGTGGAAGTGGAATCGGAAAAAGCCAGATGGAAAAAACTGGCAGGCAAATATTCCTGGGTAGCCGAAACCGATGTTTACAACACCACGTTTATTCGTAGTGAAACCGATGGAAGCACAGCGTACCTATACAACCAGGGCGATATGCACTTTTTCACCAACTTCAACGGGAAAAAATATTCGCCGCTGTTTTGGTTTTATGTTACGCTGTTTAAGGTTCCGGTGGGATTTCAGGCCGGAAGCCGGATTCAGGACTTTCTGCCTGTTCATCTGCTTTTTGGCGGTATTTTGAAATACCTGCAGGATTTTGTTGCACCGCTTTTCCTGTTTCTTAGGGCTGATTACGAACTTACGCTTAAAGAAGCCGGAGATATTCTTTCTTCAGATTCGGTGAAAATGGAAACCGAAATCACCAAAAAAATAGCCGGACGAAAAATAAAAGCGTGCACCAGTCTAATAGACATTACTTCGCAGGGAGATTTTGAAATTTCAATTGAAATGAAGGAAGCTAAGTTGAAAATGACATGCAAAAACGAATAGAATTGATAGTGGTATTAATCCTTTTTTTGCTGGCGGTTCAGGCACAGCAAAAGCTCAATTACCCCGAAGTGGATAAAGTTTCGTACGAACTCTACATGCAGGGAAAATGGACGGAACTGATTGATTATGCCAAAGAAGTCCGCCGGCAGGACATTGATTTTTTCTACCTGCAGGCACGTACCGGAATTGCCTACTACAATCTGAAAAAATACCGCACAGCCAGCGAATGGTTTTTGAAAGCCTGGGAAAGCGACCAGTCGTTTGAGTGGTTGCAGGAATACCTTTACTACAGTTTGCTTTGGGCCGGAAGAGCTTCTGAAGCCAATAAATTAGCCGGCAGTTTCTCTTCCGCAATGCAGGATAAAATCGGTTTTGCCAACAGCAAGATTACCCGTGTTGGAGTTGAGGTGGGGTACAGTTTCAATCCCGATTTTGAAGCATTAACAGCAGCACCCCACGGTCAACAGGCCGGTGTAGGCCAGGATTATGGCGAAGCATTTTACCTGAAAAATTACCATTTTGAATCGTTCGACTTCAGCCACCGGATTACGCCGGGGATTAGTGTGAATCATAATCTGACATACGTGGGATTGAACCGTGACCAGCAAATAGATTGGGGGTCTGCGAATAGTTTTTCGATGAAAACCAATCAGTTTCAGTATTATTTGAATCCGCATTTTGTGTTGGGTAAAAAATTGAATGTTTCTCCTTCCATCTCAGCTATCTGGGGAAATTACGATTTGTTTTTGGGTGGTTTTACAGGAAATCAGATGAAGATGTTCTACAATGCTTCCTCTAGTTTTTCCGACTTTGTTTTTTCTACTTCGGCCTGGTCGCATTTCGGAAGTTTTTCGTCCGGAGCAGAAATAAATCTGGCTAATATTTCCAATCAAAATTTTACTCAACTTTCTGCCTGGTTCACAGTATATCCGCTCTCAAACCTGAATTTTTACCTTACCCCGCGTGTTTATTTTAAAAGCGATGAGGAAAGCGGTTTCGGATACAACACCTTTGGTTTTTCCGGAGGAGCACAATTGGGGCCAATTCATTTTTACGGGCAGTACCTGAACGGTGAAATGGAAAATTTTATCGAAGCCGGTGGTTACGTGGTGTCCAATTTTCCGGGCGTTTCGGAACAGAAATTTTCGGGAAGTATTTATTTTCCCACCGGCAAAAAATATCAATTGGTTTTGCGCTATATTAGCCAGGACGTTACAGAAGAGTACCGGGTTTATACCAACCTTGTGGAGAGCAATTCAGTGAATTACAACTATGTGAAACATACTTTAACAGCCGGAATATCATGGAATCTCTAAGAATAAAAATAAGCTTGCTGATTTTGATGGTTGCTGCTTTGGCAGGCAGTGCGCAGGTAAACCAGGAAACCCTGGAGCAGGCGTTTGCCCGAAGCTATGAACTGGAAAAAAACAAGGATTTTGTGTCCGCTGCCAAAGAGCTGAACAAAGTTTACGACCAGTCGTCGTACGAAATCAATCTGCGGATGGGCTGGCTCTGGTACAATGCCGGACGGTTCGATGAATCGGTGAAATACTATTCGCGCGCACAGCAACTGATGCCATATTCCGAAGAAGCCCGGTTTGGATTGATTTTGCCCAAAGCGGCGCTGGGCCGGTGGGACGAGGTAATTGAACTCTACAACAAAATCCTCGAAATTCATCCCAACAACACCATTGCCATGTTTCGTCTGGGGATGATTTATTACGAACGTAAAAACTACGATAAAGCCCTGCCACTGTTCAAAAAGGTGGTGGACCTGTACCCGTTCGATTACGACGGGCTGCTTATGCTGGCCTGGACTTCCTATTTCACGGGGAATTACAACCAGGCCAAAGTGCTTTTCAGCAAAGTGAAATTGTACAATCCCGGAGACGTTTCGGCCAACGAAGGATTGCAACTGATGAGGTAAACAACAAAATTCATTTTCTAAAATCTTCTTTTAAACTTATTTTATATTAGAAAATTGTTATTTTTAACAAACTTTTAAGATAAATGAATTATCTGGAATTTGAAAAAGCATTAAAAATGTTCCCGGTTGTTTCCGTAAAGGATATACAAAAGCGGTTTCCCGATTTTGACAACCGAAGGTTGGTGGAGTGGCAACAAAAAGGATATTTATTAAAAATAAAAAGAGGATATTACTGCTTTCGTGAAAAACACCACGGAGAAAAGTTTTTGCAGTTTGCTGCAAATAAAATTTATTCACCTTCATACATTTCATTCGAGAGTGGTTTATCTTATTACAATCTGATACCTGAAAGCGCCTTTACAATTACATCTGCAACCACAAAAAATACCGCAAATTATTCTACCCCTGTTGGGAATTTTAACTATAAACATTTTAAACCATTGTTGTTTTTTGGTTATAAATTATTGAAAGAGAAAGATTTTGTTGTAAAAATAGCTGAACCCGAAAAAGTGCTTCTCGACTTTTTTTACATCAAAAAAATGAATACACTTGAAGAAGTTGAAGAAATGCGGTTTAATGAAATAGTGGCAAACGAAATTATTAGTTTTGAAAAGTTGAGGAAATATCAGCGGATTTTCAATTCAAAAACAGTAGATAAAAGAATAGAAATGTTTATTCGGATAATCCATGCTTAGTTTAGAAGAATTAAAACCATTTTACCCGGAATCGCTGCACAATTTTGAACGGTTCATCATAAGAGAGTATTTGCAGTACAAAATCCTCGAGATAATATTTGAAAGCCCTTATGAAACTAAGCTGGTTTTTCTTGGCGGCACCTGTTTGCGCATCGTTTATAACAACAACCGTTTTTCGGAAGATCTTGATTTCGATAATTTTAATCTGTCGGAAAGTGATTTTAAAGTGGTTACTGAATTCGTTAAAAAAGGCATCGAAAATCTGGGCTACGAAGTCGAAATGCGCAATGTTCTCAGAGGTGCGTATCATTGTTATGTGCGGTTTCCCGAATTGCTTTATAACGTAGGATTGACGCAACATAGGGAAGAAAAGATTTTAATCAGGCTGGATACTGAATCCCATCATTTTAGTTATCGACCTGATCAGCGGGTACTGAATAAATTTGACGTTTTCACACAAATCAATTCAACTCCCAAAGATATTTTGCTTGCCCAAAAGTTTTATGCCGTCATTAACCGTAAAAAAAATAAGGGACGTGATTTTTTTGATATTGTTTTTCTGCTCGGCCAGGGTGAAATTCCCAATTATGAATACCTGTCGTTGAAACTTGGCATCGATTCGTCAAACGAACTCAGGCAAAAAATTATTGAAAAATGTAACAAAATAAATATGAAAGAGATGGCGGAGGATGTAAGCCCTTTTCTTTTTAATAAAAAGGATGAGAAAAAAATCCTGCTTTTCCCCGAATATATCAAACAAGCCAAATTGAATTAAAAATCGATAGTTATGAAGTCAATCCTTGCTTTTGCCATGCTCATGCTGATTTATACATCAGGAAATGCCCAGGTTACCCTCGAAAAGAAATACGACTACTCCACTTCGGTAGTTGAGCTTGAAACCATCGGTTACAAATATTATCTGATGGATGTGCCCAACGGGCAATGCCGCATTTACAACCTAAACCATTCGCTGTTTAAAACCATCAACTGCAATGTTCCGGCAGGTTTTTATTTGTACGACATTAAATTCCTGTCGGAAAAACTGTTTGACAACGATGCGGGAATTGAACTGCTTTGCACGTTTTACAAATACAATGCTTCGCCGGAATATTACGAATACGACAGTAAAATCATCAATGAAGACGGTTCGCAGCTCGCGTTTATCGATGGCGCACTTTATAACTACATCCACAAAACAGGCGAAAATACCTGGAAGCTGTTTTCGTATTGTTACGATTTTTCGGTTTGGCCGGAAAAGGTGTGGACCAACATTTACAGTCTGCCAGGGACGCCGGTGGTGAGCGCTTTTCTGGAAAATGAAAATCCGGAGTTTAATCTGAAGGCTTTTCCAAATCCGGCGACCTCTCAGCTGAAAGTAGCCTACAGTTTGCCTCCGGAAATAAGGGAAGGTACACTTTTCCTTTTCGACAACAGCGGCAGGCTTGTTCAGCAATTTATTATCGACAACCACACCGACCACCTGCTGCTGAATGTTTCGGGATACAAAAGCGGCGTTTACCACTATTTTGTGGAATACGGCAATAAAAGAATCCCGTCGCAAAAGCTTGTGGTGAGATAATGAATAAAAAGTTGAACCCTTTCAGGGTTCTGTCCGCATGGCTTATTTAACCACGGGTTCCACCCGTGGCTATTGTTGTTAAACCACTTCGTGGTTGGACCTTAAGCCAGGTATAATTCAACAGTTATGATTCCTACTTTCTACCTCTGGTTATTATCATTAAACCACTTCGTAGTTTTTTCGGATTCTTTGTAATCAACTGAATTCAAGCAAAAAACTGCAATTACCCCCAATATCCCGAAGGGATAAAACAATAATAGCCGTAGGTGCAACCTACGGAGGTTTAATCACCGCCAAACCGGAACCCTGAAAGGGTTCAACAATATTTCAACAGAAAATGAAAGGGATTTACTCTGAATAATCCGGCCTCACATCGCCGTACTTCTCCACAATTTCATTTAGAATTTCAGTGACTTCGGCATTGGTTTCGGCACGCAGCAATCTGATTTTCAATTCGCGGAAATTGGGCAGCCCCGGAAAATATTTGGCAAAATGGCGACGCATCATCAAAATAGCCGAACGTTCGTTGTCTTTCCAGTCGAGATTGAGTTTCAGTTGCTTTTTTACATTTTCCACCACTTCTGCTACAGTGGGTGATGGCAACGTTTCGCCGGTTTGCAGGTAGTGTTTCACTTCCCTGAAAATCCAGGGACGGCCAATGGCAGGACGGCCAATCATCAGTGCATCTACCCCGGTTTGTTCCAGCAAGGTTTTGGCTTTTTCGCCGCCGGTAATGTCGCCGTTTCCAATAATCGGAATTGAAATTTGCGGATGGTTTTTTACTTCGCCAATCAACGTCCAGTCGGCCACGCCGGTATATAATTGTTCGCGGGTTCGGCCATGAATTGCCAGTGCGGCAATTCCGGCATCCTGCAACCGCAACGCCGCTTCCACAACGGACTTGTCGTTTTTATCCCAGCCCAGCCGGGTTTTGGCAGTAACCGGTACCTTCACCGCCCTTACAATTTCGGCAGCCATTTGCTGCATTTTGGGCAGGTCGCGCAGCATGGCAGCTCCGGCGCCGTGGCGGATGATTTTTTTCATGGGACAGCCAAAATTGATGTCGATAAAATCGGGTTCCAGCTCTTCGGCCACCTGCGCCGCCTGTACCATGGAATCTA
>Ga0334901_1002937_pt1 | contig 13635 bp, 9 predicted proteins | sample GraSluR3_MG_3_FD_207216 | JGI IMG/M metagenome (GOLD analysis project Ga0334901, IMG submission 207216) | Sludge microbial communities from methane-producing bioreactor in Wageningen University, Netherlands - Granular Sludge_15_08-R3 | ecosystem: Engineered > Bioreactor > Anaerobic > Unclassified...
AACTGAGCTTTTACAAGCGATTAGCGAATTCTAAGAACGAGGAACAGATCCTTGCTCTGGAACGAATAACAGGTTTCCTCGGCCAACGGCGAACCAGTTACTTTGATCTGTCCTACCCCCAACCCGCCATCCGCAGCCTCGGTACGCTTCTAGACCAGATCCTGACCAAGAGCACGTCAGGATGACAAACCGAGTTAGTTCATTCACCTACGGTGGCCAGTCTGCTGGCGCAGGCCATTCAGGCTTCGCCTGGCCAGTTCCGCTTCGCGGGGAAAGAGTAGCTGCAAATGGCAGACACATTTTTACCTGCCGCGGACGAGTGAGCAAAGGGGCTTCAAAGAGCACACTCCCCACCGCAAGCGGTCCCCCTCCGCTCAAGCGGGGATTAAGATCAAGAGCAAAAGAGCGGTTCATCAGACACATCGTGTCCGGGTTCCTAATTAAAAACCACGAGATGATGAGAGAGACGAGACGGATGAGATGAGATCCAGTTTGAGCGCTCGAGCGAGGATTTAAAGAGTGGTTCATCATTCCGACGCTGTGCGTCCAGGTTCTTGGCAAAGAGAGGATTCTCCGTTAACCGTTCAACGTAGCGTAATGCATCATAATTAAATCTACTCAAGAGAGAGTAGTAACGCTTTTTCTTGCTCTTTCCAATCCCGAACTTGCTACCCCGAACCTCGGCTCTCCCTTCAAAGAACCTTCAAGATCATCCCGCCAACCATTGCAATCATCACGCTCGCCAGTGTCCCGATTAGATAGTATTCTGCAAAGTCTTTGTTCTCGAAATTCTTAAATCTGGCCAGCGATTTGGCGGCTATTACAATGGTTATAGAGGCAACATTTCCCGTGAGATAAAGTGTAAGAATGAGAAGTCTTTCGAAGATCCCGATCACCTTTCCGGTCTTCACATTATCGAGAACGGAGCTGTCTCCTGCTATTCTCTGAAGATAGTCCGGTACATTCTTGTAGATGAGATCGAAGAGCTTTCTTATGAATACCGCGCCGGCAAAGAGTACGTACAAATAGACAATTGTTATCAACAGAATTTTATGAACCGGAAGCGAGGATAGGTTTAGCCCCGTATGTATGGAGAACCAGCCAATGAAGCTCGAGAAGCTCCTTGAAACGGTGAAGCTGGAAATCGGCAAGAGGAAAGAAATGAGCACTAGATGCAAGAATTGGTCAACAATGAGCATAACAAACTTCGTTGCCGGACCTCTCCGATTCTCGATCTGAGCTTTGAACACATCTATCAGTATATGAAAGAGGGAAAGCACAAGGCAGTACATGAGCACTTCGGTCAGCTTGAAGGGGAGCATAAGAACCAGAAGAGTCACAAACACAACGCACCAGTGTTTCAGGAATCCCTTCATCTGAACATTATTCTTTTCGTTTGCCATTGCGTCTGTCTGAAACAAGAAATCGGCAAGTACATGCGCCAGAACCGAAAGCGCTAGAGGTATCACTAATCGTGTCATGGTAGCCTCCGTTAATATCCCAGTAAATGCGCGTTTGTCGTGAAATATACTTATGATAAGGTCCTAAAGACTTATTTAGCGTAAATAAGGTTATATAGACTAATTTTACAAATATAAGGCTGAATAAACTAATTTCCAAGCGACAAATCGATCAACTTTGCCAACCCCATTTCGGCAGCTCTTACCACATTCCAGCTGGCCTTTTCACAGTGTTCCTGAACCGTCGGGGCTGTCACTCCCAGAGCCTTAGCCGCCTTTTCGTAAGTCCCCTCGGCTTCATATACATGAACGGCTTCCCACTGCTTTTCAGTCCAACTCCTCTCAACAGTTTCAAGCAAAGATAAAGAGGTGTTCATGGCAATTGACAGTAACTCGTTATCATGAACGAAGAAAGTGTTGGAAATCTTACTTTGCTTCGCACTATCAAGCGCCGTTCTCGCATCGAAGAAGACTCTGCCGCTTAAATCCCAAGAAGAACCGGCCTCCTCAAGCTCCTTCTTATCGATTTCGCCTATGCTTAACCCAATTCTTAGCCTGAAGGGTCGCACAATGTATCTCAACCTTCGAACAAGTATCGGTAGGGCCCCCAGCTCAGACAATACACCCTGAATCTCATCTCCTCTAGATATGGCGAATGGCTTTGCGAGATACTCCGAACCAAAACCCTCGATCGAATTCCGAATACTCTCCACCGGAATCTCTTGCTTCCTTGATTGGATGATATCGGCGGTAATTATCGCATAAAGACCCATACAGCTCACACTCCGTAAACAGCAGAGGTACTCCAAACTGATTGTAGCACAGATCCTGGTGAGACCATAAAGTGACGACAAGCAGAATGCCACTCTAGTCTTTACGAGATACCCACTTATCGATGTGGAGATCAATACGACATCCTAGATAAATGGATCGGCTATTCAGAAGTCTTTGAAGGCTTGTTACTCAATATGAAAACTGTTGATGGAAATTCTAGGGAAAGCCCGTTGAAGAAAACGGGAAAACTCCCGAATATGCTGCATCTTCGGCAAATAGAAGGAGTAATGCGTCAGATGCAGAAATTCAATGGCTACCAGTCAGCTAATTAACTACTTCAAATAGCCAAAGATCTTTCTCTCTCTTTTCTGCACTGCCCTCTTGATAGGACATGGAATACCCTGCGAATATGATCCTGTTCCCTTCAATATAGGCTGAATTGACGACATCATCCCCGGAACCGCCGAAAGATAGAGTATCTATTATTCCTCCTTGAGAATCCAGTTTCATGATCCAAGCATCATTCATGCCGGAATTTTCTTTGACATCGATGTCGTTAGAAGTTGTCTGTCCAGCTACAATCAAGTCCCCATCATCTGTAAGAACTATGCAACGCGCAACGTCCGTGAAACTCCCGCCGTAGTTCTTGCTCCACAGTTCATTACCATCATCATCGACCGAAATAACCCAGAAATCTCTTCCACCAAGTCCATTCGAAAACAGTGATACCCCGGCGTCCTGTGAACCAATGGCTATGGCACCGCCATCACTCTCTGCAACTATATCGAAGCCATCCTCAAACCACTGACCTCCGAACTGATCAAACCATTCGACTTCCCCAGCAGCCGAGATCTTCAAGATCGACATCTGGTTGTCCACGTAGTTGCAGCTTATTCCACAATCTCTGTAAGCAAAGTAGCCGACTGCATAAATTGACCCGTCCTCTCCCAGGTAAAGTTTTTGCGCGCAATCTTCAGATCTGTAAGCGCCAACTACCCATTGAGACACCATATTGCCTTCACTATCCAGTTCCACTATCCAGAAGTCTTCTCCCCAATCATAGCCAGAGACATCTCCGTCCGCAGATCTTGTGTATCCTGCAACTACAATGTTTCCTGAAGGTTTCTCAAGTACATCGTATGCATGATCCTGTCCGCTGCCCCCAAGTGTTCTCTCCCAGATGAGTTCGCCTTCTGTTGAAAGCCTGATCACCCAGAAATCACCAATACCGTTGTTATTAGTCACATCTCCGTCTGCGGATTCCGTCAGACCTGCCAACAAGTATCCCCCGTCAGCAGTTAGGGCTATTGCCTCAGCAATATCTCTCTTACTTCCACCAAAGGTTTTCCACCACTGAAGATTCAAGTCACTGTCAAGTTTCACTATAAGGAAGTCTTCCTGACCGTGTGAAGAAACAATTGTCCCAAAAGAAGAGTCTGTGTGCCCTGAAATCGCAACGCTTCCATCATCGAGAATCTTAACGTCGCTTGCCTCGTCGTTGCCGCTTCCACCAAGAACAAGAGACTTTACTACATTTAGCCTTGCCCCCAGAAAAACCGTAATAAGAATTAGAAATACAGTTACTGACATTCTTCTCATCATCTATTCCTCCATCTCATGATCAACGTCTTCTGCATCCCTTTCCGAATAATCCTAGGATCGATAGTTGTTCATATTCGCTTCATTATATTTGATTAGGTGCTGTGAAGTATCTAAGAGAGGTTACTAATATGACCGAGATAAATAATCGTGATGTCAAAAACGGAAAGTTGCGCGTTTGCATCTGAAATTCCCGGAATACTCGTTCTCATGAGAGCCTTCGCTGAATCGAAAAGCTTACTACAATGAAAGACCAATCGGGACTTTTATAGCCGAAAGTGTAAATGGCCTGTGAGACAGACCTTACCACCTCAAATTAGCGAGATCTTGATTCCGTTCCTTAAACCTAATTGAATTGTGTGCGGCCAGAGTTCCATGAAGGATGTTGTGCTTCTGAGAGACTGAATATCAACATGAAAACAGATACTTTGTGATCCAGATCGAAATTCACATTATCCGTGCAGTTCACAACTTCCACAGTTCTATGGAAGAGAGCTTCTTGCAGTTTGAAATCTGATATCTAGTCTGGCAAGAAACCCGAACTGAATAGCTCAAGACAGCCTTTGACGACTTCTTCATCATACTTCGTGCCAACTCCTGATTTAATCTCTTCCAGGGCCATCTCAAGTCCCAGTGCGGGTCTGTAAGGACGATGAGAGCTTATGGCCTCGACAACATCAGCAGCTGCAATAATTCTTGCCTCAAGCATTATCTCCTCGTTTTTCAGACCTCTCGGATAACCGGATCCATCGATTCTCTCGTGATGCTGCCTGACTATTTCTGCAACGGGCGGACCGAAATGGATCTCCTTCAGGATTTTGAAGCCTTCCTCGGGATGATTCTCGATTAACGCCCATTCAATCTCATTAAGCTTTCCGGGTTTGTTGAGTATATCTGCAGGTATGAACAGAGCTTCCCGATGTCGTGGAGCCTGGAGGCTAACGAAAGCACATTTCGATCATCCTGTGAAAGTCGCATCTTTCTTGCTATCTCGTCGGCCAGTATAGCAACTCGCTTCTGGTGACCTGCTGTGTATGGATCCTTTATTTCAGTCGTCTCGCTCATTATTGCAATAAGCTCTTCCTGAGTCTTGCTGATTCTGTTGTAAAGGCTGTCGATCGGCTCTCGAATAGACCTGTAGACTATTCCCTGCAAGACAACGAAATAAGATACCAATCTGAAAATGTGGCCAAGCATTTTAGGAAACCGTACACGTCGGTATAGGTCGTAAAAACTATCTCACCGGCAGCGGTCATAAGAAGAGTCAGAAAGTAGTACTTTCTGTACGGCAGAACGTCTGGGGAATCGCTCCTAAAAAGAAGATAGATGCTCAATAATATGATTCCGATTACTACATATTCTATCGAAATCTTGAATGAAGTGAGACCTATTCCCATAATGAAACATTCAGGAAAGTATCCAAGGGAGATCGTCGTCTTTCCAAGGGCTCCTGCAATAATGAACCCTGCAAAATAGCCAATATTTAGATTTTATTTCTTAGGCAGAACCAGCGCCAACGCCAGACCGGAAGCCTCTATCAACCGACCCAGAATCCAGAACTGTGTCGGCTGATTTGCCGTCCAGGAAGAAAAGACACCCATCCCGGCAACGAGATTGTGTGAAGAACATCCAGGACCATTACTACGCTGTAGAGATATCCCATTCTCAGCACGAGAACATTCTTTCCTTTGGAAATGAATGCCATTGATACCAGGACTCCGGCGATCAAAATCGCCGTAATTTCGATAAACGAGTGGAAGAGAAGAAAATTCAAACGCGACACTGCTCACGAGGCCAAAGCGATCAATATCTGCACGGAAACAGTAATTGTCTTAGACATAACTTTACCACCAACGAAAAGGAGTTCTCTCAAGTATAATCCCTATCAAGCAGACAGCAAAAGTCCTTTTCACTAACAAACTTGTGCAATATAGTGCCAACGGATCCTCCTGCCAGACGAAGATTCACCTCTATACCAACAATACCTGTAATGGCGACTCCCCGAAGCCCTAAATACTAACACAAGATAAGGAATCATCTCAGCATATGACGACCAAAGTAGCAGAACCTGTGGAAAGGCAAGAAATCCCGGCCTAAAGAGAGTCGAAACTGAGATCGCCTTTCAGCAAAGTATAGAGACAATGTATAATAAAAGATGCACCATGAAAGGCATTCAGAGTTGAGCGAAAGTTCTTGGTCGGTGCTCGGAAAGGTGGAATAGATGAAGAAGACTATGAAGTTCTGGGATCTGGTCGCACTGGAAGTGGGGATGACAATCGGGGCAGGAATATTCATCTACATGCCGATCGCTTCTCAGAGTGCGGGGGTGGGAACAATACTTGCATTCGTCGTTGCCTTTGCTCCCATGGCAATTATCATGATAAACGTCATGTTGCTCGGATCGACACTTCCCACGACAGGCGGAACTTTCAAGTACGGTGCTTTCCTCTTTTCACCCAAAGTCGCATTTCTCGGTCTCTGGGCCTATCTCTTCGGTGCATTTGTCGGCCTGTTTCCGTTGAACGCGCTTGCGCTGGCATCATATATGAAGGGTATCTGGGATGGGATCGCTCTTGTGCCCGTAGCTCTGATTATTCTCACCTTCTTCTATGTAGTCAACCTTATGGGTCTTAAAATGGCTTCGCGAGTGGAAATTCTAGCTGTAGCTCTACTTTTTATTGCTATCACAATTTACACTGTGCCGGGCATTGGCAGAATCGAAGCGAGCAACCTCGAAGGCGTTTTCTCGAAAGGGATCGGTTCGATAATATACGCTTCGGCGCTATTGACTTTTACTTACGCGGGCTCTAATGCCGTGATAGAGCTGGGTGGGGAAGTGGAAAACCCCAGGAGAAATCTCCCGCTTTCGGTGATTTTTTCTCTCTCAGTTGTCTTGGTCTGCTATCTCCTGATGGCAATTGTCTCGTTTGGAGTAGGAGAAGATGTAATGACTAATGGCACTCTTAACGACGTTGCTTCGAATTACCTCAGCGGATTTCTTTTCTATGTCTTCGCATTCGGCGGCCCGATACTCGCAATTGCTACAACGATTAACGCGACATACATGTGGGGGACTAGATCTTTGCTCGCACTTTGTAAACTCCGAGTATTCCCCTCAAAACTCGGACTGGTCAACAAGAGAGGAACACCATGGGTTTTGCTGACGATTATTTGGCTTCTCTCTTCAATTATGCTGATTTCAGTTGGCGAATCCGGCCTAAACCTATTCGCAGCCTTCGCTTCAATAGGCGGAATAGCAGTAATCGTCCCAACGATGTTTGCAGTCTTCAGACTGAAGAATGATCCAAGGCTCAAAGGGAGAGCTCCCGCAATAGTTAATAAGAAATGGTTTACCCTAATCCCGGTTTTCGGGGCCGTGTTTTCAATAGTGATATTGCTCATTCTTCTTTATCAGGTCGGGACAGATTTCAGTGCTTCATTCTTCTTGTTCTTCATAGTATGGGAGATCATTGGCATAATTTACTTTGCCTTCAGATTGAGACACCTCAATCGTGTGAAAGACAATCCATTCGGCAGAGACAACTTATCGGCATTCGACGACTAAGTAGTCAAAGAAACTTATCGACTGAAAGACACAGTCAGTGCCATCGTTCCTGCATTGATTGCTTTGCGAACACATACTGTGGCGTGGTTCAGTTCACACAGTATCTCAATGTATCCACAATTCTCTCGAGAATCGGTTCATTCTGGCTCCAAAAACCCACCTTAGCCGCAAATCCAATCGATAGACAGTACCCGTCTTCATCGGGCTGATAGACATGTGAGTAGATTGTTCTCTCAACGTCCCACTGGGGTGCCGTAAGTTCTATCCATATGCCGGGTTGACCGGCAATGAGCCTTTCCGATTCTTCAACAACCTCCATAGAGAGTCTGATCTCCTCTTTTTCACCTTCAAGAAACTCGGGCCTCACTCGAGCAATAACAAAGAAAACATTCTCCGAGCCGGGTTCAGAATCGAACCATCTGCTGACGGCCTTCGAATCTTCGTCGTCCTCCAGTTCGCGCCTATACTCTTGAGAATCGTCATACCAGATCGACGGAACCTCAAAACATATTCCATCGGCGAAAACCTCTACCCATTCGGCTGCAAAGACTTCTCCAATTACCTCTTCTTTGGTTATAGTTTCTTCCGTATCCAACTCGTATTCAAGCTCTTCTTTTCCTGTCCAGGGATCGAACGTCACATTGTCACTTACAGAATTCCCCGTTCCTCGATAGTTGAGAGAAGGATGGTGCGGACCTGCAATGTCGCCCCACCAGCAATCTACAGCAACTACCTCGACCTGACTATCGTTTCTTACACCATAGATGGTGTTCTCTTCGAAGATACAGTCAGCGAAAGATATAGGAACGGTCTGCGAGGAGGAGATCCCTACTCCAGTTGAATTTCCAGAGAACGAAGACTCAAAAACTTCTAAGAATCCACTGCTGTTGCTTAGATGAAGACCATCGCCGGCAGTCCTTGAGACCGACACATTCTTGGCGATCAATGATCCAGAACCTGTCTTGAAAAGACCAACCTTGTCCCCGTAACCGGCAAACATAACGATAGCCCACTCAAGCTCCGCGCTCCCTTCTTCCTGTATGTAGATACCTCTCCACCAACCTGGTTCAGGAAGAGAATCATCGCCGTCACGATTAGAATCTCCTCCAAATGAGTCATCCCGCCAGTCGGTGAAAACGATCGGCGCATACTCAGTCCCTGCGGCCTTTAAGCTACCGGAAACCCGTAATCCCCTGTAGGCAGCAAACTTCAAAACTGTTCCAGATTTGATTTCCAATATTGCGTTCTTAGAAATGGTTAACTCCCCAGACACGTAGAATGAGTACTCACTGCTCAGGCCGAATACTACGTCGGAGGTTATCATTCCTCCTTCTACAAATACATCGGTTCCGTTTTCTTCGAATCTTGCCAACCGGTCGTCGAAAGAGACATTAACTGCCAGCCGTACCCCAGTCCCGTTACTTATGAATGAATTGTTCGAGAGTTCAAGACTTAAATACCCGGCGAGAAGCTTTAGCGCGTCTCCTGTGACATTATGGATAGTAGAATTGGTTAGTGTGAAAGATCCTGATCCGCTACGAACGATCCCGCTCTGGGAGTACCCTATGGTAATCCAATCTAGTTTGGCCTTTCCTGACTCCCTTATGTTCACTGAATTCCACCAGCCTCTATCCGGCGCTGTGGCTTCGGCATCTCTATTCGTATCTCCGCCTACAGAATCATCTCTGAGATCGGTTATATGAACAGGCGATTGCTCAGTTCCTATAGCGATAAATTCGCCATCAACTGTTATAGAAGTATTTTGGGCCACTTTGACAACTGTGCCGGCCAGTATTTCCAGTCTTGCGTCTCTGGAAATAGAAGTGCTTCCGCTCAAGAACAGGGCGGTATGCTCAGGAACTCTCCAGACTATTTCTCCACTTATGGCTCCCGCATCTACGTGAATATCCCGGTTGTTTTCGGCAAAGTGTGTCCTCTCATCTATAGACAGCGAGCTGTTCGCAACGGCCCTTATGCCAATATCGTTGGATTCGAAGAAAGATCCCTCGATAACCACCCCATCTGTCCGGTAGTTAATTCCTGCTCCCGAGTTATGAGAGAAGGTAGATTCTCTAACCATAACCCCGCCGGCTGCATTGTCAACTCTGAAACCGTCTCCTGCAATGTGCTCAACAAGTGTATGCGACATTGCGACGTGTCCCGAACTATTCTTCAAGACTCCAGCCTTATCTCCATACCCCGCGTATCTGATCACGCACATCTCGAAGTCTGCTTTCCCATCTGTCATAATACTGATCGATCTCCACCAGCCAGAAGCCGGAACCGTCTCCTCGCCGTCTCTATTTGCATCTCCGCCAACTGAGTCATCCCTAAGATCGGTGAAGTAGATAGGCAGATTCTCTTTGCCCGTCGCTTCTAGAACTCCGTAAACGATAATTCTGTTATTCTGCCTGAACTTAATGACAGAACCGGAATGAATACTAAGTAAAGCCCCCGCTGCGATATTCACGTCTCCCGTAACTATCATAGAATAATCGCTGCTTGATCCCCAGGCTACTGCTCCGTTAACAGTCCCGCCGTCGAGGTAAATGTCGACCGCATTCCCTTCGAAGGTTGTTGTCTGATCGACAAAAGAAGAACCTATACCTATTCGCACTCCATTCGTATTGCTTACATACCGGTTGTCGAAATGCTCGAATGAAGAGTATCCTGCCGCTATACGGAGTCCGTCCCCAGAAGTATTAGCTATGACCGAATTCGATACCGAAAGAGCACCTGTCCCACTCTTAACTATCGTTCCACCATCGGTTCTACCGCCATAGGAGATTCTGCACCAATCGAAGTAAGCAGAACCGTCGTTGCGGATACTTATAGATCTCCACCAGCCGGCCTCCGGTGGTGATTCTGCTCCAGGTATTTCACCGCCAACAGTGTTGTCTCGAAGATCGGTGAAAAAGATGGGTGATTCCTCGGTCCCTAAAGCAATGAGCTTTCCATCGACAGCAAACATAGAATTCTGAGCTATCTTGATAACAGTTTCCGGCTTCACTGTGAGGCTCGCTCCGGCAGCAATAGTCACGCTACCATTCATCAGAATCGATATATATCCCGGAGTCGCCCACACTACATCTCCCGAGACTGTACCGGGATCAATCTGTACGGCGATACTATTTTCATCAAAATACGTTACTTCGTCCACCTCAATCGAACTGCCGGCAAGAAGTCTTATTCCAATGGCATTAGAAACAATAGCTAAAGCTTCCGTCTTAACTCCGTCGGTCTTGTAATACAATCCTGAACCTGAATTGTGAGACAATGTCGAGTATCTCACTTCGGTGCCGTCGGCTGCATTGTCAACTCTCAGTCCGTCACCCGCAACATCATGTATGGTACTGTACAAAATTGAAAGGGCTCCGGTGCTGTTCTTGATTACTCCGGCTCTATCACTAGCTCCCAGATAACCAATGACACAGTAATGGAAACTCGCGCTGCCCTCGTTCAGAAGACTTATACTCCGCCACCAACCAATCTCCGGCGAAGTCTCATCGCCATCCCCGTTGGCATCTCCGCCGACTAAATCGTTTCGAAAGTCGGTCAAGTTTATGGGAGCGTCTTCTCTACCCTTTGCTTCAAGGTGACCGTATACTAGAATCCTGTTGTTCTGCCTCATCTTAATCACGGTTCCGGCTTTGAGCTCCAATGTGGCGCCTGCAGCGATGGTTATATCTCCATTGGTAACCATAGAGTAATCGCTGTTGGCTCCCCATACAACATTCGTGTTTATTGTGCCTCCGTCAAGGTGGATATCTAGATCATTACCTTCAAATCGCGAAGTGAGATCTGAGAAAGATGAGTTTATCCCCAGCCGCAGACCAACTGAGTTGTGCCCGAAATAGTTGTTCGAAGACTCAAATAGAGAGTACCCGGCAGCTACTCTTAGTCCATCTCCGGCGCTGTTAATAATCGTTGAATTCGATATTCTTAGAAAACTACTGCCGCTCTTAAGAAGAGTAGCCCCATCTGATCTTCCCCCGTAGGCCAGAGTGCACCACTCAAAAACGGCTGAGCCCTCGTTCAGAATATTGATCGACCTCCACCACCCATTCTCGGGTAGAGTCTCGTTCCCGTCACCGTTTGCATCTCCACCCACGGAGTCGTCACGCAGATCAGTGAAAAAGATCTGCCGACTCTCTTCTCCTCTCGCCTGAAGTTCACCGTAGACCAAGATCCTGTTGTTTTGCCTGAACTTGATAACAGTTCCCGGAGCTATCTCAAGAGAAGCCCCGACACCGACCGTCACATCCCCGGTAACCGTCATGGAATAATCGCCGCCGGCTCCCCACCTTACATTCGCGCCGATAGTTCCTCCGTCAAGATGGATGTCTACTTCGTTTGAAACGAAATTTGAAGTCTGGTCAAAGAAGGATGAGTTTATCCCGACCCTGACTCCATTCGTGTTATACATGAATAGGTTGTTCAGGCTTTCAAAAAAAGAGTACCCCGAAGATATTCTGAGACCATCGCCTCGGACTCTTCGGATGATTGAGTTAGTTAGTCTCAGAGAACCCGATCCTGCCTTGAGAATTCCTGCTCCCGTTGAAGCACCCGCAAAGGATATTTCGCACCATTCAAGAAAGGCAGAACCCTCATTACGAATGTTTATGGATCGCCACCATCCAGGTACCTGAGCAGTTCCGGTGAAGATGATCGGGTTCTCCTTGTTGCCAACAGCCCTCAGAGTTCCGTCAACTATGAAGTCCTGATTCTGGACGATGAAAATCTCTACCCCCGGTTCGACTGTAAGAATCACATTAGGTGAAACGGTGATAGTAGACCTTACCAAGTACGGACTTCGATCCCTCGTCCAAACAGTATCTTCGGCAACGGTTCCTGACACTTCTGTGGGAGGTTTGTACCCATCAACAGGTGTCTCTGAGTTCAGGGCAAAAAGCGCCCCTGACGAAACTAGAAGGATTATCAGCAGCGAAGTCCTAACAAGCCAAAACGCTTTCATAAAGCACCTCCAGAGTATTCCGGGCTTTGCCGCCAGTACTACTCGGAGATTGGCCCGATCACGCGCCAAAGCCTTCGTATGAACTGATTATACATATGTGCGGAGCGAATACTTAGCAGATTGAATAGTACTCTCTTGATTTAAGTAACAATCTGGAAGGAAGGTATGGACGGACAAATGTTTGGTTAGTATGGCTTTCCACGAGGCAAATTCGGTGAAGAGACCTGTTTCGCGACTAGGTTCAGTCCATTGTGATCGTTCAATAATCCCTTATGAACTCACATTACGACTGGCCAGCATCAACGCACAGAATTCTTGCTTATTGGAGGGCAGGATAACTCTTCTACAATCATTTAGGTCAAACACTTGCCTTCATAATTACTCTATAGATGGTCGAGCAGGTCTCATCCATGCTTCACAAAGGTGTTCTTGCTCAGTTCCCGGAAGGCAACATCCAGTTTTTCCCTGGTGTTCATGACTATGGGACCTCCCTATGCAACAGGCTCCTTAAGAGGTTTCCCTGAAAACAGCAGGAACCTTATCCCCTCACCTAGGAGGTATCTCCATCGCCAAAGAGAACCGCTCGCTTGCTGTCAGTGGCTTCCTCTTCACTGGGATCGAATGTTCCACTCCCCAACAGTATATAGATGAAGAGAGTCATATCATCACCGGTCCCGAATAACCACTCTTTTCCGGCTTTGACCTCCACATCTAGATGCTTGGCCTTCACATATCTTCCTTCGAATGCTCCGGTGATGTTCTTGTAAGGTCCCGCAATTACGCGCACTATTGAACCTTCTTCATCTACAGCAGGAACATCCTGACTCTTTATGTCTCCATATTGAGGATTTGCAGTTTTGTCCCTGGCACGAAGATTAAGCCGAAGCTGTGCTCCAAGCAATCGTGCCGAGGGTTTGGGCATCTCTTGATGAATGATCCCCGACCCTGCAGTCATCCATTGACAGTCTCCGTCGAGTATTTCGCCTTTGTTGTCCAAACCATTACCGTACTCTATAATCCCGCTTACAAGATAAGTCACGGTCTCGATGCCCCTATGAGGATGCCATGGAAAGCCCTTAATGTAGTCCTCCGGATTTGTCGAATCAAAGGCATCCAGCAGCAAGAAGGGATCGAAATCCTCAACGTCTCTTTGACCAACTACTCTAACGAGCTTCACTCCGGCACCGTCAACGGCGGCTCTCCCAGTCAAGATCTTGCTGATTTTCCGTATTCTGCTCATTGTAAGTCTCCTCTTCACTCCG
>Ga0334901_1002940_pt1 | contig 13620 bp, 9 predicted proteins | sample GraSluR3_MG_3_FD_207216 | JGI IMG/M metagenome (GOLD analysis project Ga0334901, IMG submission 207216) | Sludge microbial communities from methane-producing bioreactor in Wageningen University, Netherlands - Granular Sludge_15_08-R3 | ecosystem: Engineered > Bioreactor > Anaerobic > Unclassified...
CCGGAAGCTGGGTTTTTCGGTGGCACAAACCATGTCGGTTGCACAACGCCTGTACGAAAGCGGAAAAATCACTTACATGCGTACCGATTCGGTTAACCTGTCGGGCCTTGCCATTAACACCGCCAAACAGAAAATTACGGAGTTGCATGGTGCGGAATATGTAAAAATCAGGAAATACTCGACCAAATCGAAAGGCGCCCAGGAAGCCCACGAAGCCATCAGGCCCACTTACATGAACAACGAAACCGTAAGCGGTTCGGCACAGGAACAACGCCTTTACGAGTTGATCTGGAAACGCACCATGGCTTCCCAAATGGCCGATGCCCGACTGGAAAAAACAACCGTAACCATTTCGGTATCAACAGCGCCGGAAGTGTTTACTGCATCGGGCGAAGTAATTATTTTCGACGGTTTCCTGAAAGTTTACATGGAATCGACCGACGACGAAAACGGAAACGGAACCGGAAGCAGCGGACAAGACATTATTCCGCCACTAAAGGCAAAAGATATTCTCAGGATGTCGTCCATTCGGGCTACACAGCGGTTTTCACAACGCCCGCCGCGCTACACCGAAGCTTCGCTGGTAAAAAAACTGGAAGAACTGGGCATCGGACGGCCTTCGACCTATGCGCCCACCATAACCACCATTCAAAACCGGAATTATGTGGTGAAGGAAGACCGGCCGGGGGTTGAACGGAAATTTGACGTGGTTGCGCTGAAAGCCGGCAAAATTTCAGAAAAAACAAAAACAGAAATCACCGGCGCCGAAAAATCGAAACTTTTCCCCACCGATATCGGAATGGTTGTCAACGACTTCCTGATGGAAAATTTCGGGCAAATTATGGATTTCAATTTTACCGCCAGTGTCGAGAAAGAGTTTGACGATATTGCCGAAGGTGAAATCGTATGGAATGAAATGATTGACAAGTTTTACCAGCCTTTTCACGATCAGGTTGAGGATGTGCTGAAAAACTCCGAACGCTCGAAAGGTGAACGCATTTTGGGGGAAGACCCAAAAACCGGAAAACAGGTTTCCGTAAAAATAGGCCGGTACGGTCCGGTGGCTCAACTGGGAGAAGCCTCGTCGGATGACAACGGCGAAAAACCACAGTTTGCCAGCCTGCGCAGTGGCCAGCACCTGGAAACGATCACGCTCGGGGAGGCGCTCGATTTATTCAAACTTCCACGCGATCTGGGCGAATATGAGAACAAAAAGGTTACGGTGAGCATCGGCCGTTTCGGCCCTTACGTAAGGCACGACAACAAGTTTGTTTCGCTGGGCAAAGAAGACGACCCGTTTACCGTCGGGCTCGAAAGAGCGATTGAACTTATTGAAGCCAAACGCGAAAAAGACCGGAAAGCCGTTATTAAGGTTTTTGATGAAGAACCCGATTTGAAAGTGCTGAACGGCCGGTGGGGACCTTATATTTCTTTTAAAAAGAAAAACTACAAAATTCCAAAAAAACTGAAAGCTGAAGAACTTTCGCTGGAAGACTGTAAAAAAATTATTGAGGAAGCACCAGAACCCAAGGCAAAAAGAACCAGAAAAAAGAAATAAACATCAAAAGGCAGATGTTTAACCATTTGCCTTTATTTTTGCAAAAACTTTATTCCGCATGGCACTGCACGATTATTTCGAACCGGTTGATTTTTCAAAATTTACAACCCAAACAAATCCGCTGGGAAAATTTGCTTTGGGTATTGCTATGGAGAAAATGAACAAAAAGTACGCCGGTGAAAATCCGGCAGCGCCCGATGTTGCGCTTGTAGGAGTACCTGTTGAAAACGGAGTACCTAAAAAGAACTCGAATCCCGACGCCATCCGAAGTGCATTGTACCGATTGGCTGCCTTCAACAAAAACCTGAAAATTGCCGACCTGGGGAACCTGAAACCTGCAACCAGCTTTAAAGGAACGCTGCTGGCACTGCGGGACGTGGTGGAATATCTGCGCGAGATGAACGTTGTTACCGTTGTAATTGGAGGTACCCAGGAACTTACAGCAGGCATTTGTGAAGCCTGGAAAAACGACCGGTTTTTTTGGCTGACCACCGTCGATGCCACGCTCGACATTAAAAAAGGAACAGAAACGTTCGATTCTACCAACTACCTGACCCGTATTTTTAAAAGACTGCCGAACCTTTTTCATTTTAACCTTATTGGCTATCAAACCCATTTGATTGGCGAAAAGCTGATTGACCGGACCAGTGGCATTGGCGAGCACCTCCGGCTGGGGCAGTTACGCGACGATTTCACCAAAGCAGAACTGCTGCTGCGAAATACCGATGTACTCTCATGCGATATGAGTGCTTTAAAATGTGCCGATGCACCCGCTGCCCTTCAGAAAAATCCGAACGGTTTGCGCAGCGATGAGGCCTGTCAACTGGCACGGTATGCCGGGTTAAGCCCTGATTTAAGCGTATTCGGATTGTTTAATATCATTGAAAATAAAAATTCGGCAAAAGCCATCACCGTTCATCTCGCAGCCGAAATTATCTGGTATTTTATAGAAGGTGTATCGGCGAGAAGGACGCCGGGAGAAAGAACAGTTTACAAAGTGGAAGTTGACGGGCTTGAACATCCTGTAGTTTTCCGGCACGAAAAGGAAACCGACCGCTGGTGGTTTGAAGTACAGTCAGTTTCGGGCGAATCGCTTGAAGTGGCATGCACAGCTTACGATTACAGGAAAGCCGCGGCCAACGAAATACCCGGCAGGTGGCTCACCTTTATTCAAAAAATGGATGGGTTATCAAAATAATACAAAAATGGCAGCGTTCTTTGCATACCAGGATAACGGAAGTTTGTTACAAACAACATTTTTTTATTTCTTTAACCTGCATTGGAAAATTTATTTATGCCGCATCCAAAAAGGAGTATGAAAAAAATTTTTTCTTTTCTATATTTGCTGTTACTAATAAAATTGGCGGCTTTTGGCCAGATTGATCCGCAATTTACCAACAATATGTATTATAAGTTGGGGGTAAATCCGGGATATGCCGGTGCAGAAAATGCCATAAATGGACTATTATTAAACCGATATCAATGGGAAGGAATGAAAGGAGCTCCAAAAACACTTGTTTTTAGTGCAGATGCTGCAATTAATGCTTTCGGTGCTCCCGGAGGCCTTGGCCTGAATATAGTTAGCGATCAGTTGGGATTTGCAAAAAACATACTGATAAATGCCAATTATGCTTATAAAGCCGATTTAGGCTTTGGCACCCTCGGCATTGGGTTATCGCTGGGTTTATACAACCAAAGTATAAACGGCGAATGGGAAATTCCCGAAGATGATTTCGGAATATTCACGCAACCCGGTTCAGACCCTGGAATACCGCAGGGGGAAGTCAGCCAGATGGCATTCGACGTAGGAAGCGGGTTGTACCTTTCTTCCAATCACTATTATCTGGGAGCTTCGGTAACGCATATTAACGAGGCGCCCATTGAATACGATGAAAGTTCGCGTGCGTATTTAACACGACACTATTATTTAATGGGCGGATACAATATAAAACTGGCTGATCCGTTATTTGAGTTGCGACCGTCGTTTTTATTCAAAACCGATGTAGCCGGCTGGCAGTTGGATTTGAATACGAATGTTGTTTTCGACGACAGGTTTTGGGGAGGAATCTCCTACAGGATTGATGATGCAATCGCTCTTTTAATGGGGCTTGAACTGGCTAATGGCTTAAAAGTAGGTTACTCTTTCGACCTGGTTACTTCAGCTATTGGCTATTACGGCTTTGCATCGCACGAGTTGTTTATTAGTTATTCTGTAAATTTGGAACGAAACCGGAACCAGAAATATAAAAGTATTAGATTTTTATAAAGAAAGCCATATATTTGAGCTATGAAAAAACTTCTTTTAATTGCAGTTGTACTCTTGTCTCTGTTCAGTTTTACGGGATGTAACCCGTCGGGTAACGGAGAATTAATCGGAGTGCAGGACAGACCGAAATGGCGCGAGACACAACCCTACGGAATGGTTTATGTCCGGAGGGGAAGTTTCAATATTGGACCCAGTGATCAGGATCCTGCAATGGCAGGCATTCCAACCAAAACTGTTTCGCAGGAGGCTTTTTGGATAGACGACACCGAAATTACCAATAACGAATACCGCCAGTTTGTAAACTGGGTGAAAGACAGCACCGCCCGCAGGTTACTCGGTGACCAGTATCCTGAATTTCTGATTACCGAAGACAGGAACGGCACCCCTATCGATCCGCCGCGCATTAACTGGCGCGAAAAAATAGACTGGCGCGACCCGGATTACCAAATGGCGATGGAAGACCTCTTTATTCCTGAAAACGAGCGCTTCTTCGGCAAAAAAGAGATCGATACCCGGAAACTGGTGTATGAATACTGGTGGATTGACCTTCAGCAGGCAGCCAAACGTTCCAACAGCTACAATTTTGAAACGCAACGTTACGAAGGAAATGTTTACGACAGCCAGGGGGAGTTGCGCCCCATTGAAAACCGCTCGGCATTTATAATGAACGACCAGGTGCATGTTTATCCCGACACACTGACCTGGATAAGGGACTTCACTTATTCCTACAATGAACCCTGGGCTACCCGCTACTTTTGGCATCCCGGGTTCGACGAATACCCGGTGGTAGGCGTTACCTGGAAACAGGCCATGGCTTTTTGCAACTGGCGTACAAAAATCCAATCCGATTACCTGACGTCGAAAAGACAAGCAACAATGCAGGCTTACCGGCTTCCGACCGAGGTGGAGTGGGAATATGCCGCCCGGGGTGGAAAAGATTTTTCAATGTACCCGTGGGGAGGATATTACGCCCGCGATGAAGACGGCGTATTTCTGGCCAATTTTAAACCTTTACGCGGAAATTATGTGGAGGACGGGGGAATTTCGACCATGAAAGTTGGAAGTTACGAACCCAACGAATACGGAATTTACGACATGTCGGGAAACGTAGCTGAATGGACTGAAACCGCATACGATGAAGCCGGATACAGCTACTTCAGCGATTTGAATCCCACTTTCACATACAACGCAAGGCCGGACGATCCGCCGGTGATGAAAAGGAAAGTAGTTCGGGGAGGCTCGTGGAAAGACATTGCCTACTTCACCCAGGTTTCAACCCGAAGTTTTGAATACCAGGATTCAACCAAATCATTCGTCGGCTTTCGCTGTGTGCGATCGACGTTTGGTGAAGAGTTTTAATCGAATAAACAAACCATTTACCGCAGCAAAATGAATATCGGAGAAATTTTTAAAACAAAACGCTGGAAAACATTCATGGGATACGTTTATGGATGGGGTGCCTCAATTGTAATGATCGGGGCATTGTTTAAACTCCAGCACTGGCAGTATTCGGGCCTTCTTCTTACCATTGGGTTGATGACAGAAGCCTTTATTTTCTTTCTGTCAGCTTTTGAACCGCCTCTCGAAATGCCCGAGTGGTCAAAAGTTTATCCGGAATTGCGCGACGATTACGAGATGATGGAATTGGAAGAATACAACAAACGTGGGAAAAACGGGTTTGATCAGTTGCTTTCGTCAACAGAAATTTCTCCCGAGTTACTTACAAAAGTTGGCAAAAGCCTTAACGATTTAACAAATGCAGCACAAGGAATCAGCGACATCTCCACGGCGACTTTAGCCACCGATATGTATGTGAAAAACCTGAGTTCCGCATCGGAATCGATGAACTCGTTTGCCGAAATTAACAAACGGGCCAACGAAACAGTCAATGCATCTGTTGAAAAACTGGTTCATTCCTATTCATTTGCTTCACAACAACTGAACGAAACAGGAAAAACAGCCATCGAAAAACTGCACAACAGCAGCGAGGAATTTTCAGTAAAACTGGCAGAAACCGGTAAAAAACTGTCGGAAACCGTAAACGGGGCATCCGGTTCTTTTACATCGGAACTGAAAAATATCGGCGAAAGCTCGAAGATTTATTCTCAAAACCTGGAAAAACTCAATCAAAACGTTAATGCACTTAACGCAAGTTTTGAAACCCAGCTCCAGGGAACCAAATCGCAGTTCGAGGCCAGTCAAAAGTTCAGCAAAGATATAGCACAAATGAATGAAATTCTGACTTCTTCGGTTTCCGAACTGCAAAAATACAAAGAAAACGCCGAGCAGTTAAATAAACATTTGGAAGCACTTAACACCATCTACGGAAACATGTTGGGTGCGCTGAGTTACAAAAAGTAGTAATTTGAAGTAACTAAATTATGGGTGCAAAAAATTGCCCGGAAACACCGCGGCAAAAAATGATAAACATGATGTACATTGTACTCACCGCAATGTTGGCTTTAAACGTTGCGGCCGAGGTACTCGAGGCATTTAAGGTGGTGGATATCAGCCTGCTTCAGACCCTCGAGACAGTGGACATGAAAAATGCACAGGTTTATGCCCGCTTTGAACAGGCGTTTGCCGAAAATGAAACCAGGGTTAGAGAGTGGAAAGAAAAAGCCGACCTGGTAAAAACACAAACCGACAGCCTGATTATTTTTATCGGCAATTTAAAAAAAGATATGGTTCTCAGGTCGGGTGCCTCGCCGGTTTCTGCCGATGAGCCGCTCGCTTCCAACGAATTTTTTCTGGGAACCAACGAGGGTGATACACTGCGAATAAAAAAAGCAGACGACCTGAATGCGCCCTCTGAGTTTATGATTACGCAGAAAAAAGCCACCGAACTAAAAGAAGCGATAGAAAACTACCGTTCATCGCTTGTTGCTTTGATTGATGAGGATGACCAGGACTTAAAAAATACCATTTTGAGTGCCCTCGATACTTCAGACCCGCCAATGAATCTGAAAGAAGGCGGAGAAAACAAATCGTGGGAAACCGAGCGGTTTTTAGATAAACCGTTGGTTGCCATTCTCGCGCTTTTATCCAAAATTCAAATCGACGTTAAAAATTCGGAGGCCAACCTGATTAATTACTTATTTGCCCAAATCGATGCCGGCTCATTTTTATTCAACAAGCTGGGGGCAAGGGTTATTCCGAATTCAAGCGTGGTTTTGCAGGGCGACGAATATGTAGCTGAAGTTTTTCTTGCAGCCGAAGATACCACCCAGCAACCGGAAATACTGATTAACAACCGGTCGGTACCGGTTCGCGACGGAAAAGCCACTTACAGCGTTAAAACATCCGAACCGGGAGTTTTCAGCTGGAGTGGTCTGATAAAGTACAAAACACCTTCCGGAGTAATAAAAAATTATCCGTTTGAACAAAAATACCAGGTTACACAACCCAGCGTTACCATGTCGGCCACCCGAATGAACGTTTTTTACCGTGGGCTGGATAATCCGTTTGATGTGAGCGGTGGCGGCATTCCCCAGGAAAATCTTGAAGTTTCCATGACCAACGGATCAGTTCAGAAACGGGGCGACGCCTACATCATTAACCCCAACGAACTGGACGAGCAGGGACGCCGTACCACAGTTTCGGTATATGCCAACATTGGAGGCGATAGACGATTGCTGGGCTCTTCCAACTGGCGTGTAAAAAGAGTTCCCGACCCGGTTGCCCAGGTTGCCGGTCAGGCAGGTGGTACCATACGAAAAGAGCGCTTATTGGTGGAAGACGGTGTTATGGCCGTACTCGAGGATTTCGATTTCGACTTCAGATATACCGTAACACAGTTCAGGGTTGAAATTTCGGCTGCCGGCGGGTATGTCAACTTTTTCGAAAGTAACTCCAACCGTTTTACCACAGAACAGAAAGACCAGTTTAGAAGACTCAATCCAAACAGTATAATTTATATTTCAAACATTAGGGCAGTTGGTGACGATGGCACTACGCGCGATCTTGATCCAATTCCGTTTAAAATACAATAAAAATGAGGAAGTTAATTGCTAAAATAGGAATTCTGGTGGTTGTACTTTCCCTGGCAGGAAAAAGTACAGATGCCCAAATTATTAACGGCGCATTTCCAAAATCCGACATCTCCCAGAAAAAACCAATGCCGCTGCCAACAGTAAGAGAAGCCGATGTTTTCTGGTCGAAACAAATTTGGCGGATTATCGATTTAAGGGAAAAAATGAATCTCCCGCTCTATTATCCAACCTCGGAAATGGACGGAAGGGTGAATTTAATTAGTCTTCTTCTGAAAGGTATTGAAAACGGGCAAATTACACCTTACGATGCCCGCCTCGATGACGATTTCAAAGTACCGATGACCTATGAACAGGTGCAGGAAGCGTTCGGCGCCGAGGAATCGACGGAAGAAACCATCGACTTCGACACCGGCGAACGCAAAACAGTTACCATTCAGGGTGAAATAAGGCCCAATGAAATTAAACAATTCATGGTGAAAGAAGAGTGGTATTTCGACAAACAATCTTCTTCGCTGAATGTAAGAATCGTTGGAATTTGCCCTATCCGGGAGTTTGTTCGCGAAAGTGAAGAAACAAGTCAGGTTCAGCGCCAGAAAGTATTCTGGGTATATTATCCCGAAGTTCGCGACCTTCTCGCTACAAACCTGGTTTTAAATCCTTACAATCAGGCCATGTCCATGACGTTCGACGACCTTTTTATCAAAAGGTTTTTTACCAGCTATGTGGTTCAGGAATCGAATGTGTACAATAACCGCGATATCAGCGCCTATCTGAGCGGAAAGGAGGCCATGCTTGAGTCGAAACGTATTGAAAAAGAGATTTTCGATTTTGAACAGGATCTTTGGGAATACTAAAAATGAATGAGAAAAGCAACTATCTATATTATTTTGGTGGGAGGGTTGCTTTCCCATTCGTGCAAAAACGAAATTGTACAATATCTTCCGGGAGGAGAACGAAAATCGAATAACTGGTTCGAGCCTTCGCCCTTCGGTATGGTTTATATTCCCCGTGGCTCTTATGTTATCGGCCCTTCCGACGATGAAGTAAAAGTGTTCGGCGAAAGATCGAGGAGAGTTTCCGTGGAATCCTTTTGGATGGACGATACTGAAATTACCAATAATGAATACCGGCAGTTTGTTTACTGGGTGCGCGATTCGATTGCGCGTCAACTGCTGGGCCAAACTTATCCTGAATATTTAATAACCGAAGACAGGAGAGGTATTCCGCTCGATGTGCCCGTTATCAACTGGGAAGAGAAAATCAATTGGAAAGATCCGGATTACCGTATGGCAATGGATGAACTGTATATTCCGGAAGAAGAACAGTTTGCGTTCCACAGAGAAATCGACTCCCGGAAACTTATTTATGAATATGCGTGGATTGATCTCAAACAGGCTGCAAAGCGTAAAAACAGTTACAATTTCGATGAAAACCGGTACGAAGGAACAATAATAAATCTCGAAGGTGAAACTGTACCTATTTCAAACAGAAGCGATTTTTTAATGCGCGAAATGGTTCCGGTTTACCCCGATACGTTGTGCTGGATACGAGATTTCACCTACACTTACAACGAACCATTCACCTTAAAATATTTTTCGCACGTTGCATTCGACGATTACCCTGTTGTTGGGGTGACCTGGAAACAGGCCCGGGCATTTTGCGACTGGCGTACCAAAATTCAGCAGGAATTTTCCAACAGGCTGAAGGAAGCTCCCGCCCACGATTACCGGCTGCCCACCGAAACGGAATGGGAACTTGCAGCCCGCGGCGGACTGAACAACACCATTTATCCCTGGGGTAGTTACTATACACGGAACATACAGGGTTGCTTTGTGGCCAATTTCAAACCTCTGCGCGGAAACTATGTTGCCGACAGCCCCACTACAACGGTTGCCATGAAAACAGGCCAGTTCGATCCCAATAACTACGGACTGTACGACATGGCCGGAAACGTAGCCGAATGGACCAGCAGCGCCTATTACGAAGCAGCCTACGACATTGTTAACGACCTGAACCCCGAACTGGAATACGACGCCAAACCCGACGATCCGCCTGTTATGAAACGCAAGGTAATCCGGGGGGGGTCCTGGAAAGATATCGCTTATTTTATTCGTACGTCAACCCGGACTTTCGAATACCAGGACACCGCAAAATCGTACATCGGTTTCCGTTGTGTGAGAACCTCATTTAAAAACGAACTGCATAACCGGTAACCCGAAATCAGCTCAATTCCAAATCTCCCCCGGGTAATTTTGAATAGTGCGCCGAATCGGCAAAAATTCCTCCGCTTTGGTTGTAAAATGAGGAATCGAGCTCAAAAATTCCATTTTTAACTTTTCGCCACGAAGCACCGGGGAAAGGGTGAAAGGACTCCATTTTCCTCCAGTTTTTATAATTCTGATGGCCGTTTGTTTCCAGCAATCCGGTTTCGAGGCCGGGAAATGGTTTCAGGCGTGCCGCCACATTTTTGTTCCAGTCCACCAAAACAGGATTCACCGTAAGATCGGCACAAAAGCAGGGTGTATTTTCACGCGCAGCAATTTGTGCAATCTTTAAGGTCATACTCAGCGTTTTTGCAATGGGTTTTAAAGCAATTGCGCCATATCCCATTTGAATGCGGGCCAAAGCATCTTTATCGGTATGGGCACTTTCGTCGGCAGCCAAACGTGCCGGAATAGCCGAGACGTCAATTTCCAGTTCTTCCGGGAAAGGTTCTTCGATCAGGGCGATTTGTTCCAGCGCCCCGATTTTTTCGGCATGGTCGAGCAGTTTCAGCAGCGTTTCCTTTTTTTGATACCGTCCGTTGGCATCGAAATAGTAAGGTAGTTTTCCATTTTCAGTGTGTGTTGTACTGTAAGTACCGATTGCGCGGTGAATTTCGGTTAAACGCGCTTTGTCTTTTTCCAGCATTTCCTCCTGTGTTCCGGGCTGGCCAATTTTTATTTTCATAAAATAAAAACCATCATCTGCGGCTTTTTTTATTTCCTGAACCGGAACAGAATAAGCCATTAACGGAATACCCGCCACTTTTTTGTGGCGGTACGAAAGTACTTCCCTGTATTCCGCCCGAATCATTTCATCAAACGTTTTTAACCCGTTTTCGCGGGCATACAGCAACCAGGCCGCATTGTCGATACCAACCAGTGCATTCAGGGCAAACGTTTTGCGCAGTTTCGCATTCCCGGTAATCGTTCTGGCATAATTATAAACCTCACCCAGAATGTCGTCCAGCAATGTTACCGGAGAAGTGAACTGCATACCTTTCAGCTCCGACAATGCAAACTCGCTAACTGCAAACATCAGGGCATTTCCGCCGCTTTCAGAAAAACGGCTGAAAACTTCGGCATCGGACCACAACACACTTTGCGAGCACAGGCCCGTTGACGTATTGCCTGAAGCAGATTTTAGCAGGGCGGCTGTTTGCCAGATTTCGCTAAGATAACCGCCCTTAAAGCCAAAAGGACGAATGAGTGGTTCGCGTTCGAAATTGGAATTGGTTGCAATGATTTTTATCGATTTTTCATTTTTCATTCAATGCCTGTTACTGTCTTTTCCATTTATAAATCAAACTCCTGAAACCGGCGCTCCAAAAAATTCAAATCGTTTTTTAACCAACTTGAAATCTCGTTCAGCGGCATCGAAGGATTTTTGCTGCCATGTTCTGCTCCTCCCAAATCGTATTCATAATGAATGGAGACCGGGCCCTGAATTCCCAACGATTTATACAACTCAAAATAAGTTTTGAAATCGACCATCCCCTCGCCTAACGGAACGCTTTTTATCACCCACTTCCCTTTTTCATTTTTTTCCCAGATAAAATCTTTAATGTCGGTGGTGCGAATCCATGGAGCCAGCAGCCTCATTCCGAGCGGCCACGAAACTCCGCCTTCGACGGTGGCATGACGAACATCGTACTGCACACCAATAAATTCAGGGTCTCTGTCTTTTAAAAGTACGTGCAAATCCCAAACCGGCCCCCCCACTCTTCTGCCTGTATGGTTTTGATAACCCCCGTGAACTCCGTATTCCCGGTTCAGTTTTTCAAGTTTTTCAACAGTATATTTGTGTGCTTCAAGATTTTCCGGAATCGACTTGGAATTATCGTAGTCCAGATAGCCCATCCGGTAAAACCTGATTCCCAAATCAGCCATTGTTTTCAGAATCGGCCTTGTAAATCTATCGTCCGGGTCGTTTACCGAAGTGGTTATCATTTTTGAATCAATTCCCGCATTTTGCAACGCCTTTAAAGCCTTCGGCAGATCGCGTTCCACATTTTCGGGCAAAACCTGCCCGCCGGGACGAACAGTCAAATCTGCTCCTGCAAATCCATGTTTTGCAAGCAATCCGGCCATTTCATCGTAATTTAAAAACTGCAGACACTTGGTAAAAACATGGATCGGGTGTTTGGTTTCCGGTTTAAACATTCCGGCGGCTAGTCCGGTACCGGCCAGTCCGACAGCAGCTACCCCTGCGGCAGCACTTTTTATAAAATCTCTTCTCCCGTTTTTCAGGTTAAGCCCATTACTCGCATTCTTTTCCATTTTCATCGGTTCAATTTCAATTTGCCGTTCAATATAAAAAAAAGAAAGCGAAAACTTTCAAATTCCCGTTAGCAATGAAAAAAGAACGATTTCGGGACTCAGTTTTTATTCACTGGTGGTCTTTTGGCAAAAGGAAATCAAAAAATAATATTCAACCCTGAAAAAATCGTTGCCCCGGGCATGGTATAGTAGCGATTCACCTGGTAGGTTTCATTCAGCAAATTTTCACCACTCACATACCATTTCAGGTATTTGGTGATGTTATAAACTGCCTTTGCTTTTAATAATGTGTAGTCTTCGTCAGCTACTGCCGGTGACGGATCGTTGTCCAAATTACTGATTTGCTGAATACTGGCCGTCAACTGTAAATTTTTCCACCTGTAGTTTGCACTCAAATAGAAGTGATGTTCGGGTGTTGCGTACACCGGATTTTTCATGTCGATAAAACTGTAGGTACTTTCCAGTTTTAAATGCTCAACGGGTTGCACATTTACAAGCAACTCAATTCCTTTGTTGCTAATTTCGCCGGCATTGCGTAATCCCTGTGCGGGAACCATTACTATCAGATTGTCTCCCTTTACCCGGAAAAAAGTGATTTCAGCATTCATTTTCCGGTTGAAAAAGGAACCGGAAAAACCAGTTTCATAATTGATGATCGATTCCGGGTCCAACTCCGGATTCGGCCCCCACAAAAAAAGTTCACGAATGGTTGGGCTGCGAAATCCTTTGGAAATGTTTCCTTTCCAGGTTGCCGCGTTTGCAAACTGCCAGACAAAACCGGCCGACGGAATCCAGTGATTCCCGTAAACACTGTGATTCTGATACCGAAGACCGGCATTCAGAATTAAATCTTCAAACAGCGATTGCTGCACAAAGCCATACACCCCCGTTTCAGAAACAGTAGTATCTGCAAATACTACCCCGTTTCCATTCATGGCCAAAAGATTCTCGGCCATACCGCCATAATTCATATAATCAATACCAAGGGTCAGGTTGTTTCCTTTAAAAAGGTTCAACGATTCATAAAGGTTCATCCCGTAATTATGGTCGTTGGAGTGAAAACCGTCGGTAATATTGTGTTCCCCAAAATTGTAAAATATTTTTAGCGCACCCGAAACCTTTTCAAATTCATTTAACAACGTAAACGCCCAGTAACCGCGGGTAATGTCGATTCGTTCGCCGGGGCTTGCATTTAGCGTATCAGGTCCCGGGTCGGCTGCCTCGAAAACAGCGAGGCTCAAATCGGTATTCGCATGAAAATTC
>Ga0334901_1002942_pt1 | contig 13618 bp, 15 predicted proteins | sample GraSluR3_MG_3_FD_207216 | JGI IMG/M metagenome (GOLD analysis project Ga0334901, IMG submission 207216) | Sludge microbial communities from methane-producing bioreactor in Wageningen University, Netherlands - Granular Sludge_15_08-R3 | ecosystem: Engineered > Bioreactor > Anaerobic >...
TACCGTATTCGTCTTTCAGAATTCCAGCTAATTCGTTAACCTCTTTAACAGTTAAGTTTACCAACTCTTCTGCAAGCTGTTTTAAATCTGCCATTTTTATTTGTTTTTATTAAAGATTTCTAAAAAAATTTATTCTCTCTCTTTCAGTGTTTCAAGCACACCATGTATTGTATTACCACCAGACTGCAATTGCGAGAGTAATGTTTGCATTGGTGATTGTAACAGGGCAACAACATCGCCAATAAGTTCATTTTTCGATTTCACTGCAATGAGTGTTTCGAGCTGGTCGGCACCCAAATAAACCGATTCTTCTACATAAGCTGCCTTTAATACAGGCTTTTTATATTTTTTACTGAAGTCTTTAATCAGTTTTGCAGGTACATTCCCGTTTTCGGTGAACATGACCGATGTGTTTCCCTTGAGCGCTTCGTAAAGCTCTTCGGCGTTCTTGGCAGAACTTTCCAAAGCTTTACGCAGAAGGGTGTTTTTTGCAACAACCAGTTTTACGTCTTGTTTGAAGCACAGTCTCCTTAAATTGCTGGTATCTTCAGCATTTAAACCGCTAATGTCAGTGAGGTAAAAATGGCTGTACGAATCGATTTGATCCTTGAGGTTATTAATAATAACTTGTTTTTCTGTACTTTTCATTTCTACTCTGTTTTGTCAGAAACTGACTTTGGTTCAACTTTAATACCAGGGCTCATGGTACTGGAGAGATAGATGCTTTTTACGTAGGTGCCTTTTGCGGCTACCGGTTTTAATTTGATGATGGTTTTGATAAACTCAACGGCATTCTCCCGAATTTTTTCAGGAGTAAAAGAAACCTTGCCAATTGAGGTATGAACGATCCCAAACTTATCAACCTTAAAATCAATTTTCCCCTGTTTTACTTCGCTCACTGCCTTACCCACTTCCATGGTAACAGTTCCGCTTTTGGGGTTCGGCATTAAACCTCGCGGACCTAAAATACGTCCCAACTGCCCTACTTTTCCCATAACGGGGGGCATGGTAATTATTACGTCAACGTCGGTCCAGCCGCCTTTGATTTTTTCGACATACTCATCTAAACCTACATAATCCGCTCCGGCTTCTTTGGCTTCGTCCTCTTTATCGGGAGTCACCAATGCAAGCACACGAATCTCTTTTCCGGTTCCATGGGGTAAAGAAACTACGCCTCTAACCATCTGGTTAGCTTTTCTTGGGTCAACTCCCAGCCTTACATCAATATCCACTGAAGCATCAAATTTGGTGTAGGTAATTTCCTTCACCAGTTTTGAAGCCTCTTCAATTGAGTAAGCTTTTCCTTTTTCGAGTTGATCAAGAGAAGCTTTTTTATTTTTCGTAATTCTGCCCATCTTAAAAGATTTAATTTTTGTTATTTGAATGGTGAAGCACCTTTTACGGTAATTCCCATACTTCTGGCAGTTCCAGCCACCATTTTCATTGCCGATTCCACTGTAAAGCAATTGAGGTCAACCATTTTTCCTTCGGCAATTTGTTTAACCTGATCCCAGGAAACAGCGCCTACTTTGCTGACATGTGGTTCAGAAGAACCTTTTTTTACCTTAGCGGCCTCGAGCAACTGCACGGCTACGGGCGGTTGTTTTATAATGAAGTCGAACGACTTGTCGCTGTAAACAGTAATAATTACCGGAAGAACTTTTCCGGCCTGGTCTTGTGTACGACCGTTAAACTGTTTACAAAACTGCATTATATTAACTCCCTTGGCACCTAATGCTGGTCCCACCGGCGGCGACGGATTGGCCGCCCCACCTTTGATTTGTAATTTAATTAATCCAGCAACTTCTTTCGCCATAATAATATAATAAAGCGTTACTATTCCTTTTCAACCTGCATGAAGCTAAGTTCCAAAGGCGTTTTACGTCCAAAAATCTTCACCATTACCTGCAGCTTTTTCTTCTCTTCATTGATTGCCTCAATGGTTCCGTTAAAGCCGTTAAATGGTCCGTCGATTACTTTTACGGTTTCTCCCACTACGAATGGAATATTCAGTTCCTCGTCGGTTTCAGCGAGTTCATCCACTCTTCCCAGAATCCTGTTTACCTCGTTTTGCCGCATTGGCACCGGATCTCCACCCTTGGTGTCGCCAAGAAATCCGATTACATTGGGCACATTCCGTAACGTATGTGCCACCTCTCCTACCAACGTGGCTTCTATGAGTACATAGCCCGGGAAAAAGTTTCGTTCTTTGCTGATTTTTTTACCGTTTCGAATTTGATAAACCTTTTCCGTAGGGATTAAAACCTGTTCAACAAAACCCTTCAGATCACCATTTGCGATTTCGTTTTCGATATATTCTTTTACCTTCTTCTCCTTACCTCCAATAGCTCGAAGAACATACCATTTTTTTGTTGTGTCGCTCATTTTTCTGACCTAAGGATTTCGATTAATAAAACAATCCATAAATAAACTCCATTATGTTTCTGAATGACAAATCCATAACGAAGATCAAGAGTGATATAATAAAGGAAGCAACCATTACAACCAATGCACTGCTTTGCAGTTCTTTCCAGGTAGGCCAGGTCACTTTGTGAACCAGTTCATCGTAAGCCTCCTGCAAATAAATTTTTAACTTCATTGTTACTTTTGGTAAATTTTGCACGGAAGGTAAGAGTCGAACTTACTAAAAAACAAAAACTCTCCGCCTGAGTTTCTTCCGTTAAATAGTCCCGGACCATTGGCCCGGGACCTATGTATTTTAATCAGATTGTAACAGCTTATTCAATAATTTCGGTTACCTGACCGGCACCTACGGTACGACCTCCTTCGCGGATTGCAAAACGCAGTCCCACGTTAAGAGCTACCGGGTAAATCAATTCTACTTCGATAGATACGTTGTCACCCGGCATAACCATTTCACGACCTTCGGGCAGGTGAATTTCACCGGTTACGTCAAGTGTACGCAGGTAGAATTGCGGACGGTATTTGTTGTGGAACGGAGTATGACGGCCACCTTCTTCTTTTTTCAATACGTAAACCTCGGCTTTAAATTTGGTATGAGGAGTGATTGAACCCGGTTTTGCCAGAATCTGACCACGTTTAATTTCTTTTTTATCCACACCACGAAGTAACAAACCTACGTTATCGCCAGCTTGTCCTTCATCGAGGATTTTACGGAACATTTCAACACCTGTACAAACGGTTTTGCGTCCTTCGGCGCCTAAGCCAATCAACTGAAGTTCGTCGCCGGTATGAACGATACCAGTTTCGATACGACCGGTTGCAACAGTTCCACGTCCGGTAATTGAGAATACATCTTCAACCGGCATCAGGAATGGTTTATCAACTTCACGCGGAGGCAGCGGAATCCAGGTATCAACTGCATCCATCAGTTCCATAATTTTGTCTTCCCACTTGGCCTCTCCGTTCATAGCTCCTAATGCAGAACCCTGAATAACAGGTGTGTTATCACCGTCAAATTCATAGAACTCGAGCAGTTCACGAATTTCCATTTCCACCAGTTCCAGTAATTCTTCGTCGTCAACCATATCGACTTTGTTCATAAAAACAACGAGCTTGGGAACGTTTACCTGACGGGCCAAAAGGATATGCTCGCGCGTCTGCGGCATGGGACCGTCGGTTGCAGCTACTACAATAATAGCACCGTCCATCTGGGCAGCACCGGTTACCATGTTTTTCACATAGTCGGCGTGGCCGGGACAGTCAACGTGAGCATAGTGCCGTTTTTCAGTCTGATACTCCACGTGAGCCGTATTAATTGTAATACCCCTTTCTTTTTCTTCAGGAGCATTATCAATTGAATCGAAAGATTTGATTTCAGAAAGGCCTTTTTTGGCCAATACCATTGTAATAGCAGCAGTCAGGGTAGTTTTGCCATGGTCAACGTGGCCGATAGTACCAATATTGACATGGTCTTTGTCCCTTACAAATTGTTGTTTAGCCATAACTTCAAACTTTTAATTATTATCTAAATTCATTTGAGCCGAAGACGAGAATTGAACTCGTGACCTCATCCTTACCAAGGATGCGCTCTACCCCTGAGCTACTCCGGCCTTTTAACACACAAAGAGACAGAAGTCAAAAGCAATTGGCTTAAAACTCCAGTCTCATTTTTGAGCGGGAGACGGGATTCAAACCCGCGACCCTTAGCTTGGAAGGCTAATGCTCTATCGACTGAGCTACTCCCGCAATATATCGCATCAAAAATGCTGCAAAATTACAAAATTTTATCAGAAACTGCCGACAAACGTCGTATCTTTCTTAAATTCAAAGTAAAATTTCAAAAATTTAAACTTTCAGGCGCCTCTTAAAAAATGCCCAAACAGCTGTAAATAAAGTGAAACTACTTTAAATTCAACAGTTTCCGGAACGCCCCTAAAAAGGGTGTGCAAATGTAAAAATATTATTTTAAAAATCTAAAAAATTGCACTTCGTTTTTTTGATTTTTATTTGTTCTTAAGCTTGTCCTTAAATTTTCCGAGTTGCTTGCGCATGGCATCTATTGCCAAATCGGTTGCTTCCTCAAACGTATCGGCTTGTTTTTTTGCAAACAGATAACCGTTGGAAGGTATCGACAGCTTAATTTCTGAAATTTTGTTTTTCGAAGTTTCGGGTTTGAGTAATTTTAATGTTACTTCTGCATTAATGATACCATCGAAAAAGGTATCGAGCTTATTCACTTTTTTATTCACAAAATCCACCAGCTTTTTGTCGGCGGTAAAATGGACTGAATTAATAATAATTTCCATAGTAACACTTTTTAAATTAACCCCTTGGGTGGGCTTGTTTATATATAGTATGCAATTTTTCAAAAGTTGTGTGCGTGTAAACCTGTGTGGCTGATAAGTTCGAATGCCCCAGCAACTCCTTAACCGCGTTAAGATCTGCCCCCCGGTTTAACAAATGGGTGGCATAGGAATGCCTTAAAACATGCGGGCTTTTCTTTTCCAGCGACGTTACTTTCTCCAAATATTTTTTCACTACCCTGTATATTAATTTTTCGTAAACCGGCTTTCCTTTTTCTGTTACGAGCAGGGCATCCTGACTGTTTCCGATTTCCCTGTTTCTGATTGCTATATATTGCCGCAACAGCTGATTAATGCTCCTGGGATAAGGAATAATTCGTTCTTTTTGTCTTTTTCCCAACACTTTAATTAAATACCCGCCGGTGTCGAAATCACGTTCCTTAAGGTGCAATAATTCGGCTAACCTGATGCCAGTGCCATACAACAATGTAACTATCAGTTTATCGCGGATACCGCAAAAATCGTCGGTAAAAAAACCATCGTCGAGCAAATGGTGCAGGTTGTTTTCCTCCACAAAATTGGGTAATTTTTTTCTGATTTTGGGAACAGGAATGTTTACTGCCGGATTGTTTTCAACAACTTCGTTTTTCATTAAGAACCGGAAAAATGCTTTAACGGTTGAAATTTTTCTGTTGACCGACCGTGGTGTATATTTTTGCTCCATCAGCGAAACAATCCAGCTTCTGACCAGTTTAGCATCTACCCTTTTTACATCAAATTCCCCGACCCTTTCAGTGCAATACAACACGAATTGATCGAGGTCTTTTCTGTATGCTGTAACCGTATGCGAAGAGTTTCTCTTCTCATACTTTAAATAGTCGATAAACGATTCCTGATAGTTCATTCATCTTTTCAGCTAACACCAGGAACCAAAAATTCCTTTAGTCTTCCTGGCGTTGTAATTTCTCAATATAAACCGCCTTTTTCACCTCTTCCCTTCTTTTAATGGAAGGTTTGGTAAACTTCTGACGCTCACGTAATTCTTTGATTACGCCCGTTTTTTCAAATTTCCGTTTGAACCGTTTTAAGGCCCTTTCAATATTTTCGCCCTCTTTTACCGGAATAACAATCATTTTAATACCGTTTAAAAATTGAGGCGCAAATTTAGAAATTATTCAACGTAAATCAAATTTAAAGGAAAAAAATAATTATTCCTACCTGTTGCATCCCTTTTAAAGATTTTTAACGACATGTGATATAAGGTCTCAACACGTGGAAGGTTGCGGTGTCAACCAGTCCTGCGTCGAGTAGCTGTTCGTTGGACGAAAACGGGCCCTTCCGGTCACGATAATTTAATATTGCCTCCACCTGCCCTTTTTTTAGATAAGGATGACGAAGCAGATCGGAGTAATTCACAAAATTTATTCTGAGCTTACTCACTTTTAGAGAGTCAACCAGTATATCTTCTTTGATCACCTGAAAAGTTTCTTCAGGAAAACCATATACTTCGAGCAACTGGTTTTTGTTGCAAAAGCCGCCGAGTAGTTCCCGGTATTTTAAAATACGTGTTGCAAACGCAGGCCCTATACCGCTTAATTTCTGCAATTCAGCAGTATCAGCCGAATTCAGATCGAGCAGTAAAGGCAATGTTTCTTTTTCGTCAACAAAGATTTTCGCAGGTTTTTCAGCAATGGCAATTAAACCTTCAACAGAACTAAAAAATGTTGAGTCGATACCATAAATTTTTAATAAATCTTCGGAACACGCAAAAGAACCTCCATTTTCGCGGTACTTCAATAAGTTGGAAGCCTGGAAAGCGCTAAGGCCGGCATTTAAAAGTTCATTTTCGCTTGCGGTATTGGGGTCGAACGGTAGTTGCGCCAACTTAATTTCCTGCTCTTTTTTTTCCATAGCTTCCGGTTTGTTTTTTGCGGGAAGATCAATGTAGTTTTCAAGGGCCGAAAAAATACTGTCATTCATTCCATAAATTCTGCGTACATCATTTGCAGCATTAAACTTACCTCCGGCAGCCCTGTAACTTAATATATTCCTTTTTACGAAAGCCGGCAATTCCAACGAATCAAGCGTTTCTTCGGTAATTGTGTTCGGATTAAACCGGAATAAACGTCCGGGTGTCGAACTGTTTTCAGTCTGAACCTCCCAATCCTCGAGAATTTTCACAATTTCAGAGAAACCGGGGTCAGGTTTTAGCTCGATACTTCCGACAATCAGTTTTGCTGCGATAAACACCAAAATAAACGCAGCAAGAACCAGCACCGCATTGCGATCCTTTTTCGAAAAACTAAAATATTCTCTTACTATTTGCCTGAAGGGCTTTTCCATCCTGCGGCATTTTTGGGCATTACAATAATAATGGGCTTAAAAATAAAGTATTATGGCTAAAAATGCAACATCAATTAAAAAAAATTATCGATGCCGCAGAATCTCAGTAAAAAGGGTAACTATTTCTCAATTTGCTTCACCTAATTAGGAAAAACCAATCAATCCCACACCCTGAAGGAAGATAAAAGCAATGGCCAGGGGAGCCAGAAATTTAACAACAAACATAAAAAACGCCATGTATTTTACCTTCAGTTTCCCCTGGTTCGACAGTTCTTCTTTTGTTTTTTCGCGGCCAAGAAACCAGGCAACAAAAATTACGATAAAAAATCCTCCCAGTGGCAATAAAATATTAGCTGACGTAAAATTCATCAGATCGAAAACTGTGAACCCGAGTACTTTTACGTCAGCCATAGTACTGGATGAAAGCACACACATTACACCGAGGATTGAGACCGAAGAGGTTGCTAGCCAGGTGGCAGCTTTTCGTTTCAACCCGAGTTCTTCGGAAAAAAAAGCCACGATAACTTCCAGAACCGAAATAGTAGAAGTTAATGCAGCAACCCCCAGCAGCACAAAAAACGTCAGCGAAAAGAAATAGCCGCCGGGCATTTGCTGAAATATATTGGGCAGGGTAATGTAAACCAATCCTTCTCCCGAACCGGGTTCGATGTTAAATGCAAACACAGCGGGGAAAATAGCCAGACCGGCCAGTATGGCAATAAAGGTGTCGGCAAAAGCTACTGAAACGGCGGTGTTTCCCAAATTATCGTTTTTTTGAATGTATGAACCGTAAGTGATGAGTGTTCCCATTCCAATACTCAGCGAGAAAAATGCCTGTCCAAGCGCTTCGAGAATTGTTGAAGGAGTTATTTTGCTGAAATCGGGTTTAAATAAAAATGAAATTCCACCTGCTGCCCCGGGCAATGTTACCGACCTGATAACCAGAACAAAAAGTAAAACAAGCAACATCGGCATAAGAATCTTGGTATATTTTTCAATCCCCTTTTGAACTCCCGACATGATTATCACTGCGGTTAATGCCATAAAAACAAAAAACCATAAAAGAGGTCGCCAGGGAGTTCCAATAAATGCATAAAACATGTCGTTTAGCTGGTTGGAAGAAAGTCCTTCAAATCCGTTTATCACCGACTGGAAAAGATACTCGAGTGTCCATCCGGCAACAGCGGTATAAAATGCCAGAATCATAAAAGCGGCGGCCACCCCCATTAAACCGATGAAGTACCAGGGTTTACCCGGCGCGAGTTTTCTGAAAGATCCAAAAACATTGCGCTGCGCACTGCGTCCGATGGTAAATTCGGATAACATTACCGGAATTCCAATTAACAGAATAAAACCCAAATAGATGATCAAAAAAGCCCCTCCGCCATTTTCTCCCGCAACATAAGGGAAACGCCAGATATTGCCTAAACCTATGGCAGAACCTGCCGTTGCAGCAATTACACCAAACCTTGAACCAAAAGAATCACGATTAGCAGGAAGTCCAGACATAAACTACAGCGTATTAATTTGTTCCTTAAAACTTCTTTTTTCTTTCAAACTCTCATAAAAACGGGGCTAAAAATGCAAAAAATATCCAATATAATGGTGAATTGGGATAAAAACTAAACGTGCTAAAACGGATATCCAATGGCAAACGAAAAGTTAAAATCATCGCCTGTATATTTTCGGTGCCCCACAATCCACCCATTTCCTGAAACCTGGGAGGGATCGCGCAATTTCATCCCAAGGTCGAGCCGAAAGATAAAATAATTAAAATCGAACCGGAAGCCGGTACCGGTACCAAGAGCAAGTTGTTTATAAAACTCATTCAGCTTAAACTGAGCTCCCGGTCTGTTATCTTTTTCATTGATGGCCCAAATATTTCCGGCATCCAGAAACAATGCACCTTCCAGAAAACTTATCAGTTTAAAGCGGTATTCCACGTTGGCTTCCAGTTTAATATCCGACGACTGGTTGGGGTAGTCGGTTGCCGGCGCCCTGTAGGTTCCCGGCCCGAGAGACCGAACCTGCCAGGCCCTGATTCCGTTTGCGCCACCTGTAAAATATTTTTTTTCGAAGGGCAGTACATCAAAATTTTCGTACGGCAAACCAACCCCAAAAAAAGCACGGCTTACAACACTGTTATATTTATCGAAAATGTGCCCGTAACGAAATTCCACGTCCGACTTCACATATTGTGCAAACCGGGTGTTAAACAAAGTATAAAACTCGGCAGATCCCGGGCCGATGGAATCGACCACCTGCGAATAGGGCCTGTCCAACGTCTCCGAAAGCAGGTAGAGCAGGTTGCCGGCAGCCTCCACATTAAACTTCAGATAGGTGTAATTGTTCGTGGTTCCCAGCCGTTGCGTATTATGCACAAACGAATAACCGGAGGCAAGAATAAGGTGGTCGGTAAAACTGCTTTTGATGTAGAGGTCTCTAATCCGTTCAATAAAACCGGGGTCGAACTGGTAAAGATTTACCCTGTTAAAATCCAACAGGTTCCAGGTATGCTTTCGGTATTGGGAAGTCATCCAGTCGTAGCCAAATTTTACGCTCGAAATTGTACGTGTGTATTCAGGTCGGCGCTGATAGTTGTACCCCACCGTAAACACCGTTTTGGGGAGCAAATTCCAAAATGCATTTACCAGTTGTTTTGGTCCCAAAATTTTTGGGATGGTCAAACTGGCTTCCGGACCGATTTCCCGGGTATTAAAATATTCCGGCACATTTCCATTCATTCGCTGCTGACGCTCCATAGCGCCTTTTACATTCAGCTGAAAAACTTCTGCTCCCCGGAACATATTGCGGTGCTGATAATTCACATTTCCCGCAATCCCCAAATTCCCGGAAGTATTTGTTCCCTCAATATCGAAAGAAATGGCTTGTTTGCTCAGTGGTGCAAGCCGTATATGGCAGTCAAGCAGATTGGTATCTGCCGCCAAAGCGGGTTCGTTAAACTGAATATCGACAAAACGAAACTGCCGCAAACGGTTAAAAGCATCAAACGTGTGCCGGGCATCACCGATGCGGTAAAGTGAGCCGCTTTCCATTTGCAGCAAACTGCGAAAAAGAGCTGGCCGGTATTTAAATTCAGAACCGGAATACAACGTATGATTCTCCCAGCGTATGGTGTCGGAAAACTGTCCCGGGTTGGTTGGAGCAGATGAAACCGGTACAGAACCGGGCAATACCGAAATATAAAAATGATTGAGGTAATATGGCTCAAACCGGCGTGTTTGTTGCTGATCCGGCGAACTGCCGATGTAAAGATCGAGCACTATTTCCTTTTCAAACAAACTGCTGTCGGCCAAATAACTCACCTGATCTTTGGTAAAGTAATAATAGCCCTCATTTTTGAACAGATTAACAACAGCTGTGCGTTGTTCTTCCAAAAGGTTAAAATCGAAAGGTGTGCCGGGACTGACAACAGTCTCGGCAGTATCTCTGAAAAACAGTTCGCGAAGAGCAGAGTCGCCTATGTGGTAGTTAATTTTTCTGATTTTATACTGATCGCCCGTTTTTATGTTATACCTCACATTTGCTTTTTGCTTTTTTTCATTCAGGTCAACTTCCGTACTGACACTGGCCCTGAAAAAACCTTTGTTGCCGAGGTATTGTCTTAATCTTTCCCCGGAAGTGGTAACCAACGACTCGTCAAAAATTTCGGGCGGTTCCCCAATTCTTTTCAGCCAGCTGTCTGCTTTTTTTTTCGACGACAAATTATACATCAAAAGGTGGAACTTTGCAAAACCCAAAATTCTGTAATTCTCTTTTTGCCTGATTTGCAATTTTGCCTCCTCTTTGTTAATCGAAGAATTATCCACTTCAACCTCCACGTTATTCAACAAATACCGGTTTTCGGGGACAAACTTCACCGGCGAGCAGGAAAAAAACAATGGAATAAAAACCAGAATCGCCAGTTTCCCTGCAACAATTGCATATCGTATTGTTTTATCAATCAAAATTTCAATTTTAATTTCAGCAAAAATAATGAAGTGTTTGAGATGGAAACAGTAAATTTGGAACAATTATTATGCACAATTCAACCATTTTTTATGATTGGGAAGAACAAAATAAAACTGATAAAATCGCTGGCTCAAAAAAAATATCGCTTAAAACAACAACGTTTTCTGGCAGAGGGTGATAAAATTATTCAGGAGGTGCTGGAATCGAACATTTTGGTAAAAGAACTGTTTGCAACTTCCCAATTTTTAAAAGCGAATACAAAACACCTCGGAAAGGTCGAACGCATAACCGAAACAGGAACAGACGAAATAAAAAAGGCAAGCCTGCTTCAACAACCGCAAAACTGCATTGCAATTTGCGAACTGCCTCAACCGCCTGAACTTCCGCAAAACCTGAACGGTTTTTGTTTGTACCTCGACGGAATTCGGGATCCCGGCAACCTCGGAACCATCATCAGAACGTGCGACTGGTTTGGCATGGATTACTTGTTTTGTTCTCCCGATACTGCCGATGTATATAACCCAAAAGTAATTCAGGCAACCATGGGTTCATTTACAAGGGTAAAAACAATTTACACGCCTTTTCCCGCCCTTTTTTCGCTTTTGAAATCAACTTCTGTATCAGTTTACGGAACATTTCTGGAAGGAAAAAATATTTATACCGAGCAACTTTTCGAAAATGCCCTGGTTGTTTTGGGAAATGAAGGGAGCGGAATACGCCGGGAAGTAGCAACATACGTCGCCAATAAACTCAATATTCCGGCGTTCGGCAAAAAAAAGGAAAAGGCAGAATCGCTTAATGTAGCGGTAACAACAGGAATAATTTGCAGTGAATTTGCCCGAAGAAGAATCGTTATTCGAAATGAAAACTCAGCGTAAAAATGTTCGATCTTAAATCTTTAATTGCGTAGGTGTAATACTGGCGCTGATTTTCGCCGGGCGGGGCTCCAAGCAAATTGTTCAATCCCAGGCTCACTTTGGCTTCGACCGAAAACCGGAAAAAGGTAAAATAATGATCCCAGCCGGCTCCCACTTCAGCATAAAATGCCCCGCTTTTCAAACGCACCAAATCTTCTTTTCCTGTTCTGCTGATATCTTGCCGGTACGCCGGGCCAAAAATTACGTAGGGTCTGTCGTTGTTTATTCTTCTTGCCTTGTATTTTATCAGCAACGGGAAATCCAAAAAGGTAGATTTGATGGAATAATATTGCAACGAGCCAATGTAATCCTTGTCCCAAACCGGATAATTATAGGTCAGTTGCCTTTCACCAAACGAAAGGCCTGGCAGGAACCGTAAATTCAAATCACGCGAAAGCCGTAAACTGGAGACAATACCAACCGTAAATCCGGGTATGAGTTGGACCACATCGGCACGGACAAAATGCCCGCCGGTTATTCTTTCTTCTCCCGAATAGACTGGGGTAAACTCTTCAAAATCAGTATTATTACCTATTGGATTGAAATGCGTTAGCCCAAAATCGAGGGTATTGACACCGAGCGAGAATCCAAAATGAATCAGTTTATCGTCGAAAGTGGTCATATGATTCACCTTCTGCTTTTGTGAAAAAGCCTGGAATGCAGCAAATACAATCAATATGGCCAACAAAATTCTTTTCACCCGATTTCGTTCAGTTTATTCAATTAAAAACAAATAAAGCGATTTTTTATTGTATTTATGCTCAACTTTCGGGTTTTTGCGCCTGGTAAATGGTTGCAATTCCCATTGTCTGCGGCGCCCAGTTGCATTTTTCAAATCCCACTGTTTCCAAAATACGGACAAAATTTTCGCCGTCGGGAAATTCGCGTACCGACTCGGGCAGATACGAATAAGCCCGGTTATCTTTTGAAACCAGCCGGCCCAACCAGGGGAGCACTTTTAAAAAGTAAAAAAAATACAACCTCCGGAAAATCGTATTTTCCGGCAACGAAAACTCCAGCACCACAAAAACTCCACCCGGGCGAAGTACCCGGTATATTTCAACCAATCCTTTTTCCAGGTTTTCAAAATTACGAACGCCAAAACCAACTATTGCGGCATCGAACGAATGGTTTTCAAAAGGAAGTGCTTCCGAATCGGCCTGCCGGAGCTCAATCAGGTGCGACAAACCTTTCTTTTTCACTTTTCGACGGCCAATACGCAACATTCCGTCCGAAAGATCGATACCCGTAATTTTTTCCGGATTCAGTTTTTTGGCAGCAATTGCAAAATCGGCCGTTCCGGTGGCGATATCGAGAATTGTTTTGGGCTGAAAAGGTTTCACCATTTTTATGGCCCTGTTACGCCACACTTTGTCGATATTTACCGAAAGCAAATGGTTTAACAAATCGTACCGGTGCGAAATTTGATCAAACATCTCTTCCACCTGCGCCTTTTTGCTTTGGTTCGAATTTTTATAAGGAACAGCTGCCATAAATGCCGTTAAGTGGGTTGTGATACCTGAATTTTGGAATTATACGCCCGCGGTCATTTTGTCGATATATCCCAGCGACTTATCGTCAATCCTTATTTCCCCCCGGGTAATATGCCCTAACGTAAAAAACGGTATTTTTCGTTCAGCCATAAAATCCAAAAAATCA
>Ga0334901_1002944_pt1 | contig 13596 bp, 7 predicted proteins | sample GraSluR3_MG_3_FD_207216 | JGI IMG/M metagenome (GOLD analysis project Ga0334901, IMG submission 207216) | Sludge microbial communities from methane-producing bioreactor in Wageningen University, Netherlands - Granular Sludge_15_08-R3 | ecosystem: Engineered > Bioreactor > Anaerobic > Unclassified...
ACTGGGGAACCAGATCGCGGTGGGGGGGCTGATCGTGGTGGTGTTGGCGGCGATGATTTCACTGGTGATCACGCGACGTATCAGTCGACCGATTGAGAAGCTTCGGCTGGGGGCAGAGCGGTTCGCCGAGGGTGATTTGAGTTACCAGCTGGCGATTCCGAATACTGAGGAGATGGGGGGGCTGGCGCAGTCAATGAACAAGATGGCGGCGCAGCTTGACGATCGTCTGCGGATGGTGCTTCGTCAGCGCAACGAGATACAGGGGATTCTGTCGAGTATGGTTGAGGGGGTGCTGGCGGTGGACCCGGAGGGGCGTCTGCTGAACCTGAACGAGGCGGCGGCGCAGATGCTGCAGATCGACGTTGAGCGGGTGCGGAAGCGGTCGGTGCAGGAAGTGATAGCCAATGAGCAGTTGCGTGACCTGATCAATCACGTGCTGGCCAGTCGGGAGCCGGTGGAGGGGGCGATAACGCTGGGGGAGACCGAGGAGCGTTTTGTGCAGGGGCATGGCACGCTGCTGATTGATCCGCAGGGGAAGAGCATTGGGGCAGTGGTGGTGCTCAATGACATCACGAGGCTGCGTCGGCTGGAGACGGTGCGTCGGGAGTTCGTGGCCAATGTGTCGCATGAGTTGAAGACGCCGATTACGGCGATCAAGGGGTTTGTGGAGACGTTGCTTGACGGGGCGCTGGACAGTCCGGATGACGCGCGTCGGTTTCTGACGATCGTGGCGGACAAGGTGGATCACATGACGGACATCATTGACGATTTGCTGGCGCTGTCGCGGATCGAGCAGAATGTGGACACGGAGCAGATTCGGCTGGAGCGGGGGAATATTCGCGAGGTGCTCAGCTCGGCCATGGATACGTGTTACGGGAAGGCGAAGGAGGCCGGGGTAGAGCTGGTCATGGAGTGTCCGGAGGACTTGTATGCACAGATCAACAACCCGCTGCTGGAGCAGGGAGTGGTCAATCTGATCGATAACGCTATCAAGTTCAGCGGGGTGGATGACAAGGTCAATATCGAGGCGCGCGCTGTTGACGGGAGTATTGTTATCTCGGTGACAGACCAGGGGGCGGGTATTCCGCCGGAGCACCTGCCGCGTCTGTTCGAGCGTTTTTACCGGGTGGACAAGGGGCGGAGCCGGCAGATGGGCGGATCGGGGCTGGGGCTGGCGATCACCAAGCACATTGCGCTGGCGCATGGGGGTGAGATATCCGTGAAGAGCACGCTGGGTACGGGGAGTAAGTTCAGTATCACGATACCGCATATTGTCGAGACGCCTGCGGGCGGGGGAGCGTTGTCGTAGTTTTGGCGGGGGGCGACAGGATTTTTGGGATGTCGGATCGTAAGTTAAAGCTCGCGTGCGTCGGGACGGGGGGGTACTATTGTTGGTAGAGTGGGAATTCTAATAATGGGGTGAATTATGCATACTCTGTACGTCGGGTACTCAGAGAACCAGCGGAGGCGTATTGTGGGTCAGCACTGCAATGGAGACATCAGAGCATCGGTGCTTCGCGAACACATTGCAGGGAGGATGGGCTACAATGATGCTAACGTGAACGAGGGCAGGGTTTCTGGCTATGTGCAGGCCGGGCTATGGAAGCTTGTCACCTGTAATGAGGTGAGAATGGCGATGGATTTCAAGGGGTATGTGATTGAAGAACTCCGTCCCCTTCTGAACGTTCAGCGGCCACGATGGGATGACGATATGCGGGCGCAATACGCAGGACAGTTGCAGGGGCTCACGAATCAAGGCGGTCTCAGGTGCAACGACATTGGGCCTGAACACGAGACCTGCGGGGTGCATGTATTCTATCACGACCAGCTTCCGGAACAATGGAGGGGTCGTCGTTAGCACTCGCTGCGTCGAATGATCTGTCATCCCCGGCGATGAGGAGTTGAATCACAGTTGCCGGAGAATCTGACTCAGCTTGCGGTTGCTGTTGGCGCTACTGGACACGCCTGTGAACATCGCCGATTGCAGGTGTTCCGCTGTGGCGTTACAATGAGTTAAAGCTTGCGGCGGGGGTGGGCGGGGGTGTAGAATTGTCAGCATGAAGCGGATGATCATGATGCTGGCGGTTGTCGTCGCGGCTCAGGTGACGGGGGCGGCGACGCTGAAGATCGCGGGGTCGGACACGCTGGTGCGTCTGGGGCAGCGTCTGGCGGCGGAGTACATGCGGCTTCACAAGGGGGTGAGTATCAAGGTGTCCGGGGGCGGGTCAGCAACCGGATTCGAGGCGCTGATCAAGGGCGAGGCGGACATCTGTGAGGCCTCGCGGGATATGGGGCCGCTGGAGTACGCTTATGCGGAAGAGCGCGGGGTGCGTCCGTTTCGGGTGCCAGTCGCTCGCGATGGGGTGGTGGTGTATGTGCATCCGGAGAACACGCTGGAGGGTTTGTCTATAGATCAGCTCAAGGCGGTGTTTACCGGCAGGGTGGTCAATTTTGCGGAAGTGGGGGGGCCGGATTTGAAGATCAGGGCGTACGGTCGGGACAGTAACTCCGGTACGTATTTCTTCTTCCGGCAGAACGCGCTGGACTATGCGCCGTACTCGTCGTCGCTGGTGGAGTTGCCGTCGACAGCGAGCGTTGTCAACGCGGTGGCCAGGGACAGGCATGGGATCGGCTATGGGGGGATAGCGTGTATCAGCGAAGACGCTCCGGCTGTGTTGCCGACGCCGGAGACGGTGGCCTCGGGTGAGTATCCGCTGTCGCGTTACTTGTACTGGTATACCGATGGTGAGCCGACCGGCGAGGTGAAGCGACTGATCAACTGGGTGCTGGGGGAACAGGGGCGGCGGGTCACGCAGGAGGCGGGGTATGTGCCGTTGACGGAGCGTCAGGCGGAAGCGAATATGGTGCGTTAGCGGAGTGCCGTCTGGGGGGCTTACGATTCGGTGTTCAGGCCGAGTTTCTTGATTTTCTTGTACAGGTGAGAGCGTTCGATGCCCAGTTCGCGGGCGGTATCGGTCATGTTGCCGCTGTTGCGGGCGATAGCGGTCTTGATGAAGTCGCGTTCGAAGTTGTCGAGGGCGTCCCTGAGGGTAACCGGGGCGGCAGCGGGGTTGTCGGGCATAAGGCGGTCGATGATGTCGGCCCCGATGCGGCTGGTGGTGGCGTGGATGTTGATGCGCTCCATGAGGTTTTTGAGTTCGCGGGTGTTTCCGGGGAACTGGTGGCGACGCAGGCGACGGAGGGCAGGTTCGGTGAGAAGGCGAGGCGGCGATTTAGTTTCGGCGGCGAAGCGGGCGAGGAAGTGGCGGGCGAGCAGGGGGATATCCTCTGGGCGTTCGCGAAGCGGGGGGAGGTCGAACTGGACGACATTGAGGCGATAGAGGAGGTCTTGTCGGAAGGCGCCCTGGGTGATCAGTTGTTCGAGGTTGCGGTTGGTGGCGGCGATGACGTTACCGGTGATCTGAATCGGGGAATCGGCGCCGACGGGTGTGACGGTCTGGGATTCGATGACGCGGAGGATTTTGGCCTGGGCGGCGGGGGGCATGTCGCCGATTTCATCGAGGAAGATGCTGCCGCCGGAGGCGTGGACGAAGAGGCCGGTGCGGGACTTGCGGGCGCCGGTGAAGGCCCCGGCGGTGTGGCCGAACAGTTCGGCCTCGATCAGTTGGGTCGGGAGGGCAGCGCAGTTGACGGCGACGAAGGGTCCCTCGGCGAAGCGGCTGTAGCGGTGGACCATGTGGGCGATCAGCTCCTTGCCGGTGCCGTTCTCACCGGTGATCAGAAAGCGGGTGGCCCTGGGGGCGGAGCGCAGGACGTCGTTCTTGATGGCGATGACGGTGGGTGATTCGCCGATAAACTCGCCGTAGACCTGACGGGTGAGGCGGTCTTTTTCGGAGATGAGGTTGGTGGTACGGCGGGCGTTATCGATGGTGATCAGGACACGGTCCAGTGAGAGGGGTTTTTCGATGAAATCCCAGGCGCCGGAGCGGATGGCCTCGACTGCGGTGTCGATATCGGCGTGGCCGGAGATCATGACGACAATCTGGCGGCTGTCGCGGGCGAGGATGGCTTTGAGCAGGTCGAGGCCGTTGCCGTCGGGCAGGCGGACATCGAGGAGGATGACATCGTAGCCGTCGTCGGTCAGCCGCGCTCCCTCGGCGAAGGAGGCGGCGGTTCCGACCTGATGGCCTCGTCGGGAGAGAGCGCCGGTGAGGGAGTCGCGGATGGTTTGTTCGTCGTCTATGACAAGTATGCGGGCCATGACAGTTTTTGGAGTCCTCTACTGTGGTACGGTGATTTGGACCCTGGCACCGTGGTCGGGTGTGTTGCTGAGGGTGATCTCGCCGCCGTGGTCGTGGATGATGCGATAGGAGATGACCAGACCGAGTCCGGAGCCTCCGGGCTTGGTGGAGTCGAATGGTTCGAAGGGGTGTTCGAGCCGGGAGTCGGAGAAGCCGGGGCCGGTATCCTCGATGACGATGCCGGCGTTGGTGCCGTTGTCGGTGAAGGTAACGGTGACGCCGGCGCCGGGGTCGCTCTCGAGGCTGTTCTTGATGAGGTTGACGAGTACCTGGAGGATTCCCTCGGGGTCGACGCGCAGGTGAGACCGGCGGCAGGCGTTGACCACCTGCAGGCGGCCGGAGTCGGCCTCGGGTCGGTAGAGGCCCTCGAGTGAGGAGATCAGTCCGGGGGTGCTGACGCGCCGGAGGTCGGGGCTGGGCATGCGGGCGAAGCGGGTGAAGCTGTCGATGAGTCGGGACAGGCGGTGGACCTCGCTCTTGATGGTGGAGGTGGTTTCCTCGAGGATGCGCTCGAACTGCGGCTGACCCTCCTGCCAGGACCGCCTGAGGTCCTCGGCGCTGATAGCAATGGGGGTGAGGGGGTTTTTGATTTCGTGAGCGAGGCGCCGTCCGACCTCACGCCAGGCGGCAAGTTTCTCGGTGGTGGCGAGGCGTTTTTGCAGGTCGGTCAGGCGCAGCATCATATCGGAGATGGAGTCGGCCAGTTGGGAGAACTCGCCCTGTTCCCAGGCCATGACGGGGGTGGAGAAGTCGCCCTCGGCGACGCGGTCGGTGGCCTCGATGAGGTTATCGATTTCGCGACGGGCGCGGTTGGTGATGATAATGCTCAGCAGGATGGCCAGGCCGATGGAGACGAGGGCGACCACGCCGGTGACGGTCAGCAGCGAGACGAGTACGGGGCGCTGTGAGCTGGGGGAGAACTCGGCCAGCAGCAGGAATCCGTCGGCGACGGACCCTGAGAGGACGGCCTGATGGGTTCCGGCGATATCATAGAGGCGCCCGGGTTTCATGCGCGACTGGAGCATGGTGGTGTCGGGTGCGATGACAAGGCGGACGCGGGTGTCGAGCAGGTCGCCCATCTGTTCGATGATGGCGGAGTCGAGGTAACGTCCGGTGTAGAGGCTGAAGCTGCCGATGGGGACATGGCGGACCAGGGCGGCATGCGGTCCGCGGTGGTCGTACTCGAGGTTGGTGAAGACGGGGGTCGAGTCCGGTGGGGGGGCGGTCGGCGGCTGCATGTGCTCGCCGAGCAATCCGGGCCGGGTGGTGCTGATGACATGGCCGGTGCTGTCGAGCAGTTCGGCGAAGGAGAGTCCCCAGGGTCGCAGGTCGGGCAGTTGCGCGACGGGGCGGGCGGCCTCGGCGAGGCGGAGTATTCGGAGGAATTCGGTGGAGGCGACGAACTGGTCGGTATCGAGGGCGAGCTGTCGGCGGTTGTTTTGGTCGAAGGCGGCGAAGGTGTCGAGGCGGTCCTGGGCGTGGCGGCGGTCGGCGCGATCGGCTTCCCGGACGGCGTAGAAGTAGATGACGGACATGATCAGCACAGGCGGCAGGAGGGCGACAGCGATCAGATAGAGGCGAATGCGGCCGGTATAGGTCATGGTTGCGGTTCCCCCTGATAGGTGTGCTCAACGGCCGGGAGCAGCAGTCGCTGCAGGTTGGTGAAGAGTGGTCGGCCGGAGCGGTCAAAGGTGATGTTCATGATATCCGGCTGAGCGTGGAAGAACAGCCGGGGTCGAAACAGGGCAAAGACGCCGAGGTCAGCGGAAAGGCGCTGGGCGGCCAGCCGGGCATAGGCGAGGCGTCCGGCAGAATCGGGTGCATCGGCGGCAGCAGTCAGGTAGCGATCGATGGTCTCAAGCACCTCACGTTGTGCGCTGTGAGGGGAGTTCATGGCGGTCAGGTGCCTCAGGATGTGCTGCAGGGGGGTGAGGAGGTCGCCGAGGGGGGCGCTGATCCAGGCTATCCGGCAGTCGGCCTCGGTTGCCTGATCGTGCATCAGCAATGATGCCGAGACGCGGTCACGCGCGAGCACATCGACGAAGAGCAGACCGGTGCGCTGCAGGGACGGGTCGGCGACGCCGAGGCGGAGGTCGCGGACGGGCGGGTTGATCTGCGAGAGCAGGCGGCGTCCGCGCGGGGGATCATAGGGGTAAGGGCGCGGGCACTCGGCGTTGTCGAGCAGCAGGCAGTTCAGCGGCAGGACGCGGTCGCCGGGAAAGACGAGCGAGAGGCGTTCGGCGCTGAAGCGGTAGTAGAGGGAGGTAGTGAGCAGGGCCTCGCGGTTGACCGGTCGCGAGAGGTTGGGCAGCAGCACGGCGAGGTAGGGGGCGGGGCTGCCGGCGGTATTCGATTGGGGCAGGGCGGTGGTGTGATCACGATAATCGAGGAAGGCATCGATCATGCCGAACTGGAGGCTGGCGGGGGCATCTATGAAGGGGATGGTGTCAGTCAGGATGAGGCGGTTACCGGTGCTGGTCGTCGGTGCGGTGGCGGGGTCGTCGATGGCGCCTGCATGATCGCGGGGCAGGTGGTCGGTCTGTGTGAGAGTGTTCAGGATGTGGGGGGCGGCGATGATGATGGGCGAGGTGCTGTCGACTCGGGCGGGGTCGACTATCGCGTGGCAGTCTTCCAGGGACGGCAGAGCGACCGGCGGGGTCAGAGGGTAGCTGTAGCTTATGCCGGGCAGGGATTGCTCGATTGTTCCGCGAGCGAGCGTGTCGGTTTGGCAGAGCACAAGGAAGCTGCAGCCGGGGTAGACGGCGGCCTCGGTGCCAATGCCGAAGTAGAGGCGGTCCAGGCGGTTCTGTAGAATGGGGGCCTCGATGGCGGGGCTGATTGGCAGGGCGAGAAGGGATATCCCTGCTATGATCAGGATGAGCCGCGCAGTTCTTATAAGTTGTTGGGACATGGACACCTCTTGAGAGTTATACAATCAAGTAAGAGGGGCGGCGGGGCACAAGTTATTTTTCGCGGCGGGGTTGTGTCGAATATGATACATGTAATATCATGGATGACAGGGGATTACGATAATCGTTCGCTGAGTGTGTCAGGGGTGACACGGATTCCTCGGTGAGGGAAGGTGTCGTGTCTTGGTAAGTATATGTATGGCAGGAGTTTGCTCTGGCTGGCACGGAATTTGTGAGGGTATTGCTTGACGCTGAGACTAAACCCGCTTTGGAAAGGAGCAATATCATGATGATGCGAGTGAGGATTGGACTGGTGGCGGCGATTATCGCGGCTGTGGGGCTGTTTGTGGGTTGTGCTGACGAGGCAGAGAATCAGCAGGGACGGGTGGTCAACCAGATTGTGGACAGTCTGGCGGCGGCGCTTGCCGGGAGTGTGAAGCCGGCGTTTGGTCCGCAGGAGGTGGCGAGTGTTGAATCGGTGTCGGAGCCGGAGGTGATACCGGTGGCCGAGGCCGGGGCGCTGGAGGTGCTGGCGCAGATGCGGGATATGGTGGTGGTGGGCAGGAAGGCGTATGTCGTGTTCGGCGGCGGGCTGGTGATTTATGATTTCGAGACTGAGGCGCACGAGCGGATCGATCATCCCGAGGTGCTCAACGCGGTGGCGCTGCAGGGGGGCGAGGTTTATGTCGGCGGGGAGCATGTGTACCGTCTGCAGGAGCTGTCGCTGGTGCCGGTGGAGGTTGATCCTGAGGGGATGGTGACGGCCTTGTATGGCTGGGAGTACCGCCTGATGATCGGCACGGAGTGCGGGTTGTATGAGTGGTCGGAGCTGGGGTTGAAGCGTCTGGCCGAGGATGTGTCGGTGCGGGCGATGAGCAGTGACGGGACCGGGTTGTGGGTCGGCACTGACGGTGACGGGCTGTACCGGTGGGATGGTCGGGAGTTTCGGCAGCGGTACCTTCGCCGCGACCCGCATCTGTGGGACACGGTGACGGCGCTGGCGTACAATTATGGTCATCTGTATGTCGGCAGCAGTGCGGGGCTGCACATCTATGATGGCGGTCGCTGGCAGACGGTGGACACCTCGGCGGGTTTGCCGTCGTTGGCGGTCAACTCGATTGATGCCTCGGAGTGGGTGGTGTATATCGGGACTGACCGGGGTGTGTTTTCGTATTTCGACGGTGAGTTGATGCCGATCGAGCGTCTGGCCGAGGTGAAGGCCAACGTGGTGTGTCGCCGTGGCGCGGCGCTGCTGGTGGCGACAGAGGGTGAGGGGCTGTGGTTGCATACGAGGATGCGGACGCGGACGATTGTGGAGCCGGTGTCCGAGATTTGTCGTGAGTTGATTACCCTGGCGTTCTGATGTCAGACCGCTGTGCGAGCCTGGCAGCGCTCCTGTGAAGGGGCGCTGTCGGGCATTGGTGGTGGTGTGCGGCTGTTTCTGATTCACCGGTGCTGTTACCGTCTGTGATGAGGTGATTTTTCGGTAGTCAAACGGGACGGGGCTGGTATATTGGGGCCTGAAGGCAAGTCGGCCGGTGCGGGCTGACAGTGAGGACACAGCAGGCGGAAGGCGTGAGGTGATGAAGAGAGTCAAGTCGGTTGAAGAGGCGGTCAATGCCACGAATATCAAGCCGGGGAGCGTGATCTACACCTCCGGCAACGCGGCGACGCCGCAGGTGCTGTTGAAGCAGTTGGGTGATGATCTGTCGATCCGTCGGGTGGCGCTGTATGGGGTGCTGTTGCTGGGGGAGGGGTTCGGGTCGCTGTTCACGCAGGAACGTTGCCAGAGCCTGACGCACCGGGTGTTGTTCAACAGCCACCTGACGCGGGAAGTGGTGAATCGGGGGTGGGGGAAGTATCATCCGATGCATCTTTCGGAGATTCCGAAGTACGCGCGCTGGGAGGATGGGCCGGACGTGGTGCTGGTCGGGGTGAGCGGTCCTGACCCGGGGGGGAACTACAGCCTGGGGACGACCGTTGAGGCGGTGCTGGCGGCGGTGCGTTCGGCGAAACGGCGCAAGGGGGTGGTGATTGCGGAGCGGAATGCGCGAATGCCGTTCGTGCTGGGGACGACGATCACCGAGGATGAGATAGATTTTTTGGTGGATACGGATTACGCGTTGCCGTCGTCACCGGTGCATGAGCCGGATGAGCGGGCGCGACGAATCGGGCAGATCATCGCCTCGATATATATCAGGGACGGCAGCGGCAAGGAGGCGGGGTCGACGCTTCAGTATGGAATCGGCGAGGTTCCGGAGGCGGTCACGGATGCGATAATCGAGCGGGGGTATCGCGACCTGGGGATTCACACGGAGCTGTTCTCGTGCGCGATGCGCAAGCTGGTGCAGCGGGGGATTGTGACGAACAAGTGGAAGGCGGAGATCAATTTCAGTGTGTCCTCGATTTTCCTGGCGGAGAGCCAGGAGGGGTATGACTGGTACCATTTCAACAGTTCGGTGCAGTCGCGTCCGTCGGATGTGACCAACAGCGTGTTTCAGATCGCGGAGCAGCCGCGGATGGTGACGATCAACAGCGCCATCGGGGTGGACCTTCACGGGAATATCTGGGCGGATTCGCTTGATGCACGGCGGATTTACTCGGGCGTGGGGGGGCAGTCGGATTTCATCCGGGGGGCGCAGTATTCGCCGGGGGGCGTGGCGATTATTGCGCTGAAATCGACCACCGGCAAGGGGGTGAGCAAGATTGTGGACCGTTGTCCGGCCGGGATTACCACGACCGCGATTGCGGCGGACAATGTGATCATGGTGACAGAGCACGGGGCTTTTGATCCGCGACGGCTGAGCCTTGGTGAGCGGGCGGTGGGGATCGCGCATCTGGCGGCGCCGGAGACGCGGGATGAGTTGTTGAAGGTGATTCGCGACGCCCCGGCGTTTCACAAGCCGGATTTAACGATGTTTAAGGGTATCCCGGGATTCACGCCGTATGAGAAGGCGATTACGATGGGAGGGCGGGCCTGATTGTCAGCGATGGGTGAGGCAGTGATTTGACAGACAGAGCAGCTTGTTCGTTATTCTTCTTATGCCCACAACCTGATGGGCTGATTGACGTACTATCATCGAGTAAGACAGGTGTCAGACTGGCCGACAACACCGTGAGTAACGGAGGTTTCCATGCACAGGCTTTGGCTTGCCGTGGCCGTACTGGCTTATGTTATGGGGGTATCGATGCATGCCGCGACCACACCGAATGAGTTCGAGCAGCTGGCAGAGGGTCAGCGAATTGGGGATTTTGTGGTCGAGTGTGTTTTTGTGAACGAAGATGATCTGGCCACAGGCGGGCGTTTCGTCCACGGGCGGAGCGGAATGCCGCTGGATCTGCTGCGGATACAGTCGGTGCCGCAGGCGTTCTGGTGGTATAACACGCCGCCATCGTCGGATCAGGGGGAGCCGCATGCGTGCGAGCATCTGGTGCTGGGCAAGGGGCCGAAGGGGCGGTACGTGGCCTCGCTGGAGGACATGTCGCTGACGAGTTCCTCGGCGTTCACCGGGCAGGTGCGGACGTGTTATCATTATCACACGACGGCCGGGCTGGATGTGTTTTTCGATTTGACCCGCGCGAAGCTGGATGCGCTGCTTTTTCCGACGTTTTCCGATGAGGAGATTCGTCGTGAGGTGGCTCATATGGGGGTGAGTGTTAACACGGTGGATTCGAGTCTGTTTCTGGAGGAGAAGGGGACGGTGTATACCGAGATGGTGAGCGCTTACGAGAATCCGTGGTGGCGGATTACGCTCAGCCTGGATACGCTGCTGTACGGGGCGGGTCACCCGCTGGCGATGTCCTCGGGCGGATTTCCGGATTCGATGCGGAACATGACGGCTGAGGATATGCGCGAGTTTCACCAGGGTCGGTATCGTTTGGGGAACATGGGGATGATTGTGTCGATTCCGGACGGGATAACGCTGGAGGGTTTTTTGCAGCGGATGTCGGTGATGCTCTCGGATGTGGTGCCGATGCCGGAGCGGGGGGCCGATCCGTGGAAGGTGTACGACCGGCTGCCGCAGGCGCGGCCGACCGACGCGGACGTGATCTCGTTCGTGGAATTTCCGCACAACAACCCGGAGGAGCCCTCGCTGGTGTTGATGGCCTGGCGGCCGGAGCGTGAGGCCGATGTGAACGAGGCGTTTCTGCTGCAGTTGTTCGTGGACAACCTTGCCGGCGGGCAGACGTCGAATCTGTATCCGCTGCTGATTGGTTCTGAGACGCGGCAGTTTGACCTTGGGGCGAGTTCGGTGTTTGGGTGGTCTTCAGATGAACCGGGGCACCCGATTACGGTGGGGTTTGCCAATGTGAGTCAGCGCTCGATGAACACGGCGACGCTTGACAGCGCGCGGGCGATCGTGGTGGCGGAGATAGAGCGCATCGCGGCCCTGGCTGACGGCTCGGACGAGCTGGCGGAGTTCAACAGCCGGATCGAGAGCCAGTTGATCAGTGGCAAGCGGTCGCTTCGCGAGTTCTTGTCCTCGCCGCCGCGGTTCGGTTTTCGGGGGACGGGGTCGAGCTGGGTGAATCATTTGCAGACGTTGAGCGAGGTTGCGGGGTTCCGTCGGGACCTGATGCTGTCGCAGCGAGTGCAGTTTGTCGAGGAGCTGCTTTCAAGCGGGAAGAATTTCTGGACGGACTATATCCGTCGCTGGCAGTTTGTGACTCGGAAGCCGCTGGTGATGGGGTCGCGGCCAAGTCCGGAGATGATGGCGCGGCTGGAGAGTGAGAAGAAAGAGCGACTGGAAGTGTTCACGCAGGGTCTGAAAGAGCGTTTCGGGGTCGAGGAGACGCAGGCGGCACTGGCGCTGTTCAGACAGGAGTATGACGAGAAGACGGCGCAGATCGAGGCGGAGGCAGAATCGATCGAGACGCCGGGGTTCATCGAGAACCCGCCGTTGACGCCGGATGAGCAGTTGGTTTACCGGGTGGTGCGTGAGCAGCAGGATGTGCCGTTCGTGCATTCCACGTTCGAGAACATGACGGGTGCGACGGTGGGGCTGGCGATGCGCACGGATGTGGTGGCGCAGGATGACTTGATGTACCTGGCGGCGTTGCCGGCGCTGATGACGGAGGTTGGTGTGATTGTTGACGGGGAGCCGTTGCCGTTCGACCAGATGAAGCAGCGGCTTCGTCGGGAGATCCGGGGTTTGTCTGTCTATTACGACATCAACTGGCCGACGGAGCGTTCGGAGCTGGTGGTACGCGGGGCGGGGACGGATGTGACGGAGGCTGGTCGGGCGATCCAATGGATGGAGTATGTGTTGTACCACCCGGATATGCGAATGGAGAACTTACCGCGCCTTCGGGATGTGGTGGACCAGCAGTTATCGTCGGTGCGAAACCGCATGCGTGGTTCGGAGGAGTCGTGGGTGGAAATTCCGGCGGATGCGTACTGGAAGCAGACGAACCCGTTGATGCTGGTGACGGGTTGTTTCTTGACACAGGCGCACGCGCTGCACCGTCTGCGCTGGCAGTTGCAGGCGGCTGAGAGTGAGTCGGTCCGGGATGAGTTTGTGCGGTTTATGCATGACATGGGCAATGCGGGGAGGGTCAGTGCGCACGCGACGCAGATGGCGGTGCTGGAGGTGCTTGCCGGAGGGGAGTTCGATCCGGATACGCTGAAGGAGGGGTTGGAGTCGCAGTTGGCTGATTACCGTGAGTTGTCGGAGCCGGCGCGCCGTCTGGTTGATGAGGCGGTGAAGGACCTTCGGCAGATCCTCGCGGGGGACGTGTCGACGGATTCGCCGGTGTCTGACTGGCGGTATTTGTGCCGCCAGATTGCGGCAGACCTGGCGGTGGCTCCCTCGGCGGCGCTGGGCAAGATGGAGCAGGTGCTCGGGGCGCTGCGACACACGGACAATGTCCGGGGGTTTACGATCAGCAGCAGCGTCGGGCTTGATAAGGTGATGCCGCGTGTGGGAGAGCTGCTGACGCGGTTTGATGCTGCTCCGGCGCGGCGATACGCCTATGAGAGCAAGCCCTGGGTGGTGGATCGCATGCAGGAGCGACTGGTGACGACGGTGTACCCGGTGCACGTGGGGCTGGTGAACCCGAATACGCGCAACGGGGTGCATGTTCATTCGGCGCGGCTGACCGGTTACGGGGACACCGACCGGGACCGTCTGCTGGATTTCCTTTCGGCGCGGTTGTACGGGGGGGGCGGGGCGCACAGCATGTTCATGAAGACCTGGGGGGCCGGGCTGGCGTATTCGAACGGGGTGCGGGCGAGTCTGTCGCAGGGGCGGCTGACGTATTACGCGGAGCGTTGTCCGAAGCTGTCGCAGACGATGCAGTTTGTGGTGGATCAGATTCGCGAGGCGCCGTACGATCCCTCGCTGGCGGAGTATGCGGTGGCGCAGGCATTCACGGGCAGCCGGGCGGCCTCGGATTATGAGCGTCGCGGTCAGGCGATGGCGGCG